>Ga0153961_1000047_pt1 | contig 61406 bp, 54 predicted proteins | sample TSFL045MetaG_FD_104748 | JGI IMG/M metagenome (GOLD analysis project Ga0153961, IMG submission 104748) | Attine ant fungus gardens microbial communities from Florida, USA - TSFL045 MetaG | ecosystem: Host-associated > Fungi > Mycelium > Unclassified | place: USA: Florida, Withalacochee...
GGCAAAGCCTTTGGCGTCAGCGGCGCGGCGCTGCTGTGCGACGACGCGACCGCCGACTATTTTCTGCAGTTCTCGCGCCACCTTATCTACTCGACGGCGATGCCGCCCGCCCAGGCGAGCGCGCTGCTGGCGGCGCTGGGCGAGGTGCAGCGCGGCGACGCGCTGCGTCAGCGGCTCAGCGACAATATTCAGCGCTTTCGCCGCGGCGCGGCGGGTCTGCCCTGGGCGCTAATGCCTTCCGACAGCGCGATACAGCCGCTGATCGTTGGGGAAAACGGCGCCGCGCTGGCGCTGTCGCAGCGGCTGGCGCAGGCAGGCTGCTGGGTCAGCGCCATCCGGCCGCCGACCGTGCCGCCCGGCACCGCGCGGCTGCGCATTACCCTGACCGCCGCCCACCGGGCGGAGGATATCGACGCACTGCTGGAGGCGCTGCATGACGCTGCGGGTTAACAAAGCGGCGGTGGCGCGCGCGTTCGGCCGCGCGGCGGGCCACTATGAACAGCACGCCGAGCTGCAGCGCCGCTGCGGCGACGCGCTGCTGGCGCTGGCGCCGCCGCTGGCCGAAGGCGACCTGCTCGACGCGGGCTGCGGCACCGGCTGGTACAGCCGCCTCTGGCAGCAGCGCGGGCAGCGCGTCGTGGCGCTCGATCTCTCGCCGCAGATGCTGCGTCAGGCGCGCAGCCTCAATGCGGCGAGCTGTTATCTGGCGGGCGATATTGACGCCTTGCCGCTGGCGAACCAGAGCGTCGATGGCGTATGGAGCAACCTCGCGGTGCAGTGGAGCAGCGATTTGCGCGCCGCGCTGCAGCAGTTCTCTCGCGTGCTGCGTCCCGACGGCGTGATGCTCTTCTCGACGCTGCTGGCCGGCTCGCTGCAGGAGGTGCACGACGCCTGGCGGCCGCTGGGCGTCGGCGAGCATGCCAACCGCTTTTTAACCGAGGAACAGGTGCGCGCGGCGGGCGCCGGTCTCAATCTTCGCTTTATCCGCCAGACGCAGGTGATGCATTTTCCCAGCGCGCTGAGCGCGATGCGCTCGCTGAAGGGCATCGGCGCCACCCACCTGCATCAGGGACGGGACGGCGCGTCGCTGACGCGGCAGCGGCTGGCGCAGCTTGAGGCGCTGTGGCCGCGCGATGCGCAGGGCTGCCGTCTGACCTATCAACTGCTTTTTGGAGTGACGCAACGATGAAATGGTTTATTACCGGCACCGATACCGAGGTAGGCAAAACCGTCGCCAGCGGCGCGCTGCTGCAGGCGGCGGGCGCGGCGGGCTACCGCACCGCCGGCTATAAGCCGGTCGCGTCCGGCTGCGACGTGACGCCAGAGGGCGTGCGCAACGGCGACGCGCTGGCGCTGCAGCGCTACAGCAGCCTGGCGCTGCGCTATGAGCAGGTTAATCCGCTGGCGTTTATCGAGCCAACGGCGCCGCATATCGTTAGCGCGGAAGAGGGCAGGCCAATCGCTTTCGAGGTATTGTCACAGGGGCTGCGCGCGCTGGAGGCGCAGGCGGAGTGGGTGCTGGTAGAGGGCGCGGGGGGCTGGTACACGCCGCTGTCGGAGACGCAGACCTATGCCGACTGGGTGACGCACGAGCGGCTGCCGGTCATTCTGGTCGTCGGCGTCAAACTGGGCTGCATCAACCACGCGATGCTCACCGTCGATGCGGTACAGGCGCGCGGGCTGCGGCTGGCGGGCTGGATAGCCAACGATATCGAGCCGCCCGGCAAGCGCCATCATGCCTATATGGCGACGCTGAAACAGCGCATCCCCGCGCCGCTTCTCGGCGAAATCCCCTGGCTGCCCGATGCGGCGGCGCAGGCGGACTGCGGCCGCTTTATCACGCTGCCCAGCTAGCGTTCAGCTTACCGTCAGCCACTTATTGACGGTGAGATCGTCAAGCTGCGCCACGCGCCCCTGCGCGACGTTGCGGCCGCGGTGCAGCAGTAAAAAGTAGTCGGCGACGCGGCGGATCAGCGAGACGCGCTGCTCCAGCAGCAGCACGGTCAGGCCGTAATCGAGATTCAGGCGGCGGATCAGGTTGCCCATCTCCTCTTCCAGCCAGGGCGACATGCCGTCGGTCGGCTCGTCGAGAATCAGCAAGCGGGGCCGCAGCACCAGCGCGCGCGCCAGCGCCAGCTGCTGCTGCTGGTCTACGGGCAGCTCGCCGCTGCGCTGCTGACGCAGCGAGTAGAGCGCCGGAAACAGGTCAAATACCATCTCAGGGATAACGTGCGGCTTGTCGCTCTGGCCGCTGCCCGCCAGCAGGGCGATCAGCAGGTTATCCTCTACGCTCATCTGCGAAAAAATATGGCGGCCCTGTGGCACATAGCCAATGCCCATACGCGCGCGCTGTTCGGCAGGCTGCAGCAGCAGATCGCGCGGCGGAGAGCCATCCTCCTGCCAGGTCATGGAGCCGCTGTTAATCGGCAGGCGACCCATAATGCAGTTCACCAGCGTGGTTTTACCCATGCCTGGACGGCCCAGCACGCCGGTGCAGGTGCCGGGCGGCAGGTCGAGATCCACATCCCACAGAATATGGTTCTGTCCATAAAACTGATTCACCGAACGTAAACTCAGCATCTGACTCTCCTCTTGCAGATTTTGCCTGAATGCTTCCGCTCTTTGACGTCTGGCAAACAAGTCTTCAACGGTGGCGGTAGCGCGAATGTCGCCATGCCTTACTTTCCGTAACGATCTTGATCAACGCTGCAATTACCGGGCCACAATGATGATGCCTGCTGAAAGGCGTCGGCAGAGCGTATTTAGTCAGGAAAATATGAAAAATGCTTAACAATTGCTTCGGGTAATCAGGGTGCTGCACTTTCACGGTGCTGACGACCAGGCGTTTCTGGTGCAAAAGGGCTGGGATCAGGCAGCCTGTTGAATTTTACTGCGCTTAAAGCGGGGCGCGGCTGAGCGAAAATTCAGCGACAGGCTAAAAAAGCATAGTTAACCGCCGCGTTTCCGGCAGGAATTTAAGCGGAAATATTTTTTTTTCACGCGGGTAGCTTAAGGACAAAAAATTATGCACAGCCGATGGCGAAAGGGCTGCCCTCAGTTATCCACCATTCCTGTGGATAACCTTGTGTATTAGACAGTGAAAACAGAGCGCAAGCGAGGAAATACGCGGCCTGGTCACATAATGCTGAGAAACTGGACTTTCATCATAATCATATAAAATACAGGTAGTTAATAAAAAACAAGCCTGAGAATTCTCCGCTGCGTAACGCGACTGAAATTTAATGACGGTCTCTTGACAAATGTTATAAATCCGCTCCGGCTGGGGATAACCTTAGGCAACGACAAAAATGTTGTCGCGCTGTTACAGCCGGTCAGGTACGGCGGCGCGTCCGCGCTTCACTTTGCTGCGTTACTGGTGATTTATCCAGTATTATTTTCTGGCAAAATCGCTATGGCAGAGTAAAATGATCCGGCTAGCCGCCGCATTCTTCAGCAGGAACCGCATTTCATGAGTAAAGTCTTTAAACTAAATTCCGCCTTCCAGCCTTCCGGCGACCAGCCTGAGGCGATACGTCGCCTCAAAGAGGGGCTGGAGGATGGTCTTGCCCATCAGACGCTGCTCGGCGTAACCGGCTCCGGCAAGACCTTTACCGTCGCCAACGTGATCGCCGATCTCAACCGGCCGGCGATGGTGCTGGCGCCAAACAAAACCCTGGCGGCGCAGCTTTATGGTGAGATGAAAGAGTTCTTCCCCGACAACGCGGTAGAGTTCTTCGTCTCCTATTACGACTACTACCAGCCGGAAGCCTACGTGCCGAGCTCGGACACCTTTATCGAAAAAGACGCCTCGGTAAATGAACATATCGAGCAGATGCGTCTTTCGGCCACCAAGGCGCTGCTGGAGCGGCGCGACGTTATCGTCGTGGCGTCGGTTTCCGCTATTTACGGCCTGGGCGATCCCGATCTCTATCTGAAAATGATGCTGCACCTGACGCGCGGCATGATTATCGACCAGCGCAGCATTTTGCGCCGCCTGGCGGAGCTACAGTATGCGCGCAACGACCAGGCGTTCCAGCGCGGTACTTTCCGCGTGCGCGGCGAAGTGATCGATATTTTCCCGGCGGAGTCGGAGGATACCGCGCTGCGCGTCGAGCTGTTCGACGAAGAGGTTGAGCGCCTGTCGCTATTCGATCCGCTTACCGGGCAGATCCTTTCCACCGTGCCGCGCTTTACTATCTATCCCAAAACGCACTACGTGACGCCGCGCGAACGTATCCTGCAGGCGATGGAAGATATCAAGGTCGAGCTGGCGGATCGTCGCCGGGTGCTGCTGGAGAACAATAAGCTGCTGGAAGAGCAGCGCCTGACGCAGCGTACCCAGTTCGATCTGGAGATGATGAACGAGCTGGGCTACTGCTCGGGCATCGAAAACTACTCGCGCTATCTCTCCGGGCGCGGGCCGGGCCAGCCGCCGCCGACGCTGTTCGACTATCTGCCCGCCGACGGTCTGCTGATCGTCGATGAATCGCACGTCACCATTCCGCAAATCGGCGGGATGTATAAGGGCGATCGCGCGCGTAAAGAGACGCTGGTGGAGTATGGCTTCCGCCTGCCTTCCGCGCTTGATAACCGCCCGATGAAATTTGAAGAGTTTGAGGCGTTGGCGCCGCAGACCATCTACGTTTCGGCGACGCCGGGCAACTACGAGCTGGAGAAGTCGGGCGGCGAGGTGATCGATCAGGTGGTGCGCCCGACCGGCCTGCTCGATCCGCTGCTGGAGGTGCGTCCGGTGGCGACCCAGGTGGACGATCTGCTGTCGGAGATCCGCAAACGCGTCACCCTCAACGAGCGCGTGCTGGTAACGACGCTGACCAAGCGTATGGCGGAAGATCTGACCGAATACCTCGAAGAGCACGGCGAGAAGGTGCGCTACCTGCACTCAGATATCGATACCGTCGAGCGCATGGAGATCATCCGCGATCTGCGTCTTGGCGAGTTTGACGTGCTGGTGGGAATCAACCTGCTGCGCGAAGGCCTGGATATGCCGGAAGTGTCGCTGGTGGCGATCCTCGATGCGGACAAAGAGGGCTTCCTGCGCTCCGAGCGGTCGCTGATCCAGACCATCGGGCGCGCGGCGCGTAACGTTAACGGCAAGGCGATCCTCTACGCCGACAGGATCACCAATTCCATGGCGCGCGCCATCGAAGAGACCGAACGCCGTCGCGAGAAGCAGCAGAAGTACAACGAGGAAAGAGGCATTGTGCCGCAGGGGCTCAACAAGAAGATTACCGATATCCTCGAGCTGGGTCAGAACGTCATCAAGACGCGCGGCAAGGCCAAGGCCAGCCGCGGCGCCGCCGAGGCGGACGCCAGCTATCTGGCGCTGACGCCGCAGGCGCTGCAGAAGAAGATCCACGAGCTGGAGACGGAGATGCAGCAGCACGCTCAAAACCTGGAGTTCGAAGCGGCAGCGAACGTGCGCGACAAGCTGCATCAGCTGCGCGAACTCTTTATCGCCGCCTCGTAGCGGCTTAGCTAAACCGCTGAATGGCGTGCTCCAGCGCCACGCGCAGCAGCTGGCGGTCGTGACGATAGGGAATATCGGCGGCCTCCAGCGGCTCGCGCACGATCAGGCGGTTTTCTACGGCTGTGGTATCGGCCGCCGGGCTAACCACCACCGCGTCAATCACCCGTTTGCCAATATATTTCTCCATCATCGCCAGCTTATCCGCCACCGTCAGGCTGGCGGCGGCTGGGCTCAGCTCGCGCCCCAGGTTGCCGATAAATACCATGGTAGCGGGCGTGCGGCGCAGCGCGCGCGCCATCTCCTCCATCAGCAGGCTCGGCATCAGGCTGGTGTAAAAGCTGCCCGGTCCGATCAGGATCAGGTCCGCTTCGGCGATCGCTTCCAGCGCCTCACGCGTCGGCGCGACGTTTGGGTGCAGCATCAGCTCCTGCGGCGGCTGGGTCATGGCGTCGATGTCGGTTTCGCCGTAAACCATATTGCCTTCGCTGTCTAACGCCACCAGATCGACCGGCTGCTCCGACATCGGGATCAGGAAGGCGTCGACCTTGAGCAGGTTGCGAATGATATTGATCGCCTCCAGCGGCCTGACGCTAAGGTGATCCAGCGCCTTAAGCATCAGGTTGCCGAGGTTGTGGCCGGAAAGCTCGCCGTTGCCGGCAAAGCGATATTCGAACATCGCCGACGCGACGCTCGGCTCGGTAATCAGCTGGTTGATGCAGTTGCGCATGTCGCCCCAAGCGATGCCGCCTTCGGAACGACGAATGCGTCCGGTGGAACCGCCGTTATCGGTGGTGGTGACGATGCCGGTCAGGCGCGAGCCCAGCGGCGACAGGGCGGACATCACGCGTCCCAGTCCGTGTCCGCCGCCCAGCGCGACCACGCGATCGAGGTCTGACAAAGTTCGGTTCATATTTCCTCTTTACACCCGCTGCCGACTCGCCGTACCGGCGTGCTTTTTAGCGGGCAATAATAACCTTACTGCCGCGAAAATGCGGCGAAAAAACGTTATGTATCAATATATATAGCGCACGTAGTGGATGGCAGAGCGGCAAAATTCGCGCTACCATTTGCCAACCGTGTCGTCCATGTGGCCGACATACACTCAAAGCCTGAACGCCTAAGTCGCACGATAGGGGGTTCAGGCCGCAGCCGACGCGCTGCCAGGGTGCAGAAAGAAATGCCTGCATCTCCCGTATTTGGAAAAGGTGTTCTGGTGTCACAATTTACTGATGCATTTGCACGTCGGTTTTATTACCTGCGTCTCTCGGTGACGGATGTCTGCAACTTCCGCTGCACCTATTGCCTGCCCGACGGCTATAAGCCGCAGGGCGTGCGCAACAAAAGCTTTCTTTCGCTCGATGAAATTCGACGCGTCACGCGCGCCTTCGCCGCGGCCGGCACCGAAAAGGTGCGTCTGACCGGCGGCGAGCCGTCGCTGCGTCGCGATTTTACCGACATTATCGCCGCCGTGCGGGAAAACCACGCCATTCGTCAGATCGCCGTCACCACCAACGGCTATCGGCTGGCGCGCGACGTCGCCGCCTGGCGCGCGGCCGGGCTCACCGCGCTAAACGTCAGCGTAGACAGCCTCGACGCGCGCCAGTTCCACGCCATTACCGGGCAGGACAAGTTCCATCAGGTGATGGCGGGCATCGACGCCGCCTTTGACGCGGGCTTCCAGCAGGTCAAGGTCAACAGCGTGCTGATGCGCGACCTCAACAGCCGCAGCCTGCAAACCTTTCTCGACTGGATCCGCACGCGCCCGATTCAGCTACGATTTATCGAGCTGATGGAGACGGGCGAGGGCGGCGCGCTGTTCCGCGACCAGCACGTTTCAGGCGCGGTGATACGCGACCAGCTGATCGCCCAGGGCTGGCAGCGCCGCGAGCGCGGCCGCAGCGACGGCCCGGCGCAGGTTTTTTACCATCCTGACTACGTTGGCGAAATCGGCCTGATTATGCCCTATTCGCGCGATTTCTGCGCCAGCTGCAATCGTCTGCGCGTCTCGGCGCACGGTAATCTGCACCTTTGCCTGTTCGGCGACAGCGGCGTGCCGCTGCGCGATCTGCTGGCTTCGGACGGGCAGCAGGCGGAGCTGCAGGCGCGCATCGCGCATAGCCTGGGCGAGAAAAAGCAGACGCACTTCCTGCACCAGGGCAATACCGGCATCACGCAGAACCTTTCCTTTATCGGCGGTTAATCTCAGGAGCGAGTCAATGGGCAAATCTACGGGTGAATTTATTCCGGTCAACCTGGCGGTGCTGACCGTTTCCGATCGACGCGACGCCAGTAACGATACCTCCGGCGACTATCTGCGCGCTGCGGCGCATGAAGCGGGTCACGTGGTGGTCGATCACGCCATCGTCGGCGAAGATCGCTACCGCATTCGCGCCATCGTGTCGCGCTGGATCGCCAGCCTGGATGTGCAGGTAGTGGTGATCAACGGCGGTACGGGGTTCAACGCGAAGAACATCACGCCAGAGGCGATTGAGCCGCTGTTCGATCGCAAAATCGAGGGCTTTGGCGAACTGTTCCGCATGTTCTCCTGGGAGGATATCGGCGGCTCGACGCTGCAGTCGCGCGCCGTCGCGGGTATCGCCAACGGCACGCTGATCTTCGCGATGCCGGGCTCCACCAGCGCCTGCGAGAGCGCCTGGGAGCGCATTATCGCCGACCAGATCGACGCCCGCACCGGCCCCTGTAATTTCGTTTCACACTTAAAGAAGCTGTAGGTCATGCAACTGACACATATTAACGCCGCGGGCGAAGCCCATATGGTTGACGTCTCCGCCAAGGCAGAAACGGTGCGCGAGGCGCGCGCGGAAGCGCTGGTGCTGATGGCCGCCGAGACGCTGCAGATGATCGTCGACGGCAGCCACCATAAAGGCGACGTCTTCGCCACGGCGCGCATCGCCGGTATTCAGGCCGCCAAGCGCACCTGGGAGCTGATCCCGCTCTGCCATCCGCTGATGCTAAGCAAGGTCGAAGTGAATCTGGTGGCCGAGCCGGAGCATCAGCGCGTGCGCATCACCTCGCTTTGCCGCCTGAGCGGCAAAACCGGCGTCGAAATGGAAGCGCTCACCGCCGCGTCGGTGGCGGCGCTGACCATCTACGACATGTGCAAAGCGGTGCAGAAAGATATCGTTATCGACCAGCTGCGCCTGCTGAGCAAAAGCGGCGGCAAGTCCGGCGATTTTCAGGCGGTGGCCCATGATTAACGTGCTGTTTTTCGCCCAGGTGCGCGAGCTGGTGGGCACCGGCGCGCTGACGATGCCCGCAGACTTTCCCGACGTGGCGACGCTGCGCGCCGCGCTGGCGCAAAAAGGCGATCGCTGGGCGCTGGCGCTCGACTCCGGCAAACTGCTGGCCGCGGTCAATCAGACGCTGGTGCCGATGTCGCATCCGCTGAAGGCGGGCGACGAAGTGGCGTTTTTCCCGCCGGTGACGGGAGGCTGAGATGGTGACGCAGATCCGCGTCGGCGCGGCGCCCTTTAGCATGGCCGACGAGTACGCCTGGCTCTCTGCCTCCGACGCCGACGGCGCGGTGGTGACCTTCACCGGCAAGGTGCGCAATCATAACCTGGGCGACAGCGTTGCCGCGCTGACGCTTGAGCACTATCCGGGCATGACGGAAAAAGCGCTGCACGAGATTGTTGACGAGGCGCGCAGCCGCTGGCCGCTCCAGCGCGTTAGCGTGATCCACCGCATCGGCGAGATGTTTCCCGGCGATGAGATCGTGTTCGTCGGCGTCACCAGCGCGCACCGCGGCAGCGCCTTCGCCGCCGCGGAGTTCATTATGGACTACCTGAAAACCCGCGCCCCCTTCTGGAAGCGCGAAGCCACCGAGCAGGGCGATCGCTGGGTTGACGCCCGCGACAGCGACCATCAGGCCGCGCAGCGCTGGGATTAAGGCTTGCTGAGCTGCTCTGCCGGACCAAAATGGGTCTGCCCGTGCGCATGCTCGCCGCCGCCGGAGACGCGCTTCAGCTGGATTACCTCGCCGCGCTGCCAGGCGTTAGCGCCCGGCAGCACCGGCTGGGTGACGATATCGGCGCGCGACGCCCGCAGCTTACGGCTGTCGATATCAAAACGCTTGTCGCGATCCGCCAGCAGGCGATTATCGAGCTGACCGTCGGCGGTAAAGCCCATCATCAGCGCCGGAATGCCGATCGGCAGGGTTTTGTCGCGATCGGTATGCCAGGTGTGCCAGGTTTTGCCGTAGGTATTGGCGATGCGCGCCATCAGCGCGTGATCCGCCGCCTGCGGCAGGCCCGGCGCAATCAGCGTGCCCGATTTCACCTCATAGTCGTGGCTGTGCCACAGCTTTTTCTCTTCCGGCGGCAGGGTTTGATAGAGCCGCGCGCTGATAATGTACTCCACCCCCATCAGCCGCGCATCTTTGGTATTACCGTCGTAAATTACCGCCTGCATCACGTCGTCGTTCAGCACCGTCACGTAGTGGTGCGCCTCCATCTGGCCATTCCGATCGCCGTTGTAGAAGTGAAAGCCGTCGAGATAGGTATTGATCGCCTCAATGGGCGGGCGCGACTGCAGCAGGTCTGCGCCGGTGGCGAGCGCTTTCATTTTTGCCGAGGTGGGCGCGCCGGGCGAGGCGACCTGCGCGGGCGTATTATTCGCGCCGCAGCCGCTGAGCAGCAGGGCAACGGCGATACCGAGCCAGCGTTTTTGCATAACTATTTCCTTTTACGCGAGAAAACCTCAGCCTGGCTGAGAAACGCCGATACGCAAGCGCGACGGCAGCGCGGGAATTTACGCCTCGTCTGATGGTTTGTCCGCGCTTCGGTGCTAAGGTAAGGGTTTTGTTTTCCTGCAAGGACCGCTATGTCAGTTTCCGCATCGCTTAAACGTTTCTCGCTGCTCGCCGCGCTGGTGCTGGCGGGCTGTAGCACTAAAAAAACGCCTGAGGCGCCGGTGCGTCAGCCGGCCGACGTCAAGGCGCAAATTCAGCGCCTGCTGCCTGCGCACGTCAGCGATAAGCCGGGCTGGGCCACCGATATCTATACCTCGTTCCGCACCCAGCAGATCGACCCCAGCGTCAGCAATCTGTGCGCCGCCATCGCCGTCGCGGATCAGGAGTCGAACTTTAGCGCCGAGGCGACGGTGCCCGGCCTGTCGAAAATCGCCTGGGGCGAGATCGACCGCCGCGCGGCGAAGGTGCACGTGCCGGCCTTCCTGGTGCGCACCGCGCTGATGATTAAATCCTCTAACGGCGAAAGTTATGCGGCGCGCCTCGACAAAGTGCGCAGCGAAAAAGAGCTGAGCGCCATTTTCGACGATTTTATTGATATGGTGCCGATGGGGCAGACGCTATTCGGCAACCTGAACCCGATTCATACCGGCGGCCCGATGCAGGTCAGCATCAGCTTCGCCGAGGCGCACGCCAAAGGCTATCCCTGGCCGATCGACGGCTCAATCCGCCGCGAGGTCTTTACCCGTCACGGCGGCATGTACTTCGGCATTATGCATCTGCTTGGCTATCCGGCGGACTACAGCAAGCCGATCTACCGCTTCGCCGACTTTAACGCGGGCTGGTACGCCAGCCGCAACGCCGCTTTTCAGGCGGCGGTGGCGCGCGCGACCGGCATGAAGCTGGCGCTTGACGGCGATCTGATCCTTTACGGGTCGGACAAGGCGGGCGCGACGGAGCTGGCGGTGCGCACGCTGGCGAGGCAGATCGACATGAGCGACAGCGCCATTCGTCGCGATCTGGAGAAAGGGGAGCAGGCGAGCTTCAGCGACAGTACGCTGTGGAAACAGGTCTTTTCGCTGGCGGACAAGATGGCCGGTCGTCCGCTGCCGCGTGAGATGCTGCCGGGCATCAAGCTGGAGAGTCCGAAAATCACCCGCAATCTCACCACGGCCTGGTTCGCCCAGCGCGTTGACAGCCGCTATCAGCAGTGTTTATCGCGCCGCTGAGGCGCGCATTGTGGGGCAGTTAAGCGATGCTGTGCCACAATTAATCCTATCCGTCGGCTTGCCGACGCCTTTTCACTTACATGAGGTGCATCATGGATCGATATCCACGCAATGATTCTCTGGTGCAGCCCGCGACGAGCGGGTTGCAGGCTTTTATGGCGCAGGTCTACGGCTGGATGACCTGCGGGCTGCTGCTCACCGCCTTCGTCTCCTGGTATGCGGCGGGCAACGAGCGCATCATGTTCTTTATTTTTTCCAACCGTATGACTTTCTTCGGTCTGATTATTGCCCAGCTGGCGGTGGTATTCGTGCTCTCCGGCATGGTGCACCGCCTGAGCGGCGCGCTGGCGACCGGGCTGTTTATGCTCTATTCGGTGCTGACCGGCCTGACGATGGCCAGCATTTTCCTTGCTTACACCTACACCTCCATCGCCAGCACCTTTTTTGTGACGGCGGGGATGTTCGGCGCGATGAGCTTTTACGGCTACACCACCAAACGCGACCTGAGCCGCTTCGGCAGCCTGCTGTTTATGGCGCTGATCGGGATTTTGCTGGCGTCGCTGGTGAACTTCTGGCTGAAGAGCCCGGCGCTGATGTGGGCGATTACCTATATCGGCGTGGTGGTGTTCGTGGGGCTGACCGCCTATGACACCCAGCAGCTGCGTCAGATGGGCGAGCAGATTGACGTGCGCGACCGCGAGTCGCTGCGCCGCTATTCAATTATGGGCGCGCTGAAGCTCTATCTCGACTTCATCAACCTGTTCCTGATGCTGCTGCGTATCTTCGGCAACCGTCGCTAAGGTGCGATTCGCTCCATCCCGCCAGCCTGGCCGGGATGGAGCTATCTCCTGCTACGCACTTTTCTGCAGTTTCTGTTCATTCTTCGCGCGCAGATGCTTCGCGCGGCTCTCCAGTATCAAATAGAGCACCAGCGCCAGCAGCAGCGGCAGAATAAAATAGAGCACGCGATAGGCGAGCAGCGCCGCGATAATGGTGCCGTGCGACGCGTGCTGTCCGCTCAGCAGCGCGAGGAATACCGCCTCCAGCACGCCGATCCCGGCCGGGATATGAATAATCACGCCTGCAATACTGCTGATCAGCAGCACGCCGAGCACCACGGGGTAATCCACCTGACGCGCCAGCAGCAGCCAGATAATCGCGCCCATCACCAGCCAGTTAGCGGAAGAGACCGCGAACTGAAACAGCGCCATGCGCAGCGACGGCAGCTGCAGCGTCTGACGCCGGATGGTCCACCTGCGGCGTTTTGAAAAGGCGCAGGCCCAGAGAAAGACCGCCACCACCGCCAGCAGCACGACGCCGATAATGCGCAGCGTAGTCTCGCCGATAAACCAGCCGCCGGGGATCGGCACCATGCCCGCGCTGAACACTATGCCCGCCAGCAGGATATAGCCGAGCCAGTTGGTGGCGATGCTGAGCGAGAAAATGCGCGTGATGGTGGCGCTGTCCAGCCCCAGCCGCGAATAGAGCCGGTAGCGCATCGCCACGCCGCCGACCCAGGTGCTGAGCGTCAGGTTAAAGGCGTAGCAGATAAACGACACCAGCATCACCTGCCGCTTCGCCAGCTTGTGGCCGCAGTAGGCGCGGCCGATCAGGTCGTAGCAGCCGTAGGTAAGGTAGCTGACGATCACCAGCGCGACCGCGCTCAGCACCGCCAGGCGGTTATAGTTGACGATTACGTTGTAGACATCTTCCCAGTTTACCTTGCGTGCGTAGACCACCAGCAGCACAATCACCGCGATGAAAAAGAGCCAGGTCAGCACCTTTTTCGCCAGCTTCCATTTTGGATGTTTATCCGCCATCAGGATTTCGCCCCTTCATTGTCCGTTTCGACACGGTCCTGCGTTTCCATTTCCGGCTGAACCGGCGGATCGACCTGCGCAATCAGCGGCGTATGCGCGGGCAGCCAGCCGGCGATAGCCGGGAAATGGCGTAAGAAGTGAAACACCACCACGCTTTTAGTCAGCTGCCACCAGTTGCGCGGCGGCAGGCGATCTTCCTGCACGCGCTGACAGTCTTTCGCCAGCAGCTGCTCCAGGTTATCGCGCAGCGTCTGGTTAAAGTCGCGATCGTAGATAATCAGGTTCGCTTCCAGGTTGAGCGACAGGCTTAGCGGATCGAGGTTGCTGGAGCCGACCGTAGTCCACTGGCGATCCTGCACCGCCACCTTGCCGTGCAGCGGGCGGCGAATATATTCGTAGACCTCGACGCCCGCATCCACCAGATAGTTATAGAGCAGCTCCGCGCCGACTTTAACGATCGGCATATCCGGTTCGCCCTGCACGATTAGCCTGACCCGCACGCCGCGCTGCGCCGCGCTGCGCATCTCGCGCAGCAGACGATAGCCGGGGAAAAAGTAGGCGTTGGCGATAATCACATCCTCTTTTGCGGTGCGCAGCATATCGAGATAGTGCTTTTCGATATCGTCGCGGTGGTCGTCGTTGTCGCGATAGACGAACAGCACCTGCGCGTTGCCGGGCGTGGCGTTGACCGCGGGGCGATGCGAGCGGCCGCCCCACCAGCGGCGCGTCACCGCTTCGCTGCCCATCGCCTCGCGCACGTAGCGGGTGATGTCCTCGACGATGGGGCCTTTGACCTCGACGGCATAGTCCTGCTTCGCCTCCGGGCCGTAGCTGGTGTTGTGCTCGGCGGAGAAGTTAATGCCGCCGACAAAGGCAATCACTTCATCCACCACCACGATTTTTCGGTGCAGGCGGCGGAAGACGTTGGTGCGCATCCCCAGCACCAGTGGACGCGGATCGTAATAGATGAAGCGCACGCCTTCAGCCGTCAGGCTGTTGACGAAACGGTCAGAGAGATCCGGCGATCCGTAGCCGTCTACCATCACCTCGATTTTCACGCCGCGCTGCGCGGCGGCCAGCAGTTCGCGGTGTAGCGCGTTGCCGACCTCATCCTCGAACAGGATAAAGGTTTCCAGCATCACGCTGCGTTCTGCGCGCTGAATCGCGCCGAACACGCGGGGGAAAAACTCTTCGCCGTTTTCCAGCAGACGCAGGCTGTTGCCTTCTCGCCATTCAAAATTCATAGGTGGATCTCCACGGCGAGCGGGGCGTGATCCGACAGGTGCGACCAGGGCTTGCGCGGCAGCGCCCAGGGGTGACTGACGGTGGCGTTACGGACGTAAATACGATCGAGCCGCAGTAGCGGAAAGCGGGCCGGGAAGGTGCGCGCCGGGCGACCGTGTTTCATGCTGAACACCTCTTTTAATCCTGCTCCATGCTTCAAAATATGATTGGCGCGTAGCTGCCAGTCATTAAAGTCGCCCGCTACCACCAGCGGCGCGTCGTGCGGCAGCGAGGCGACCATGTCGCACATCATCTTCATCTGCGCATAGCGGTGCGTCTCTTTTAGCCCCAGATGCACGCAGATGACGTGCAGCGTGCCGTGCGGCTCCGGCAGGGCTATTTTGCAGTGCAACATGCCGCGGTTTTCACTTCCTGCAACCGAAATATCGCGATTTTCATACTCCTGAATGGGGAACCGTGACAAAATCGCGTTCCCGTGGTGTCCCTCGGGATAGACCGCGTTACGGCCGTAGGCAAAGTCGTTCCACATGGTGTCGGCCAGAAACTCGTAGTGCGGCGTATCCGGCCAGTTCTCGTGATGCAGCGGGTGGACGGCATGCGTGCCCATCACCTCCTGCAAAAAGACGATATCCGCTGAGGTGGCGCGTACCGCCTCGCGCAGTTCCGGCAGAATGAAGCGACGGTTAAAGGTGGTAAATCCCTTGTGGGTATTGATCGTCAGGACTTTAAGGGAAAATCCTTGCTTGATTTGTGGCATACTCTCGACGCACTCCTTTTCATCAGCAACAAAAGTAAAGTGTAGTCTTTGTCACAAACGGAGGCGGATAAGGAGGGAAATTTAGGGCGTTATCCGAAAATTGCTTTACATTGAGGAAACCGTTACCGGCCTGGGCCGGTTGCACTTGGGCGACCTGTCAGGTCTGCCAGGAGAAAAGAATGAAATGGTCTAATCGTGTTCAAATCATCACTGGACAAACCTGCGTGCATATCGCTATGCATGCGCTGGTGATCGCCGCGCTGATCTGGGGCTGGAAGCATAAAGCTTTGATCGAAGTGTGCAGCACGCTGGTAGCTGCCTATGCCGTGGTGTTTATCGCCATGCTGGTCCTGCAGCGTAGTGTTCGTTTGCGTCGCATCGGTGATTATCTTGAAGAAGCCACCACTACCTACTACTTCGGCGCAGCGATGATGACGCTGTTTATCGTCTCGCGTTACATCCACAACGCGCTGCTGATCGGCATGCTGGGCGTGGTGATGCTGGTAGGGCCGGCGCTGGTCTCGCTGCTGGCGAAAGAGCCGGCAGGGCGCATCCAGAAAAAGCGCAGCTAACCTTCAGGGTTCGCTATTCGGGGCTGCCACAGGGCGGCCCCTGTTGTTTCTGCCTTTCTCGCACCCCGCAATGAAAGCTGCTACACTGCCTGCCTTACGCATCGTAGTTTGTGCCCTTTTCACACGTTAGCCCCTGGCTGGCGTCACTTTCCCCCCTGAAAACTACACCGTAAATCGCGGTCAGGGCGGACCGGAGTAACACACTTAATGTCTTTTGACTCTCTCGGCCTGAGCGCCGATATTTTGCGTGCGGTCGCTGAACAGGGCTACCGTGAACCTACGCCTATCCAGCGCCAGGCGATCCCTGTGGTGCTGTCCGGGCGCGATCTGCTGGCCAGCGCGCAGACCGGTACCGGCAAAACCGCCGGCTTTACGCTGCCGCTGCTGCAAAAGCTCTCTACTCAGGCTGCCTCGGGCCGCGGCCGCCGTCCGGTACGCGCTCTGATCCTGACCCCGACGCGCGAACTGGCCGCCCAGATTGGCGAAAACGTGCGCGACTACAGCAAATACCTGCAGCTGCGTTCGCTGGTGGTGTTCGGCGGCGTCAGCATTAACCCGCAGATGATGAAACTGCGCGGCGGCGTCGATATTCTGGTCGCCACGCCGGGCCGTCTGCTCGATCTGGAACATCAGAACGCGGTCGATCTGTCGCAGATTGAAGTGCTGGTGCTGGACGAAGCGGATCGCATGCTCGACATGGGCTTTATTCACGATATCCGTCGCGTGCTGGCTAAGCTGCCGGCGAAGCGTCAGAACCTGCTCTTCTCCGCAACCTTCTCCGACGACATTAAAACGCTGGCGGAAAAACTGCTGCACAACCCGGAGCAGGTCGAAGTGGCGCGCCGCAACACCGCCTCTGAGCAGGTGTCGCAGCTGGTGCATTTCGTTGACAAGAAGCGCAAGCGGGAACTGCTGTCGCAGCTGATCGGCGAAGGCAACTGGCAGCAGGTGCTGGTGTTTACCCGCACCAAGCACGGCGCTAATCACCTGGCGGAGCAGCTGAATAAAGACGGCATCACCGCCGCGGCGATCCACGGCAATAAAAGCCAGGGCGCACGTACCCGCGCGCTGGCCGACTTTAAAAGCGGCGCGATCCGCGTGCTGGTGGCGACCGACATCGCCGCGCGCGGTCTCGATATCGAAGAGCTGCCGCACGTGGTGAACTATGAACTGCCGAACGTGGCGGAAGATTACGTGCACCGCATCGGCCGTACCGGCCGCGCTGCCGCAACCGGCGCCGCGCTCTCTTTGGTCTGCGTGGATGAGCACAAGCTGCTGCGCGACATCGAGCGTCTGCTGAAGCGCGAGATCCCGCGTATGGCGGTTCCGGGCTACGAGCCGGATCCGAGCATCAAGGCGGAGCCGATTCAGAACGGTCGCGGCCAGCAACAGCAGCCGCGCGGCCGCGGTCGTGGACAGGGCGGCGCGCCGTCATCTGCACGTCCGCAGGGCGACAAACGCGCGCCGCAGCCGCGCCGTCAGAGCCAGTCCGAGCAGGGCGCTAAGCCTGCGCGTCCGTCGCGTCGTCCGGCTGCGAAGAAAACCGGAACCGCGTAACGCTATGCGGGTGTTGCTTGCCCCGATGGAGGGCGTGCTGGATTCGCTGGTGCGCGAGCTGCTGAGCGAGGTCAACGACTATGACCTCTGCGTCACCGAGTTTTTGCGCGTGGTGGATCAGCTGCTGCCGGTAAAATCGTTTTACCGGCTCTGTCCCGAGCTGCGCAATAACAGCCGCACGCCTTCGGGCACGCGGGTGCGTTTGCAGCTGCTCGGTCAGTATCCTGAATGGCTGGCGGAGAACGCGGCGCGCGCGGCCGAGCTGGGTTCCTGGGGCGTCGATCTTAACTGCGGCTGCCCCTCGAAGCTGGTGAACGGCAGCGGCGGCGGCGCCACGCTGCTGAAGGATCCCGAGCTGATCTATCGCGGCGCGAAAGCGATGCGCGAGGCGGTGCCGTCGCATCTGCCGGTCACGGTAAAAGTGCGTCTCGGCTGGGATTCCGGCGAGCGACGCTTTGAAATCGCCGACGCGGTGCAGCAGGCGGGCGCCAGCGAGCTGGTGGTGCACGGCCGCACCAAAGAGGATGGCTACCGCGCTGAGGCGATCAACTGGCAGGCGATAGGCGAGATCCGCCAGCGGCTGCGCATTCCGGTGGTGGCGAACGGCGAGATTTGGGACTGGCAGAGCGCGCAGGCGTGTCTGAACGCCACCGGCTGCGATGCGGTGATGATCGGTCGCGGCGCGCTCAACGTGCCAAACCTCAGCCGGGTGGTGAAGTACAACGACGCGCCGATGGCCTGGCCGGACGTGGTGGCGCTGCTGCAGAAATATACGCGGCTGGAGAAGCAGGGCGACACCGGCCTCTATCACGTCGCACGCATCAAGCAGTGGCTCGGCTACCTGCGCAAAGCCTATCCGCAGGCCGACGGCCTGTTCACCGACATCCGCGCGCTAAAACACTCCGCCGCTATTGCCGAGGCGATCGACCGTCAGGCCCTCTCCCTAGCCCTGTGACAAAAATTCAGGCGACCCGTTAGCAGGCTAAGCGTATAGTGAAAGCCATTTTTCACAACAAGCCAGCCTGCTATGTCTGATGTCGCGGTACTGACTAACGGTCAACTCAACAAACGCATTCTCTCGGTTCTGATCTTCACCTTCTTCTGCTATCTCTCCGTCGGGCTGCCGCTGGCGGTGCTGCCGGGCTTTGTGCATAACCAGCTCGGCTTCAGCTCGTTTGTAGCGGGGCTGATTATCAGCCTGCAATATTTCGCTACGCTGCTGAGCCGTCCGCAGTCGGGCCGGCTGGCGGATCGCTTGGGGCCGAAGCGGGTGGTGATGCTCGGCACGCTGCTCTGCGGCATGAGCGGCGTGATGACCATTATCGCCGCGCTGTGCCGCGACTGGCCGCTGGTCAGCCTGCTGCTGCTGGCGGCTGGACGCCTGTTCCTCGGCGTCGGTGAAAGCTTCAGCAGCACCGGCTCCACGCTGTGGGGCATGAACATCGTCGGGCCGCTGCAGACCGCGCGCGTGATCTCCTGGAACGGCGTCGCCACCTATCTGGCGATGGCGATTGGCGCGCCGCTCGGCGTGATGCTGAATCAGGGACTGGGCATCAGCGGCTTTGCCGGTCTGGTGGCGCTGATGGGCGTCGTGGGTTATCTGCTGGCGAACCGCAAACCGGCGGTCGAGGTGAGCCAGGGGCAGCGCATACCTTTTCATCGCGTCTTTTCGCGCGTCTGGCTGTTCGGCCTGGCGCTCGGCTTCGGCACCATCGGCTTTGGCGTTATCTCCACCTTTATTACCCTCTACTTCGCCAGCCGCGACTGGAGCGGCGCCGCCTTCGCGCTGTCGCTGTTTAGCCTCGGCTTCGTGCTGTTCCGCCTGCTGTTCAGCCGCACCATTACGCGCTTCGGCGGGCTGCGCGTCGCTATCGTCTCTCTGCTGCTGGAGTGCGCCGGGCTGCTGATTATCTGGCAGGCGGAGAGCAGCCTGCTGGTGGATCTCGGCGCGCTGCTGACCGGCTGCGGCTTTTCGCTGATTTTCCCGGCGCTGGGCGTAGAGGCGGTGAAGCAGGTAGAGCGGCAGGATCAGGGCTCGGCGCTCGGCGTCTACTCGGCGTTTCTCGATCTGGGACTCGGCCTGACCGGTCCGGTGGCGGGATTGCTGATTGGCTACTGGGGCATGCAGTCGGTCTACCTGGCGGCGGCGATGATGGTGCTGGGCGCCTTCGCCATTACGCTGCGCCTGATGCAGCGCTACAGCGGCGCGGCGTAACGCCGCGCCGACGGCCGTCAAAACTGCGAGAAGAGGGCGTAGAGTCCGGCGGCCAGCAGGATAGAGACCGGCAGCGTCAGGATCCACGCCATCGCCAGATTGCGCAGCGTGGCGAGCTGCAGGCCGGAGCGGTTGGCCGCCATGCTGCCCGCCACGCCGGACGAGAGCACATGGGTGGTGGAGACCGGCAGGCCGAAGCTGTCCGCCGCGCCGATGGTCGCCATTGCCACCAGCTCAGCGCTGGCGCCCTGCGCGTAGTTAAGGTGGGTTTTGCCGATGCGTTCGCCTACGGTAACCACGATGCGACGCCAGCCGACCATAGTGCCGAGGCCCAGCGCAATCGCCACCACCACTTTCACCCACATCGGAATAAAGCGCGTGGCGCTGTCCAGCTCCTGCTTGATCGCCGTCAGATTGCGCTGCGTCTCTTCCGGCATCGCCACTTTATTGGTCTGAATATGCTTGATCGACTCCGAGGTCAGGTACATCTGGTTGCGGGTGTTCGACACCGCCTGCGCCGGAATATTCTCCATTGAGCCGTAGCGGCGGATCTGCTCGCTGATATCGCCCAGCGTCAGCGCCAGCGCGGGCAGCACGTTGGGGTTCATCTGATTGGTGCGCACATAGTCGGTCAGCACGTCGCGCGCCACCGGCGGACGGGCGCTGGCGGGCTGGAGCTGCAGCAGCTGGTTTTCCGTCACCTGGGCGAGCGCCGCCACGCGCGGGATCTGATCCGGCGGCAGCGAACGGTTTAGCGCATAGGCGATCGGCATGGTGCCCACCAGAATCAGCATAATCAGCCCCATGCCTTTCTGGCCGTCGTTGGAGCCGTGCGCGAAGGAGACGCCGGTGCAGGTCAGGATCAGCAGGCCGCGGATCCAGACCGGCGGCGGCTCGCTGCTTTGTGGCGCTTCATAGAGATCGCGGTTGCGGATAAAGGCCTTCATCGCCAGCAGCAGCAGCGCGGCGCAGATAAAGCCCACCAGCGGCGAGAGGATCAGCGAATAGCCGATCTTAATCGCCTGATCCCAGTCCACGCCGCTCATGCCGCTGCGGCCGTGCAGCAGCGCATTGGCGACGCCGACGCCGATAATCGAACCGATCAGCGTATGGGAAGAGGAGGAGGGCAGTCCGAGATACCAGGTGCCCAGGTTCCAGATAATGGCGGAGAAGAGCAGCGCATAGATCATGGCGAAGCCGCCGCCGCTGCTGGTCTGCAAAATCAGCTCCACCGGCAGCAGCGAGATAATGCCGAACGCCACCACGCCGCTGGAGAGCAGCACGCCGAGAAAGTTGCACAGTCCTGACCAGACCACCGCGACGCCGGGCGTTAGCGAGTGGGTGTAGATCACCGTCGCCACCGCGTTGGCGGTATCGTGAAAGCCGTTAACGAACTCAAACCCCAGCGCGATTACCAGCGCCAGGCCCAGCAAAAAGAAGGGGACGTAGCTGGTGACCGGCGTGTCGGTCTCCTGCACGTCGCTGAACAGGTTGAACCCGGCGAAGGAGAGCCCGGCGACCAGCAGGATAAGAAACAGCGGTTTTGAAAAGCGGTTGCGCTTGCCAGTCAGGTTGGGACGCCCGGCAACCGATGGGGATGACGATAAGCTGTTTTCGCTCATAAACACCTCGGTGGAGAGTGGCGGGCGCGTCCTGTTAGCACCCAATACTGGCAGGGATACGCCCTTTATATGACAGAACAATGATGTCGCGCGGGCGCTGTCATTGTTCTGTCATCACTCTGCATCAGGCTGTGGATCTGGTCCGCTGTGACATTTATTCCATCCATGGTTTCTGAGCTACTGCTTGCGCCTGATAAACCCGATTTCGACGACGAGGTTGCCGGTTTAATCCACGGCTACCTAATGTCGCCCGACGCGCCGCCGCGCCGCCTGAGCGCGCGCGAAGCGGTGCAGGCCGGAGAAAGCCCACGCCGCGACGGCGAGTTTCTCTGGCTGCATATCAATCTTAATCACGCTCGCGCCCAGCACTGGGTTCAGCGCCATTTTCAGGTTGATGAAGATTTCTTCGAAGAGATCCATTCCGCCTCGTCGCGCACCCGGCTGGCGGAGCAGGGCGAAGCGCTGATGGCGATCCTCAACGACGTCACCTTTAGTAAAGAAGAGCACAGCGCGCAGAACGCCACGCTCTGGATCTGGTGCCGTCGCCAGCTGCTGGTCAGCGCGCGCTATCGTCAGGTGGCGATGATCGAACGCATGCACCAGCGCCTGCAGTCGTGCGCCTTTCGCAACGCCGAGGAGATGCTGCTCAGCCTGCTGGGCGAGCAGGAGCGGCAGCTGGAGCAGGTGGTGCGGCGCACCAGCCTGGCAGTGGACGCGATTGAGGAGCGGCTGCTCAGCCCGGCGATCAAGGCGAACCGCAGCGAGCTGGGGCAGCTGCGCCGCATGCTGCTGCGCATCCAGCGCCTGCTGGCGCCGGAGCCGGCCGCGCTGTTTCGCCTGCTGAATCGCCCGCCCGCCTGGCTGAACCGCGATACCCTGCGCGAGCTACGTGCCTTTACCGAGGAGTTCAGCGTGGTGCTTAACGACCTCGCCAGCCTGATGGAGCGCATCCGGCTGTTGCAGGAGGAGATCGCCGCGCGCCTGATGGAGCAGAGCAACCGCACGCTGTTTCTGTTAACCGTGATTACCGTGCTGGCGCTGCCGATCAATATCGTCGCCGGCTTCTTCGGCATGAACGTCGGCGGCATCCCGCTGGCGGGCAATGCGCACGGCTTTTTGATTCTGGTGCTGGTGGTGCTGGCGTTTACCGTTGTGGCGGGCTGGCTGGCGCTGAGAAGGCCGCGGAGGTGAGGGTATCGTGAATGAGCGCTTTTGCTTTTCCGCGCTGGGGGTTAGGTAAGTAGAGAAGAACGGGTAGTCCGCTATGAGCGAAATGCAGACAGTCCCGCTTGTCATCGTATGTTCTGCTGAAAGCTGCCTCTCGAACCAGGACTGTAACAGTTTGTATTCACTTAACTTTCCAGTAATGGAATGAACCTTCTTATTTTTGCCTGTTTATTATTTTTTTTAAATAAATTATTGATTATTCAGTTAGCCCAGAGGACGCTCATATTATGGATTCAAATTTCAGCTTTAGCGCATTGTTGCAGCATATGGAGACAGGAACATCTGCCTGGCCCGCTGTCTTCCCGGATCAAAAGCATATGGACATGGTGATGCGGGCTTATATTGAAAACATCAACAATCCGGATCCGGAATTTTACTCCAGGTACGTGGCTGAAAACCTTACTGGTGAGGATCCTGTTGGTTCTATATCTGCAGATTCCGACAATTATGTTCCAGATTTCGCCCAGTCTCTCAAGCAGTTGATAGATGTTCCCTTCACCCCTAAAAGGGCGGAAATCATCGCGCCAGTCAGGTTCTCTCTGAAGAACGAAGCCGCAATGGCCTTTAAGTTCTGGGCAGAGGTAGACGGTCGCAATATATGTATCGATATTATTGACGTTATGACGTTCGACGAAACAGGGAAAATATGCAATATCAAGGCATACTGGGGCGTTGACAACGTTACGCTTCTTGACTGATCCCTGAGTAGCAGACCTTTAGTGTCGCGACATTGCCAGCTGCATGTTAAGTAGCTCACTTACAAGTGATGTACAACAGATTTGACGACAGAAGGCGAGATTGCTGGCTGGCTGAGTGATATTTTTTCATGAAACTCCAACTAAGCGTCATCCAAATGTGTAGCGCATCGAATAAGCATTTAATGAATAGCATTACTCAGAGTCCGCTTCTGGCACAAAGCGGCCTGACGCGGGCGGGAGATCTGCCAAAAGCAAACGTCAACTCCCCACCAAGATAATCTCTATCCTGTCGAAATAATTCTGAGAGTGAGTCATTCACACTACAAAACCGCTTAGTTCTCAAGCGCCATCCGAATAGCCGCTTCCATTTTCTCCGGCGTCGTCATCGGCGCAAAACGCTTGAGCGGCTTGCCGTCGCGTCCAATCAGGAACTTGGTAAAATTCCATTTAATCCGCCCGCCCAGCACGCCGGGCAGCTCGCCTTTCAAATAGCGAAAAATCGGGTGCGTCAGGGGCCCGTTGACCGCCACTTTTTCGAACATCGGAAAGCTCACGCCATAGTTGATGTGGCAGGTCTGCGCGATTTCCTCTGCGCCGCCCGGCTCCTGCTTTCCGAACTGGTTGCATGGAAAACCCAGCACCACCAGCCCCTGCGCGGCGTACTTCTTGTAGAGCGACTCCAGGCCGGCGTATTGCGGCGTAAATCCACAGTGGCTGGCGGTATTAACCATGAGTACCAGCTTGCCGGCGTAGTCGGCCATAGGGATAAGCTCGCCGCGCAGGCTGGTAGCGGCAAGTTGATGAAACGTGGTCATGTCGAGATCCTCAGAATAAAAAAGCCCGCAGATGCGGGCTTTTAGAACAGCGATTAACCAACAACCCTTAAGAAGGATTATTCGCTGCGGCCGGAGCCGGAGCAGCAGGCTGCGCCTGCGGTGCCGCATTCGGGTCGACAACGCTCGCGCCCTGCGGCGTAACCGGCGTCATCGGCTCTTCTTTCGGCTGCGCGTCCGGCGCTTCCGGTACTTCAGTCGGCGCGGTCTGCACGCTGTCGGCAACGCCGTTCACTTTAGTCGGCATACCGGTACGGCTCTGAATCGCCGCGTTGACCAGATCCTGGCTGACGCTGGCGTCGGTGATCACTTTGGTTACCGCAGAGGTCAGAGTAATCGGCACCAGTTCACGTGAATTGAACTGCTCTTCGGTAGTCGAGAGCGGGTTATGCACCTCTACGTAGCGCGAACCGTCCGGCTCCACCGTCGCTTTCACCGGCTGATCGATAAACTGCACGCGCGTGCCAACCGGCACGTTATCGTACAACCACTTAATATCGTCGGCGCGCAGGCGCACGCAGCCGTGGCTGACGCGCAGGCCAATACCGAAATTGGCGTTAGTGCCGTGGATGGCATACAGGCGTCCGATATAGAGCGCGTAAAGGCCCATCGGGTTGTCTGGACCGGCCGGGAACACCGCAGGCATGCTTTCGCCGCGCGCCGCGTACTCTGCGTGCATCGCTTTGGTCGGCGTCCAGGTCGGACCTGCTTTCTTGCGCTGAACGGTGGTGGTCCAGTTAAGTGGCGTATCTTTGCCTAGCTCGCCGATGCCGATCGGCAGCACCACAACGGTCTTTGTACCTTTCGGATAGTAGTACAGGCGCATCTCCGCGCTGTTGACCACGATGCCTTCGCGCGGGGCGTCAGGCAGAATCAACTGCTGCGGAATGATCATTTTTTTGCCTGCCTGCGGCAGGTAGACGTCCATGCCGGGATTGGCTTCCAGCATATTGCTGAGGCCCATCTGGTACTGCGCCGCAAAAGCTTCCAGCGGCAGTTTATTGTCCTGGGGGACGGTAATCTCAATATTTTGCCCAATCAGACGGCTGTTGGCGGCTGGTAGGGGGTAGACCACAGCGAAGGCGGACTGACTGAATGCAGCCAGCGCCAGAGCCATTGAAGCGAACGCGCGAATCATTTTCATATTTTACAAGTCGTTATGGCCTGTTAGCAGGCTTGTCAGTTTATTGAACCCGTACCGGTCAGCGTGGCCGGCTGCACATTATATGGGCATTGTTTCGATGTTGTGAATCAGGATTTTAGCAGCCATCGCAGACTTTAGGTAACCGACTGTGTTATCTGGCTTCCCTGTCGCCACAGCGAAGCCGCTCAGGGCTGCCATAAGGTCACTTCGCCGCTCAGCCTGCGGTTGAGAAAAAAGGCGGCGCTAATCAGAGCAAGGTGGGTCAGCGCCTGCGGCATATTGCCTAGCGCGCGGCCGTGGCTGTCAAACTCTTCGGCGTATAGCCCCAGCGGATTGGCGTAGCTCAGCAGCTTCTCAAACTCAAAGTGCGCCTCGTGGATGCGGCCGGCGCGCGCCAGACACTCCACGTACCAGAAGGAGCAGGCGCCGAAGGAGCCTTCTGAACCGGTGAGGCCGTCAGCAGGCGTCTCGTCGATATTGTAGCGGCGCACCATGCCGTCGCTCACCAGCTCGCGCTTGATGGCGTCGAGCGTCGACAGCCATTCCGGATCGGTCGCGCCGACGAAGCGCACCAGCGGCATCAGCAGCATTGAGGCGTCAAGATAGTCGCCGTGGCGCGTCGAAACAAAATGACCCCGCTCGGCGTTCCAGAAGTTTTGCCAGATATCGGCGCGGATCTCGCTGCGCGCGCTGTCCCAGCGGGCGTAGGGCATTGGCAGCGACCGCTTCATGCCGAGGCGCAGCGCGCGATCCAGCGCTACCCAGCACATCAGGCGCGAATGGAGAAAATGCTCAGGTTCGCCGCGCATCTCCCAGATACCGGCGTCAGGCTGGTTCCAGTTTTCGCAAACCATATCGATCATCTGCGCCACGTGCCGCCAGCCGCGTTCGGAAATGGCCTCGCCATATTTATTCGCCAGATAGACCGCATCCATCAGTTCGCCGTAAATGTCGAGCTGCGTCTGCTGCCAGGCATCGTTGCCGATGCGCACCGGCCGGGAGTCAGCGTAGCCGGAGAGGTTAAGCAGCTCGATCTCATGCAGCTCAACGCCGCTGTCGAGGCGATACATAACCTGCAGGCGCATCTCGTCATGGTGGCTGTTCTCGACGCAGCGGCCCACCCAGCGGGTAAAGTGCTTCGCTTCGTCGACGTAGCCGAGGCGCATCAGCGCATACATGCTGAATGAGGCGTCGCGTATCCAGGAGGCGCGATAGTCCCAGTTGCGCTCGCCGCCCAGCTCCTCCGGCAGGCCGAAGGTGGCGGCGGCGGCGATAGATCCGTGCTGGCTGGAGGTCAGCAGCTTGAGCGCCAGCGCCGAGCGCTGCACCATCTCCTGCCAGCGCCCGCTGTAGGTGCTTTTCTTACTCCAGCGACGCCAGTAGTTAATGGTCTCTTCGAAGCAGATTTCCGTCGCGACGTCGCCGATACGCGCATCCTCCTGATTGCCGAATTCAAACTCGACGTGCTCGCCCGACTGGAGTTCAAACCGCGCCGTGGCGGCATCCGCTTCGCAGGTTAGCGGCACGGTAGCGGCGAGCCGCAGCGTCGGCTGGTTCTCAGCGTGAAAATCGATGCAGTCGCCTGCGGCCTGCGCGCGGGTTTTAGCGCGCGCATAATCGTGACGCGGCGCGCAGCGCATGCTGAACCAGGCGCTGCCGCGCACCATTTTTACCCGACGCACCAGGCGCGGCTGTTTTTTCTCGTCGTCGCAGATCGGCATATAGTCGGTGATCTCCGCCACGCCCTCCGCGCCTAGCCAGCGCGTCTGCAGAATATTGGTGTCCGGCAGGTAGAGCTGCTGACGGCGCGCGTTTTCCCACTCCGGCGCCAGCGAAAAAAGCCCGGCGTCGTCGCTGTCGAGCAGCGCGGCGAATACCGATGGGCTATCGAGCGCTGGCCAGCAGAGATAGTCAATGGTGCCGTCGTTGGCCACCAGCGCGCAGGTGCGCAGATCGCCAATAATGCCGTGATCTTCGATGGGGCGTTTTATCGTGCTCATCCTCGTCTCCATAGCGGGCAATCTGTTAACTATAGACAAAGCGGCAAAAGCGGCTGCGGCTGGACATAGCGGGATTGCTTCTATACTTCAGCTTACCCGATATCCAGAGGAGGCAATCATGACCACACCACAGAATAAAGTCGCCGTCGTTACCGCATCTGACTCCGGCATAGGCCGCGCCAGCGCGCTGATGCTGGCGGAGCAGGGCTACGATCTCGGCATTACCTGGCGTTCCGACGAGGAGGGCGCGCAGGAGACGGCGCGGCTGGTGCGCGAAAAAGGACGCCGTGCGGAAATCATTCACCTCGACCTCGCCGATCCGCAGGAGGGCGGGCGTTCGCTCTCGGCGCTTATCGACAGGCTGGGCCGCATCGACGCGCTGGTGAATAACGCAGGCGCCAACGCCAAATCTGAATTTCTCGACACGCCGTTTGAAGAGTGGCGCAAGGTCTTTAGCGTTGATGTTGACGGCGCTTTTATCTGCGGACAGATCGCCGCGCGTAAAATGGTGGAGCAGGGCGACGGCGGGCGCATCATTAACATCACCTCGGTGCATGAGCATACGCCGCTGCCCGACGCTGTCGCCTATACGGCCGCGAAGCACGCCATGGGCGGCCTGACTAAATCGATGGCCCTTAGCCTGATCAAGCACAATATTCTGGTGAATGCGGTAGCGCCTGGGGCGATCGCCACGCCGATGAATAACATGGGCGACGGCGACGCGCAGAAAATCAAGACGCCCGAGATTCCTATTGGACGGCCGGGCGACGTGCGTGAAATCGCCAGCCTGGTGGCCTGGCTCTGCTCAGAGTGGGCCAGCTACACCACCGGGCAGTCCTTTATCGTCGACGGGGGCTTTATGCTGGCCAATCCGCAGTTTTACGGCGGGAAAAATATCTAACCGGCGCGACGGGTGTTCCAGCGACGGATCACCCAGCGCAGCGCAAAGGCGAAGATCACCGCCGCGACCAGCCACAGAATGTGCTTCAGATGCTGGTCGAGCTTGTGCAGCCACGGAGCGATAATGCCGCCGGCAAAGTAGCCCAGGGCGACGAAGATCGTCGCCCAGATGGCCGCGCCAATAATGTTGAGCAGCAGGAATTTCAGCGGCTTCAGGTGGCTGGCGCCGATAATAATCGGGCCAATAATGCGAAAGCCGTACATAAAGCGTACGCCGATGACGAACAGGCTGGGATGACGCTGGATTAGCCGGTTGGCCTTGCGCACCTTGTCCTGATGTTTTTTCAGCTTGCGCAGAATTTTCGTGCCGTAGCGACGGCCGATCCAGTAGAGCAGCTCATCGCCGATCACGCCGCCGGCCATCGCCGCCAGCACCACGCCGACAAAGTTAAGCAATCCCTCATGGGCCGCGACGCCGCCCAGCAGCGTGAAGGTTTCTCCTTCGGCGATACAGCCGATTAGCAGCGCCAGATAGCCATATTGCGTAATTAATCCGTTGATATCGAAATGCAAAAGTAAACTCCCTGTTCTGTCAGCGATTCATACATTCTATACCGCTTCGGCCAATCCTTCAGGCAGGCGGCGCGCCTGGTGACAATTTTTTGCCTGTTTCTCGCGTGCTGGCTACAAAAGCAGCAATGCCGTTTATACTTCAAGGAATGCTGCCCAAAGAAATCGGCGACGCCGATCGCAGGCGGCCTGTCGCATCTGCGAGGTGATGATATGAACCATGTCTGGGGTCTTATGGCGCATCCCGATCGGGAAATGCGTGATATCAAGCAAGAGAATGAGAGCGTTTCGCACCATTACACCCACCACGTTCTGCTGATGGCGGCGATCCCGGTGATCTGCGCCTTTATCGGCACCACGCAGCTGGGCTGGAATCTGGGCGAGGGGAAATTTGTTCAGCTCAATCTGTTAACCGGCATCGCGCTCGGCGTGCTTTTTTACCTGCTTATTTTAGGCGGCGTGGCGGTTATGGGGCGCGTCATTCACTGGATGGCGCGTGATTACCCGCAGCGGCCCAGCGTGCAGCGCTGTACGGTGTTCGCTGGCTATGTCGCTACGCCGCTGTTTCTGAGCGGCATTGTGGCGCTCTACCCGCTGGTCTGGCTCTGCGTGCTGGCTGGCGCGCTGGCGCTGGTCTATACCGGCTACCTGCTCTATATCGGCATTCCGCTGTTTCTCAATATCGACCGTGACGAGAGCCTGCGCTTTTCCGGCTCGACGCTGGCGATCGGCGTGCTGGTGTTTGAAGTGCTGCTGGCGCTGACCGTGGTGCTGTGGGGCTATGGACCGCGGCTGTTTTAACCACTCGGTTTACCGCACCGGCGGCGAAGAAGGCGGTCGGCTACGCAAAGCGTCCTGGACAGCAATGTCCGGGACGTTTTTTTTAACGCCCGGAAACATTCTCGCCAGGAAATTTCTTACGCTTCCGCGTAATATGCTGCTGCCAGCCTCCGCGTGGTCTGCTCTGCGGCGGGCGGCCTGTGTAAAACACGGCGTACTGTCTTAATCGGTCTTTTTATAAGATGCCTGTAACCATTCGCTATTCACTGCTTTCGCTGGCGCTGCTGTTCGGCGGCCAGGCGGCTATCGCGCCCGCGCAGGCGGCTACTTCTCTGTCTCAGCTCGCCCCGGTCGCCGAGCCGCAAATTGCCTCCGGCAGTGCGATGATCGTCGATCTCAACACCGGGAAGGTACTGTTTTCCAGCCACCCCAATCGCGTACGGCCTATCGCCTCTATTACTAAACTGATGACGGTCATGGTGGCGCTGGATGCGAAGCAGCCGCTTGACGAGCGAATTTCGGTGGATATCAGCCACACGCCCGAGATGCGCGGCGTCTTTTCACGCGTCAAGCTCAACAGCGAAATCAGCCGCCGCAATATGATGCTGCTGGCGCTGATGTCGTCAGAGAACCGCGCGGCGGCCAGCCTGGCGCATCACTATCCCGGCGGCTATGACGCCTTCATCCGCGCCATGAACGCCAAAGCGCGCGCGCTCGGTATGACCCATACGCGCTACGTCGAGCCGACCGGCCTGTCGACGCAGAACGTCTCCAGCGCGGAAGATCTGGTGAAGCTGCTGCGCGCCACGCGCGACTATCCGCTGCTGGGCGAGCTAAGCACCACGAAAGAGCAGACCGCGGTGTTCACTCATCCGAGCTACGCGCTGCCGTTCCGCAACACCAACCACCTGGTCTATAAAAACGACTGGCGTATTCAGCTCACTAAAACCGGCTATACCGATGAAGCGGGCCACTGCCTGGCGATGCGCACCGTAATCAATAACCGGCCGGTAGCGCTGGTGGTGCTGGACGCCTTCGGCAAATATACCCATTTCGCCGACGCCAACCGCCTGCGCGACTGGCTGGAAACCGGCAAGGCTGCACCGGTGCCGGCGGCGGCGCTGGCCTATAAAAAACAGAAGGCGGGGCTGGTGGTAAACAACGTCCACGGCGCGGCGGTGGTGGAATAACCTGTTACCGGCGTCCGCTCGCGCGGACGCTGCAACCAACTCGACGAGAACGGCCAGCATTCCTATAGTTTCCCGATGCGGCTGGCTCTAAACTACGCGCCAACGCGATGGTCGATCGCCTGAATTTGTGCTGGAACCTCACTCATATGTTTACGCTACGCCTCTTTTTACCGCTGTTGATGCTGCTGACGGCCACGCTGTTTCCCGTCTATAGCATGGCAGACGACGATGCGGCCGATGCCGCGCAACAAACCGACGCCGCGCCCAAAGTCAACGCGGCGGTTGAACTGCCGAAAATGCAGAAGGTCCTGGATAAAATCAAAGGCCAGGTATCGGGGCAGAACAATGAAAACCAGCTGACGCAGCTTAACGATCTGGCGCTGGAGCTATCGGGTAACGCCGACACGCTCGCGCAGGCGCTGCAGCCGCAGCGTCAGCAGCTCGACGCGCAGCTGGCGGTGCTGGGCCCCGCGCCCAAAGCGGACAGCGGCGTAAAAGAGACGCCGGAAGTGACCCGCAAGCGCAGCTCGCTCGAGTCGCAGAAGAGCAAGCTGGACGATCAGATCAAACAGGCTGAGGGGATTAAAAACAGCGCCCTGATGCTTTCGTCGCAGATTACCAATCTGCGCCGCGATCTGATGAAAACCCAGCTGGCGCTTAACTCCGGCAGTATCCTCGGCCCGCGCTTCTGGGCGCCGCTGTTTGTGAAGCAGGATCTGGATAACGAGAAAATTGACGGCTTCCTGCAGGATTTACAGGATACCGCCGCGCTGTCGTGGGAGCCGGGCTACCGTTTCGGCACCATCGCCTGGCTGCTGGCGGCGATGCTGGTAATGACGCTGGGACGCCGCTATAGCGAAGAATTTCTCGCCTGGATCAGCATCCACAAAATGCCGGAAGGACGGCTGCGCCGCAGCTTTCTCGCCGCGGCGATCGCCCTGACGACGCTGGCGGCGGTGGTACTGACTTTTAACTTCACCGCGCTGGCGTTTGCGCGTCGCGATGAGGTATCCGGCGACGTGCAGGACTTTGTGATCAGCCTGGTGAAGCTCAGTGTTTTCTGCGGCCTGATCGCCGGTCTGGGACGGGCCTTTCTCTCAACGCGTCGGCCGAGCTGGCGCCTGCCCGCCATCTCTAACGAGGTGGCGATGGCGCTAAAGCCGTTTCCGCCGATTACCGCCGCGCTGGTGTTTATTTTCCAGACGGTTGAGAACTTTAACTACACCGTCGGCACCAGCCTGAATACCACCATTTTCGCCAACGGCCTGACGGCGCTGCTGATTGGCAGCACCGCGCTGGCGATCAGCATGCGCACCAACCGCGTGCGCCGCCGCATGGCGCACGAAGGCAATGCGCCGGAAGTCCGCTCGACGCTGGTGGGGCTGATCCAGCTGGCGCTGACGCTAACTTCGGTCGCCATTCTGCTGTCGCTGATTATCGGCTACGTCACCCTGGCGCGCTTTCTGAGCTATGAGGTGGTGTGGTGCGGCATTCTGTTCGGCTCATTCTATTTCCTTAGCCACTTAATTAACGACGGGTGCGAAAGTCTTTTTTCCGTCAACAGCCTTACCGGCCGACGTCTGCAAACCTCGCTCAACATTGACGAGCGCCATCTGCAGCAGGCGGCGACGCTGCTGGCCGCGCTGGGCAAAACCCTGCTGATCGGCTTTGTCGCGCTGGCGCTGCTTAACGGCACCTTCGCCTCGTCAACGCCCATTGAGCTGCTGCAAAAAGCGATTGAGTTCTGGGGCGGCAAAGGGCTGGAGTCGCTGAACATCGTGCCGGCGCACATGGTCAACGCGATTATTTGCCTGGTGGTGGGCATTTACGTGCTGCGCAGCGTGCGCCGCTGGCTCGACAGCGATTTCCTGCCGAAGACCACCATGGACGCCGGCATGCGCGTGTCGCTTATCACGCTGTTCAGCAATATCGGCTACGTGCTGGTAATCCTGCTAACGCTGTCGATTATGGGGCTGCAGTGGAACAAGCTGGCGTGGATCGTCAGCGCGCTGTCGGTCGGTATCGGGTTTGGTTTGCAGGAGATTGTGAAGAACTTTATCTCCGGCCTGATCCTGCTCACCGAGCGACCGGTGAAGGTGGGCGATCTGGTGACCATCAGCGGCATTGAGGGCGACATTCGCCGCATCAACGTGCGCGCCACCGAGATCCAGCTGGGCGACAAGTCGACGGTAATCGTGCCGAACTCGCAGTTCATCTCGCAAAACGTACGTAACGCCACCATGGGCAACGCGCAGGGCGTGGTGACCATTACGCTGACTTTCCCGCTCAATATCGATCCGGTGCGGGTACGCGAGCTGCTGCTGGAGGTCTATAGCGAAAACGAGCGTATTCTTGATACGCCGGAGCCGTCGGTCTCCTTTAAGGATCTGACGGCGCAGGGCATCGTGCTGAGCGTTACCGGCAACGTCGCCAGCCAGCGGCAAATTTCCGGCGCGAAGAGCGATCTGCTGTTTGATATTCTGACGCGCCTGCGCAAAGAGGGCATTGTGCTGTCGACGCCGCAGACCATGATCATCGAGCGACGTCAGCAGATAGCGGAGCAGGCGGCCGATCCGCTGCCCTGAGTTACGCGCAAAAAGGCTTCCAGCAGGAAGCCTTTTTTATTTTCTGGTCAGAGTGTTTCGACCCGGCTAAATCGCTTGCCGTCAGGGCTAACGGCGCGCACCGCAACCGGCCCGGAAACGGCAGGGCGTTGCTCAGCGGAGTAGCGCTGCCAGCTGACGCCGTTATCGGTGCTGTACTCGAGCGGCAGGCCCGGCAGGGCGACATTCATCTCCAGCACGCCGTCAACGATTCTGGCGCCCGGCTGCGGCAGGCGCCAGGCGATGCCCGCGCGCTCAAGCTTCGCCAGTTCGCGCTGGCCCAGCAGGTTGGCGAAGCGCTGCCACTCTTTCAGAAGAAGATGCCGATCGACCCACTGCGTTTTGTCACCGCTGAATTCGCGGCCGGGCTGGTAATCCAGCTCCCAGGCGGCGCGATGCCAGGCGCGTTCGGCCACCGCCAGCAGGCGGGGGTAGATCATCTGTTCCATCTCCGCATCGGTGCGCACCGTTTCGCTCCACAGCTGAGCAGAGAGGCCGTAAGCGCCAGGCCAGGGCTTGTCAGATTTGGCGCTGAAGGGCTTGCCGTCTCGGTCTACTGAGGTTTCCGCATTTTGAGGCAGGTTGTCCGGCGCGAAGCTAAACACCTTCCGCTCGTCGCTATAGCGCGTCCCCCAGTAGTAGCCGCGCTCAAGAGGATTTACCTCGCTGGGGAAATCAAGATAGAGGTAATCGGGGCTGGAGATGACCACATCGTAGCCTTTCTGCGCCCAGTCCGCTGCGCTGTCATAGCCGCCCCAGTAAAGCGTATCCCAGAAATTGACCGCCACGCGCGAGGTAGCGAAAGCCTGCGCGTTCTCTGCATCTTTCAGCCCATCCTGCCAGGCCTGCATGCCGGGAATGCCGTGCTGATTGACCAGCCGGCTTACTTTCAGCGCGAAGTGGCTGGGCAGGTGCTCAAGATCCTTCACCGTTCCCGCTTTTACCAGATCCTGACAGACGGCGGATTTGGCCCAGGGCTTATCTTCTTTGCTCCAGTCCTGCAGGCCGGTGCCCGGCTTCGGCGCGCTGCTGTCGCTGTAGCCTGCGCCAAAGCGAATGTTTTTCGCCTCGTCGCCGCCAAAGTGCCAGGTCGAGAGCGGCTGACCCGCTTCGTAGTGCATCGCCTGAAACGCACTGACGATCTTTTCGACAAAGCGTGCGGACGATTCGAGGCAGGGATTAAGGTAGCTGGTGCGATCGTAGAGCTGTACGGAGGTGGTATTGGAGCTGTCGGTGGGATCCAGCAGGCGAAACTCCCTGGCGCCTGCCGCATCGCCCGCCTGCATCAGACGGCGATAGCGCGCTTCCATTGAAATCACCGCCGCACGCGCATGGGCGGGCATATCGATCTCCGGAATCACGGTAATGTGGCGGGCGCTGGCGTAGCGAACAATCTCAATATAGTCAGCGCGGCTAAAATAGCCGCTGCCGCTGTTGTCGCTGAACGGGCCGGAGCCGAGCTGCGGCATCAGGCAGCGCTGCTCGCTGAGGTCGTGACAGCGTTTGCCGCCAACCTCGGTCAGCTCGGGTAAGCCAGGGATCTCAATACGCCAGCCTTCGTCATCGCTAAGATGAAAATGAAAGGTATTCATTTTCCAGGCGGCCATCTGATCGAGCAAGCGCAGCACGGCCGCTTTACTGTGGAAGTTGCGCGCCACGTCCAAAAATGCGCCGCGATAGGCAAAGCGCGGCGCGTCGCTGGCGGTCAGCGTGGCGATGCGCGGCGCGCCCTGCGCGGGAAGCAGCGACAGAATCGACATTGCGCCATAGAACAGGCCGCTGCTGTCGAAGGCGATAATCTGCGCGCCGTCCTGTTTGATCTCCAGCTTATAGGCGCCGGGCCGAGCCAGCGCGCCGCTGAATTGATCGGCCCGGATTTTTCCCTGAATCGCATAGCCTGCCGGGTTTTCCGCGACGCTGAGCCGCACGAAGCGCTGCCCGATCGCCGCGCGGCTCTCCGCGCTTAGTCCGTTCAGCTCGAGTGCCACCCCGCGGCTGAGATCGGCTTCGCCGCTTAGCACCTTCAGGCTCAGCGGCGTCGGCGTAATCGCTCCGCGCAGCGCGGCGGCGGGCAGGGGGGCGGTGTCGCGGTTTTTATCGAAGCGGCTTGCGGGCTGCATCAGCACATTCTGGTCATCAGCGGTGCGTTTCCACTGCGCGCCAGCCGGTTCGACGAAGCGAGTCAGATCTTCAGTGTCGGTGACGCGGATGATTTTAGGTGCGGCGTCGCCTGCGGTGACATACCAGCGCGGCATGACGTCGGTAATAAAGAGCTGCCAGTACTCATTGATAATCGGGATCGATACCGATTCGCCAGCGGCAATACCCTTGAATTTGCTGGTCGGCTCCAGCCGGGTGAGGTCGCCCACCAGGTGCGTCATCCTGAACTGATCGTTATCTACGCGCAGCGTCTGATGGACGTTGCTCATATAGATCGCCCAGTTTCGGCTGCTCAGCGCGGGACCGTTATTGGTAAGAGTAATCGTTGCGCGGTTGCAGGCGGCCCAGTCAGCGCCAAGCGCGGCGCAGTCGACGCCGTGGTTTGCCGCCTGATTGTCCGTTACCCGGTAACTGACGCCGAACTTGCTGATTTGATCGACGACCTGCTGGTCTGGTTTGTCGCCGTAGGCCGACAGGCTAAGCAGGCTGGCGGCTAGCGCGCCGCACAGGGCTGTTTTCTTCATGTTCTGTCCTTAGACTTAACGGGCCCAAAGGCCTCAAAGCAGGGTAAAAGGCGCGATCACCATAAACTTCACATCGTGTTCGTCCTGGAAAATATTGCCGTAGCCGCCGCCATAGCTGGGAAGGCTGGAGTGATTGTCGTAGCGGGTATAGTGCAGCTTGAACTGGGTGTCTTTGGCGCGGCCTTGCTGAATCGCATAGGCCAGGTCGAGATTCCACGCCGACTCGCGCAGGCGCTGCCGCTGATCGAAAGCCGGGTTGCCTGACGGTCGGGCGTCCCATCCCCATGCGAATGAGGTGCCGACTTTCCAGCCTTCCAGACGCCAGGGCGCGAGATCCAGCATGACGCCGGCAAACAGCGCTTTTTCGCCGTTGGCGTTCCAGTCAGAGCGGGCGTCCCACCAGATATCAAGACGTCCATTGGAGCTGGCATAGCCGGGCGTCATGCGCTGTAAAAAGAAGCCCTGATTGCCTTCCGCTTTGACCCAGGTGCCTTCCAGCCGCATATCCACCGGCCCCAGGGTGTAGCCGAAGGTCATCGCCTGTAGCCAGGCGAGCCCGTCATAGACGCTGTTGACGTTGCCTGCGCCGCCGCCGGCTTTATCGCGCGCGCCGTAAAACTGATAGCTGGTGCGCAGATCGCTGCCCGCGAGCGGAATGCTCCAGGCGAGCTTAGCGAAATATTGATCCATGTAATGCGCCGCCTGACCAAACGCCGCCTCCAGCGCCAGCCTGTCGTTAAACGCGTATTTAGCGCCGACAGAGTGCAGGTAGCTGACGCCGCTTTTGCCGTCGGCCTGCCGAAAGTTGTACAGGCGCGTATACCAGGGCGCTTTATATTTATTGCTCCACATATAGGAAAGAGAGAGCGTGCCCGCGTCGGCAAAATCATATTTCGCGCCGGTTTCCACCCCGCGATAAGTGCCGGGCAGAAAACTCCAGTGGGGGGCCAGCAGGGTCTGACCGGTCGGCTGAATATAGCCCGCGCGCAGCCAGTAATCGCGATATTTGCCTTTCAGCGCCGCTTTATAAATACTGGCGCCGTTTTTATCGCCGCTCCATTTTTCATCCCAGCGGGTACGCGCATCGCTGAAGCCAATTTCATTGGGAGCCGCAGGGCCGCCGTTAAACATTTCTAACGCGCTGAAAACCGCGACATCAATGCCGAGCAGGTCGGCCGCAAAGCCCGACTGATAATCGAGCGCGGCATTGAAGGTCGCGTGATGAAGGTTTTGCTGATATTTACCGTAGTGCGGGCTGTCGGGGGAGAGCGCTTTTCTGTCGCGCTGCCGCTGCCAGTAATAAAGCGTTCCCGTCACTGAGGTATCGTCGATAAAACCTTCTGCCCGAACGGGCGCGTTAGAAATAAATAAGGTATATATGAGCGTAGTGAAAATAAAAGGCGTAATGCGCTTTTGACACGAGGCAGCCATAATCATTCCTTCCTGGAATAAAATAATAATTAACCTGTTTTATAGTGGTAGCGATGCTATTTTTCGCGACGCGAATTATCAATAAGGCGTAGCGGGGGCTGTGAGCGGCTGCGCAAAATTAAGCGGTTTAAAATGGGTGGGTTTGTTAACTGCCTGTGTTTTTTACGCTTATTTTAATTCACCTCGCGTCTTAATAAGGGGGGAGGCGCTCCATTAATTTATCCGGCGTAATAACGAAGGGTGGCCAGGCAGATGGCACGGAATAAGCCTCCGGTAAGAGGCTTATCAGAAAGAGCGCTGGCTAGGGCTGCTTTACCGCCCAGCCTTTCTGCCTGCTGGTTTTGCCAATCCCCGGATTAAAGGTATTGGTGGGATCGAGCTGACGATAGAAATCCGCCAGCTGCGGCTTCGCCCGATAGAGATGGCCAACGTTATGCTCCGCCGGATACTCTGCGCCGCGCGCCTCTAAAATTGCCAGCATCTGCTCCTTTAGCGCGTGCGCATCCACGCCTTTTTTTACAATGTAATCCTGATGAAACACGTGGCAGAAGAAGTGGCCGTAATAGAGGCGATGGCTGAGCGACTGGGTAATTTCCGGCGGCAGGGTTTCAAACCAGTCGCGATCGTTGCGGCGCAGCGCAATATCCAGCGCCAGAATATCCTCTACCTCGTCGGCGTGAACTGCATGATAGCGCACCGCCGCGCCCGCCGCGGCGAAACGATGCAGAAACGCGTGCGCGCCCTCTTTGCCTTCGCACTCGAAAAACTCGCCGCCGCCTTCGCGGAAATAATCTTTCAGATAGTCGCGCGCCTCTTCAACCCCCGCGCCGGACATCTTCAGCAGCAGGTGGTGCGCATATTTATCGCGATACTGCTTCATACGCTTTGGCAGGTGCGCCGGGAACAGGGCGCTGATGCGCTGCAGCAGGCGATCGGTAAAGTGCGGCTTAACGAAGCTTAGCTTCGCCAGCCAGGCGTCGACGCGGCCCTTTAGCGTGAAGAACAGCGGCATCTTGTCGGTGCCCAGCCTGTCGATCATCAGAAAGGTATCTTTGCCATACACTTCGGCGATGTCGTAAATATCGCGATGCATATATTCGCCCGCCACCGGAAGGTGGGTGAAGTGGGCGAGAATATGGCGGCGAATATCGCTCAGCACCGCCGGATCGTTGGTGCCGATATAGAACACCTGCTGCTGCGGCTCGCAGGGAAAGGTATCAAGCCGCACCGCAAACACCGCCAGCTTGCCCGCGCAGCCGGAGGCTTCGAACAGCCGACGGGCATCAGCGTTAAAGCGCGCTGGCGTATCGGCGTCAACGTGCCGCACGCGGTCGGCGTAGTCGGGATCGGAGGCATGGCGACCGTCGTGCTGCACATCCTCCGGCTGCCAGCGTTCGTCGTCCAGCCGTCCCAGAATCTCCTCCGGCGACGCGCCGAGATCGATGCCGAGATGGTTAACCAGCTTCAGCTTGCCGTGCTCGTCTACCTGAGCAAACAGCGCCATCTCGCTATAGGCCGGGCCGCGTTTGATCAGCGAACCGCCAGAGTTATTACAGATGCCGCCCAGTACCGAGGCGCCGATGCAGGAGGAGCCGATCACCGAATGGGGCTCGCGGTTAAGCGGCTTCAGCGTTTTTTCCAGCTGGTAAAGGGTGCTGCCCGGAAAAGCGAGCACCTGTTTGCCGTCGTCGATTAGCTGCAGCTTGTCGAGCCGCCGCGTGCTGATAATCACTACCGGCCGATCGTAGTCGTTGCCGCTGGGCGTCGATCCCTCTGTCAGGCCGGTATTGGCCGCCTGCATCAGAATAATGGCGTCGGCGCTGACCAGCGTTTGCAGCACGCGCCACAGCTCGAGCAGAGTGCCGGGAAACACCACCGCCAGCGCCTCGCCTTCGCCGGAGCGAAAGCCTTTACGATAGCGCGCGGTCTGCTCCTGATCGGTAAGCAGGTGGGAAGCGCCAACGTGGCGGCGCAGATCGGAGAGTAAAGCGGAATGAGACGCTGGATGGATCATGTGCAACTCCCTTGTCATTACATGGCGCCATTACTGTAGCACGCCAGGAAAAAGCGCGGCGCAGTGTGACGCTGACGGCTACCTGCTATCCTCAACTTGTGGCACACTGCCGCCTGTTTATTCGATATTGCGCAGTTACTTAAGAGAACCCGACCTGATGAAATGGATTTACTCTGTTAGTCTCGCTGTCTCACTCGCTCTGCAACCCGCGCTGGCCGACGAGCTGACGGGACCGCATCCCATGAACGCGCAGGCGCGCGACGCATTCGTTAACCAACTCCTGACCAAAATGACGCTGGACGAAAAAATCGGCCAGCTCAGGCTGATCAGCGTGGGACCGGACAACCCGAAAGAGGCGATTCGCGACATGATCCATAAAGGTCAGGTCGGCGCGATTTTCAATACCGTGACGCGTCAGGATATTCGCGCCATGCAGGATCAGGTGATGCAGCTCAGCCGCCTGAAGATTCCGCTGTTTTTCGCCTATGACGTGGTGCACGGCCAGCGCACCGTTTTCCCTATTCCGCTTGGGCTGGCCTCCAGCTGGGATCTCGACGCCGTGAGCCAGGTTGGGCGCATCTCGGCCTATGAAGCCGCCGACGACGGGCTGAACATGACCTGGGCGCCAATGGTGGACGTCAGCCGCGAACCGCGCTGGGGCCGCATCTCCGAAGGGTTCGGCGAGGACACCTGGCTCTCGTCGCAGATGGGCAGCACCATAGTGAAGGCGATGCAGGGCAAAAGCCCCGCCGATCGCTATGCGGTAATGACCAGCGTTAAGCACTTCGCCGCCTATGGCGGCATCGAAGGCGGCCGCGACTACAACACGGTGGATATGAGCTCGCAGCGCCTGTTTCAGGACTATCTGCCGCCGTATAAAGCCTCCCTTGATGCCGGCAGCGGCGGAGTGATGGTGGCGCTGAACTCGCTGAACGGCGTGCCTGCCACCGCCGACGGCTGGCTGCTGAAAACGGTGCTGCGCGACCAGTGGAAATTTAAGGGCATTACTATCAGCGACCACGGCGCGATTAAAGAGCTACTCAAGCACGGGGTGGCGAGCGACCCTGAGGATGCGGTGCGCGTCGCCCTGAAGTCGGGCATCGACATGAGCATGAGCGACGAGTACTACAGTAAGTATCTGCCAGGCCTGGTGAAGAGCGGCGCGGTGAGCATGGCGGAGATCGACGACGCGGCGCGCCATGTGCTTAACGTCAAATATGACATGGGGCTGTTCAACGATCCCTACAGCCATCTCGGTCCGAAAGAGAGCGATCCGCAGGATACCAACGCGGAAAGCCGTCTGCACCGCGCCGAAGCGCGCGACGTGGCGCGCAAAAGCATCGTTCTGCTGAAAAACCGGCTGGAAACCCTGCCGCTGAAGCGCAGCGGCACTATCGCGCTGATCGGACCGCTGGCGGACAGCCAGCGCGACATTATGGGCAGCTGGTCAGCGGCGGGCGTGGCGAAGCAGTCAGTGACGCTGCTGCAGGGCATGAAAAACGCCACGGCGGGCAAAGCGACGCTGCTTTACGCGAAAGGCGCCAACATCAGCGACAATAAAGGCATTCAGGATTTCCTGAATCTTTACGAACAGGCCGTGTCGGTCGACGCGCGCTCGCCGCAGGCGCTGATTGACGAAGCGGTCGAGAAGGCGAAGCAGGCGGACGTGGTGGTCGCGGCGGTCGGCGAAGCCCAGGGCATGGCGCACGAGGCCTCCAGCCGCAGCGAGCTCACCATTCCTGCCAGCCAGCAGAAGCTGCTGGCGGCGCTGAAGGCGACCGGCAAACCGCTGGTGATCGTGCTGATGAACGGCCGACCGCTGACGCTGGTCAATGAAGATCGCATGGCGGACGCGCTGCTGGAAACCTGGTTCAGCGGCACCGAAGGGGGCAACGCCATCGCCGACGTGCTATTTGGCGATTACAACCCGTCCGGCAAGCTGCCGATCACCTTCCCGCGCACGGTGGGACAGATCCCGCTCTACTACAATCATCTGCCGACCGGGCGGCCCTACAACTTCGCCAAACCGAACAAATACACCTCGCACTACTATGATACGGTGAACGGACCGCTCTATCCCTTTGGCTACGGTCTGAGCTACACCCGCTTTAGCGTGTCGCCGGTGAAAATGTCGGCAGCCACGATGCCGCGCAACGGCACGGTGGAGGCGAGCGTCACGGTGACCAACACCGGCAAGCGCGACGGCGCAACGGTGGTGCAGATGTACCTGAACGATCCGGTCGCCTCGATCAGCCGTCCGGTGCGCGAGCTGCGCGGCTTTAAGCGCATTATGCTTAAAGCGGGTGAATCGCAGACCGTCAGCTTTAAGATCGACGTCGACGCGCTGAAGTTCTGGAACCAGCAGATGCAGCAGGTGGCGGAGCCGGGCAAGTTCAACGTGATGATCGGGCTTGATTCGGTACGTACCCAGAACGCGCAGTTCGACTATCTCTAACTCCGCACTCTACGCCTCTTCCGGCTTTGCGGCCGGGAGAGGCGGGCACACCTGGCCAGCCCTAACGTTATGAACAGCATCCGCAACCGTATTCAGAACCAGGTTTTTCGCGTTAACGGCCTGGCGCTTAATGAGTTTGATATCTCCCAGCCGCCCGGCGATCCCGGCCTGTTCGGCCCCGACAGCGTTATCTGGCGCGTGCACGGCGACTTTCCCGCCATGCTGTGCGGCGGCATTAGCGCGCTGCTGCTACAAATGCTGCACCCTTCCGCGCTGGCGGGCGTCTGGGATCACTCCAGCTTTCGCCAGGATATGCTGGGCCGCCTGCGGCGCACCAGCCAGTTTATCGCCGTGACCACCTTCGGCAATCGCCACGACGCCAGCCTGCTGATTGAGCGGGTCAAACGTATCCACCTGCACGTCAGCGGCGTCGACAATTACGGCCAGCCCTATGCCGCCAGCGATCCGCGCCTGCTTACCTGGGTGCACGTCGCCGAAACCAGCGCCTTTCTCGCCGCGCATTTGCGCTTTAAAAATCCGCTGCTCAGCCTTGCGGAGCAGGATCGTTACTATCAGGAAGCGGCGCTGATTGCCGAAGCGCTGGGGGCCGCCGGGGTGCCGAAAAGCGTCGCGGCGGTGGAGCGCTATCTGCAGAGCATGCGCGGCGAGCTGCGCTACGACGCGCGCACCGCCGAGGTGACGCGTCTGCTGCGCGAGGCGCCTGCGCCAGGCTGGCAGGCCAGGCCGGCGATGAAAGTGATGTTGAAGTCGGGCATGGCGCTGCTGCCAGAGTGGGCGCAGCAGCTGTCCGGCTATCGCTTCAGCCCGCTGTCGCGCGCGCTGCTCGACGCCGAAATGCGGCTGCTGGCGAAAACCCTGCGCTGGTCGATCACGCGCGGCGCATACCATCGCGCCATGCTGCGCATGGGACGCCAGCCCTGACGCTTTCTTTATCTTTTCTGAACGTTAGCCTGTCAATACCGCACGGTCGCTTAACGGTTCCGCGGTGGGAAAGATAACCAGAAATTAAGTATGGAATTCGTCGTGCGGCCGGGTATAGCTGCGCGGCGCGCGCGCCTGAGCCTGCAGCGCCGTCCGGCGCAGCTGCAAAGCGTGCGCCAGAAGGCCAAGCCCGGCCCCGATAGCGGCCAGCGACAGCAGGCCGAAGGTCAGGTCGACAGGCAGCACGATCAGCGCGGCCAGGCCTGCCACTATCAGCGTGCCTGCCAGCGTCAGCGTGGTGTAGCGGTAAAGAAGCCAGAGAAAAATCGCGAGAGCCGCTAGCTCGCGCCAGGTCAAATCGGTAACGAATTGCATCATGCGCCTCCGATAAAAAGAAGACTCGACGTTAGCATGGGGCTGCATTTTAGAAACGCGAATAGACTTTCACTTTCCGCGCCGCTCATACTTTAGCAGCGTTGAGCCTTTCCACGCCGTGCGGCCTTCTGCGCTTTACTTTTGCTTACCCTTGCGCAGGCGCATCGCGCCGACTTTGAGAGTTTTACCCTTGTCTCGCGTGGCGGCAGTCGGGATCCTGCTCTAATCTCGGGGAAATGGATCCCTAAGCTTTGTCGAGGCGCTATGACTTACCAACCTCTGATTGCTGAGGTCCACAATCAGCAACATACACTGACGGCGATTGTTGAACAGGATGAGCGCACCGCTTACTTCTACATCTGGCCGACGGATCTGTTCCGCAGTCAGTATGCGGTGCGCGGCTGCTGGCTGCGCAATCTGCTGCCGGCACCGGCGCAGGAAGATCGCGCAGCGATGGAGCAGGGCATCGCGCCGCTGCTCAGCGCCGAGTACTGCCGCACGCTGGAGGCGGAGCCGCCGCTCGATCCCGCCGGTTTACAGGTGCTGTGGGAGCCCAGCGACGACGGCGCGGCGCTGTGGTACTACGGCCAGCTGCTGGCGGTGATCCCCGGCTGGAGCCTCTATCAGGACAAACAGGTCAGCTTCTCCGCCGGCTGCATCAAAAAAAACCGGCTGACCGCGCCGCTCGGCTCGGCCTCCACCAATGACTACTATGCGCGCGCGGAACATCAGCGCCAGTTCTGGCGCGACTGGCACGACGGCAACGAGTGGGAGCGGGTGCAGCAGGCGCTGCTGCAGCGCTATCAGGCACAGTTTGGCGAATCGATAAAATATTATGCCATCGATCAGGGAAGCTGGCCGCCGATGGCGATCTCCCAGCACTGGCATCAGGGCGTGTGGTATTTCCTCACGCTCGGCATGAGCATTCGCCCGATGCCGCAGGTCGACTATCTGTTCGACGAGCTGGCGCCGCAGTATCGCCGCGTCGAGCTGGCAATGGCGGTGGATGGCGAAGTGATGACCGAAGTCAACGCGGTGCAAATGGCGAGCGCGCTGGCTGAATTCGCGCATCTGCCTTGGGCGCGTCTTGCCTGGCTGGGTGAAGGCCATACGCTGGCGTCGGAAGTCGCGCCGGTGGGCTTTGAAAGCTTCCTGCTGACCAGTGCGCTGGCGGACGAAAGCGCGCAGTTTAGCCTGCCGAAGCGCGACGGCGATCGGCCTACTCTGCTGTGGGCGACGCCGATCACCGAAGCGGAGCGCCAGTTTGCGCAGGCGGATGAGCTGGGCGGACAGCAGCTGGCGGAGCGGCTGATGGCCGCGGGCAACAACCATATCTTTCGTCCGCGTCAGCAGGTGGTGGATAGCGAAATCTAACGGCGGCGCGCTGCGCAGGCAGCGCGCGGGCAGAGATGAGTAATTAAATAATCCCTTCCCTCAACGAGTTGTTAAATTTGTGATCGCGCGCGCCTCAAGTTACCTGGTGCCGCGCCGTTAACCCTGATCAGGCAATCGCGCCGTTTCTGCCAGGGGAAAGCAGATGCTAAAAACAACTCAGTCCCGCTTCACTGCGGTTCTTGTACTCTTTTTTCTCGTTCTGATGCTCATCACCGTGTTGGTGATCAAGCAGTTTATCGCGCCGCAGCTCACCGCTAACCAGAGCCAGCTGGTGCGCTACCAGGTTGACGCGCTGGCGACCGGCATCGTTGAACAGATGAACCGCGTGCAGGCGCAGCAGCGCGCCATCACCGAAGCCGCGAGCGTCATGGAGAGTCCCGCTATCGATCAAATGCTGCCGGCGCTGGTGAACCAGTATCAGGACAGCAACGTCTTTGGCGGCGGCATCTGGCCGCTGCCTAACCGTCGCGATCCGGCAAAAGAGAAAGACAGCAGCTTTTTTGCGCGCAACGCCAGCAACCAGCTGCAGGTTAATACCTACTGGAACTCCGACGCCGCCGACAAATACTGGGAGCAACCCTGGTACAAAGACGGCATGGCCGCGCCGAAAGGGCAGTGCGCCTGGGCAAAAGCCTACCAGGACGCCGCCAGTCCGCAGCCGCGCACCAACTGCGCCATGGCGATCTATCGCGACGGCACCGTCTGGGGCGTCGCCACCATCGACGTCACCCTCGGCTTTTTCAACCATCTGGCGAAGGAGATGGGCAATGCTATTCATGGACGCGTGCTGATCGTCGAGGCCGACGGCAAAGTCGTGGGCAACGCCGCGCTGGTGGACGGCACGCCGAAGCTGGAGAACCTGGCCGATCTGCAGCTGCCGATGGCGGCGCCGCTGAAAGGCCTGCTGAGCGGCGCGGGCACGCAGCCGACTGAGGCGACCTTCGAAGGCGAGGACGGCGAGCATACGCTGTTCCTGCAGGCTATTCCGGGCAGCCCGTGGTATCTGGCCAGCGATGTGCCGACCAGCCTGCTTACCGCACAGGCGCACAGTATGCTGACGCGTCTCGGCCTGGTGCAGATCCCGCTGGCGATCGTGCTGCTGCTGGTGCTGCTGGGCTTTATCCGCTCAATGATGCAGCGTCTCCACGTGCTGCAGCGCAATATCGACGCGCTGGCGCAGGGCGGGGCCGATCTTACCCAGCGTTTGCCGACCAGCACCAGCCCGGAGTTCAACGCCGTGGCGCAGAGCTTCAACAACTTTATCGGCTATCTGCAGGGGCTGATGCGCCAGGTCGGCGACAGCGCGCTGGCGATCACCGCGGCGTCGCGTGAGATCGCCAGCGGCAACGCCAACCTCTCGTCACGCACCGAAGATCAGGCCAGCTCGATCGTTGAAACCGCCGCCTCTATGGAGCAGCTGACCGGCACGGTACGCCAGAACGCCGACAACGCCACCCACGCCAACCAGCTGGCGGGCAATGCGTCGCAGGTTGCGGCGCGCGGCACGGACGTGGTGCGTCAGGTGGTGAGCACCATGGGGGAAATCCATCACTCATCGCGCAAAGTCGTCGATATCATCAGCGTCATCGACAGCATCGCCTTCCAGACCAATATTCTGGCGCTTAACGCCGCGGTGGAAGCGGCGCGGGCGGGCGAGCAGGGCCGCGGCTTCGCGGTGGTCGCCTCCGAAGTGCGCAACCTGGCGCAGCGTTCGGCCAACTCGGCGCGCGAAATCAAAAAGCTGATTGAAGAGTCGGTGGCAAATATTGACGCCGGCAGCCAGCTGGTAGAGCAGGCGGGGCAAACCATGGATGAGCTGATGCAGGGCGTCAGCAGCGTCACCACGCTGATGAGCGAAATCATGTCCGCCAGCCGCGAGCAGAGCATGGGCATTGAGCAGGTCAACGTGGCGATCACCCAGCTTGACGGCACCACGCAGCAGAACGCCGCGCTGGTAGAGCAGGTTTCCGCCGCCGCCCAGGCGATGGAGGAGCAGAGCGTGCAGCTGGAGCAGGTGGTGCAGAGTTTCCGCCTGTAAGTTTCCACCCCGGGCTCGCACAGGCGGGCCCGTTCTTTTTTCCACAAAACCGCACGAATTCACGCGGCATGAAACGGCAGGGATGTGCCAAAATAGTAAGAGTTATCTTAAGGAATCCTCATGTCTGCTATCGAAGTTATTCTCGTCGACCATCTCGATCGCCCTACCGGTAAAATGGAAAAGCTGGAAGTGCATGAGAAGGGATTGCTGCACCGCGCGGTAACGGTCTACGTATTTAATTCGTCCGGCGAACTGCTGCTGCAGCGTCGCGCCAGCGGCAAATACCACTGCGGCGGGCTCTGGAGCAACACCACCTGCGGTCATCCCTATCCGGCTGAGCCGACGCAGCAGGCGGCCGAGCGTCGCTTATTTGAAGAAATGGGTCTGACGCTGTCGCTGACGCCGGTATTCGAGCTGAGCTACAACCTGCCGCTCAGCAACGGCCTGATCGAGCACGAGTACGGCCATGTCTTCTTTGCCGTCAGCGATGATCCGCCCACGCCCAACCCGCAGGAGGCGGACGACTGGTGCTACCGCTCGGTCGGCGATATCCAGCGCGCGATGCTTGACGAGCCGCAGCAGTTTACTCCCTGGTTTCTCTACACCTTTCCGCGCATACCCGCCTATTTGAATGCGCTGAGTATGCCGGCGTAAAGAGAATGGCCGCCCGTTCGGGCGGCCATTTCATTAACGTCCGGCAAAATCCTCCGCGTCCACGTCGTAGCCCGAGGGCTCCCAGCGGATCGCCAGCAGCGCCAGCAAACCAGCCAGCGGCGCAAGAAAAATCACCCAGAACACGCCGGTGCCCAGCGCGGCGACCAGCACCGGAAACAGAAACAGCGAAACGGTTGAGCTGCCGCGCATCAGCGTCTGGTTAAAACCGACGCCGACGCCGCGCAGCGAGGTCGGATAGCTGAGCGACGCGAAGGTCATGGTATGCGAGCCTGGCCCAAAACCCTGACCAAACAGAAACAGCGCCAGCATTGCGATGGCGATGCCCGCTTCCTGACCGCCCTCTGGCCGCCCAATCAGCGCCAGTCCCAGCAGCGCCACGCACTGACAGGCGTAGCCCGCCACCGACATTTTCCACGCCCCCAGACGCGGCACCAGCCGCACCGCCAGCACGCCGCCGACAAAGGCGAACAGCAGATTGAGCGCCAGCGACACCAGAATAGTGGTCAGCATCGACTGGGCGAAAAAGCTGGTGATGATCACCGGCAGGCCGAAAGCGACCGCGTTATAGGCGAAAGAAGAGGCGACGGAGGTGATGGTCGCCAGCAGCGTGCGGCGCAGATACACGCCGCGCAGCAGCGCGCCGTAGTTGCGCCAGCTGGCGCGGCGCGCAGGCTGAACGCGCGTGGTTGACGCATCCTCGGCCACCTGCGCATTGATATTCCAGCCGCTGCGCAGAATGGCGGCCGCGCCTTTCAAATCGCCCTGATTGGCCGCCCAGACCGGCGACTCGCTCATATAGCGGCTGCGGATGGCGATAATAATCAGCGCCGGCACCGCGCCGAAGCCGAGGATCAGGCGCCACAGCCAGCCGGTATGGCTCTCCGGCAGCACCGCATAGAGCAGCAGCACCAGCAGATAGGAGATGCTGATCGCCGCATACCAGGTGGGGCACCACATCGCCACGCTGGCGGCCTTATTGCCCTTGCCGCGCAGGCGGGAAAACTCGGCGAGGAAAGCCATCGCTACCGGCAGATCGATGCCGACCCCCAGTCCCATCACAAAGCGCGCGCCGCCCAGCACATACTCATTGGGCGCAAAAGCGCAGGCGAGCGCCGCCACCACGAAAAAGAACATATCCGCCATAAAAACGCGGTAGCGGCCAATCTTATCGGTGAGATAGCCGCCGATGAGCGCGCCGACAATGGCGCCGAACGTAATGGCGGAGGCGACCATACCGGTGCCGGTTGGGGTCAGGTTGAACTCGCGCGCCACGTCCTTGATGCCGAACGCCAGCGCGCCGAGATCGTAAGCGTCGAGAAACACGCCGCCCAGCGCAATCGCCACCACGATACGCGCGTTATTGCGCGCGCCGTCGCCGCTGTTGATCAGGCGCGACACGTCCGCCGCGCTGCGGATCCACTGCGTTTCCCCTTCGGGCCGGTTCCCTGTTAACGCCACGTGGGCGGAAGATGAAGTAAGGTCGGTCATAATGTTGTCTGTGATTATTGTGAGTGAACGGACAGCTTACCGTCCAGACGTCTGGACGTAAATTCTTTTCAGTTATAACCAAACCGATAACAGTATGAAAATGTTGAGGCGCGACGCTTCACGCTTCAGGCAATGTGTTACGCGATGTATGACGAAACGACTATTCTCTATAAGCACCTCACAAATAACCAAATTAAAGGAACACCTTATGGCAAGGTCTGGTTTTCTGGCATTGACGGCAGCCGCGCTGCTGCTGGCGACAGGCGCGGCGCAGGCTGCCGATCCCGTGCGCGTGGGTTCGAAAATCGATACGGAAGGCTCGCTGCTGGGCAATGTGATCCTGCAGGTGCTGGAAAAACACGGCGTTAAAACGGTGAACAAAATCCAGCTTGGCACCACCCAGGTGGTGCGCGGCGCCATCACCGCCGGTGAACTGGATATCTATCCCGAATATACCGGCAACGGCGCATTCTTCTTTAACGACGAAAAAGACGCCGCCTGGAAAAACGCGCGCCAGGGCTATGAGAAGGTGAAAAAGCTCGACGCCGATAAAAATCAGCTGGTGTGGCTGACGCCCGCGCCGGCGAATAACACCTGGACCATCGCGGTGCGTCAGGATGTTGCCCAGCAGAACAAGCTCACTTCGCTTGACGATCTTAGCCGCTACCTGAAACAAGGCGGCGCCTTCAAGCTGGCGGCCTCGGCGGAATTTATCGAGCGCGGCGACGCCCTGCCAGCCTTTGAAAAAGCCTATGACTTTAAGCTGACGCAGAGCCAGCTGCTCTCGCTGGCGGGCGGCGATACGGCGGTGACCATTAAGGCGGCGGCGCAGCAGACCTCGGGCGTTAACGCGGCGATGGCCTACGGCACCGATGGCCCGGTCGCGGCATTGGGGCTGCAAACCCTGAGCGACCCCAAGGGCGTTCAGCCGATCTACGCGCCGACGCCGGTTATCCGCGCCGCAGTCCTGAAAGCCTATCCCGATATCGACAGCTGGCTGAAGCCGGTCTTCAGCAAGCTGGATGAGAAAACCCTGCAGCAGCTGAATGCGAAAATTGCCGTCGAAGGCCAGGACGCCAGCAGCGTGGCGAGCGAATGGCTGCAGCAGCAGAAGCTGCTGTAAACCATGGCGCTATCGCGGGATGCGATGCTGCCGGCGCGCCGCCAGCCGGTCGCGCTGCTGTTGCTGCTGCTGGTCAGCCTGGCGCTCTACTGGCTGCCGTTTCTCAGCTATGCGCCGAACCGGCTGGTCTCCGGCCAGCCGCTAATGCTCGGCCAGGTCAGCGATGCCGGCTGGCTGGCGCTGCCGCTGGCGGCGCTCTGGCTGCTGCTGTGGGCGCGCCCGACGCGCGCGGCGCTGGCGCTAATGCTGCTCGCCTGCGACGCGCTGCTGACCGGCATGGTCTGGCTGAGCGGGCACGAAGCGGCGCGGCTGGCCGCGCAGGGCAGCGCGCTGGCGCGCACCAGCTTCGGCGGCGGCCTGTGGCTGGCGTGCGGCGTTACGCTGCTGCTGGGCGCGGAGCTGGCGCGCACGCTGACGCGCAGTAACCTCTGGCGGCTGCTGCTCAACCTGCAGATCTGGCTACCGCCGCTGCTGATGCTGTTCAGCGGCGAGCTAAATGCGCTGTCGCTGCTCAAGGAGTACGCCAACCGCCACGCGGTGTTTGACGCGGCGCTGGCGCGGCATCTGACGCTGCTCAGCGGCACGCTGCTGCCTGCGCTGCTTATCGGCCTGCCGCTCGGTATCTTGCTGCACCGGCGTCCGGCCTGGCAGAGCGGCGTCTTCAGCGTGCTTAACGTTATTCAGACCGTGCCGTCGGTGGCGCTGTTCGGCCTGCTGATCGCGCCGCTGGCCGGGCTGGCGAGCGCCTTTCCCTGGCTGAAAAACTGGGGCGTTAGCGGCATCGGCATGGCACCGGCGCTGATCGCGCTGACGCTCTATGCGCTGCTGCCGCTGGTGCGCAGCGTGGTGGCCGGGCTGCAGCAGGTGCCGCGCGACGTGCGCGAAAGCGCGCGCGGCATGGGCATGGGCCAGCTGCAGCGCTTTTTCGCCGTTGACGTGCCGCTGGCGCTGCCGGTCTGGCTCGCCGGACTGCGCGTGGTGGTGGTGCAGACGCTCGGCATGGCGGTGATCGCCGCGCTGATTGGCGCAGGCGGCTTCGGCGCCATTATTTTTCAGGGACTGCTCAGCAGCGCGCTCGATCTGGTGCTGCTTGGCGTAATTCCGGTCATTGCGCTGGCGGTGGTGATTGACGCGCTGTTCCGCCTGCTGATTTCTCTGCTGGAGAAAACCCATGATTCACTTTAACGGCGTTAGTAAGCACTTCGCCGGCAAAGCGGCGGTGAAGGATTTGTCGCTGCAGATCGGCGAGGGGGAGTTTAGCGTGCTGCTGGGCACCTCCGGCTCTGGCAAATCGACCACGCTGAAGATGATTAATCGCCTGGTAGAGTTCGATGAGGGCGAAATCCTGTTTGCCGGCGAGTCGATCCGCCGGCTTGACGCGCGCGATCTGCGTCGTCGCATGGGCTACGCCATTCAGTCTATCGGTCTGTTTCCCCACTGGACGGTGGAAAAGAATATCGCCACCGTGCCTGCGCTGCTCGGCTGGCCCAAAGCCCGCATCCGCGCGCGGGTCGAAGAGCTGCTGGCGCTGCTCAGTCTGGATGCGCATCTGGCGCGGCGTCTGCCGCATCAGCTCTCCGGCGGACAGCAGCAGCGCGTCGGCGTGGCGCGCGCGCTGGCGGCGGACCCTGAAGTATTGCTGATGGATGAACCCTTCGGCGCGCTCGATCCGGTCACGCGCGGCGCGCTGCAGCAGGAGATGCTGCGCATTCACCGCCTGTCGGGCCGCACTATCGTGCTGGTGACGCACGACATCGACGAGGCGCTGACGCTGGCGGATAACATCGTGCTAATGGATCAGGGGGAGATCGTGCAGCAGGGCAAGCCCGCCGCGCTGCTGACGCAGCCCAAAAACGATTTTGTGCAGGACTTTTTCGGCAGAAGCGAGCTGGGCGTGCGGCTGCTGTCGCTGGGCCAGGTCGGCAACGCGGCGCGGCGCGGCGAGTGGCTGGAGGGCGAGCCGCTGGCCGCCGCGCAGTCGCTGCGCGAAGCGCTGTCGCAGTTTATCGCCCGGCGCGCCGATAAGCTGCCGGTGGTGGATGAGCGCCAGCAGCCGCTGGGCGTGCTCTACTTCAGCGACCTGCTAACCCTGCGCGAGGGGCAATGATGCGCTGGCTGAAGGATCCTCTGCTGTGGCTGATTATTCTGTTTGTGGGGCTGCTGCTCGGCCTGCCCTACAGCGGGCCGCTTTTCGCCTGGTGGTTCCCGGAGCAGGCGCGTCCGCTCTACCAGCAGGAGAGCTTTTTACAGCTGGCGCTGGCGCATCTTTTTCTGGTGATAACCGCCAGCGCGCTGGCGCTGCTGACTGGCGTCGGCAGCGGGGTGCTGGTGACGCGACGTGCGGGACGCCGCTTTCGGCCGCTGGTGGAAACCATCGTGGCGGCTGGACAGACCGTTCCGCCAGTCGCGGTGCTGGCAATCGCCGTGCCGGTCATGGGATTTGGCGCCTGGCCGGCGGTGGTGGCGCTGCTGCTTTACGGCCTGCTGCCGATTTTACAGGGCACGCTGGCCGGACTCGACAGCGTGCCGGCCAGCAGCCGGGAGATCGCCGACGGCGTCGGCATGAGCGCATGGCAGCGCTTGTGGCAGGTCGAGCTGGCGCTGGCTGCGCCGGTGATCCTGGCGGGCGTGCGCACATCGGTGATCGTCAACATCGGCACGGCGGCCATCGCCTCGACCGTCGGCGCAGAGAGTCTCGGCTCGCCGGTGATCATTGGTCTGAGCGGCTTTAATACAGCCTATGTTATTCAGGGCGCGCTGCTGGTAGCGCTGCTGGCGATTGTCAGCGATCGCCTGTTTGAGCGCCTGCAGCGATGGCTTAGCGTGAGTGGAGAATAAGGGTGTAGCCGACCAGCATCAGTCCGCCGGTACCGCCGACGGCCATAATGAAAAACAGCGTTGCGAAGAAAATTTTTTGCCAGTTCATGCAGAAACCTGAGTAGAGCCCGAAAGCCGGGGATAATAACGCGGGCAGGGCAAGGCGAAAAGGGCCCTGCGTGCGTTTTACTGAAAGCGCGTTTCGTGAGCGCGAATGGTATAGCCCTGCTCCTGCCAGTGCGCGAGCTGCTCCTGCTGACGACGCGTAAGCTTTTTACCGGTCCAGACAAAGATAGTCTGACCGGGAAAAAGCTCTGGGCGCGGCAGATCGAGCGGCTCCGCCAGCACGTCAAGCCGCCAGCCCTCCTGCGAGAGTCGCCAGGCCTCCAGCCAGATGCGGGTACGGTCTTCTACCGCCCAGCCGAGTATCAGCGCGTCTTTACCTGCTTTTTTACGACTGGCGGCGAGACAAAAGGCAACGTAATCAATCAGCGCGCCGTCCAGCAGGCTGCTCATCACGCGCGCGGTATTCTGATCCAGACCGAGTTTCTGCCGTACCGGCACAATGACGTGATCGATAAGCGCGTCCACCGGATTTTCACGCCCAAGCGCAGCGATTTTAGTGCGCAGCTTCGACGGTTTGACGTGGCGCAGCACGCTCATCAACTCTTCCTGCAGGTTGCCCCAGCCGTCGTGCACGTTCACGCTTTCGCCTTCGAGCAGCGCTTTGACCTTGCCTACGGGCACGCCGCTTTCGATCCAGCGTTTAATTTCTTCGATGCGCTGCACATCCTCGTCATCAAACTGACGATGTCCACCCTCCGAGCGCTGCGGCTTTAACAGCCCATAGCGTCGTTGCCACGCGCGCAGCGTGACTGGGTTTATTCCACAGCGTTCGGCAACGTCGCCGATACTGTAAAAGGCCATAACTTCCCCAAACTTCCAGACTGCGATCCGATAACCTTAACCAACAGGATTAACTTGTACAAATGTTTTTTAAATGTACAAGTTGACCCTGACGCCAGTTTCACGCTTAATCTCATATATGAGATTTTATTCCCATGTGTGAGATGAGAATTATGCTGACTGATGAGACTGAACAACGCCTTGCGGCTCGCCTGGCGGAACTCCGCGTTCAGCGCGGCTGGTCGCTGGATGAACTCGCCACGGCGACCGGCATCAGCCGGGCGTCATTGTCGCGTATTGAGCGCGGCGAAACCAGCCCGACGGCGGCCTTATTAAATCGCCTGTGCGTTGCCTATGGTCTTACCATGTCGCGGCTGTTAAGTGAAGTGGAAGAGCGCGTTAATCTGCTGCTGAGGTCGGAACAGCAGCCGGTATGGCGCGACGACGCCAGCGGTTTTGTGCGCCGCAACGTCTCACCGCCGGCCGTCCACTTCCGCGCAGAGCTGGTGGAGGGGCAGCTGCGGCCTGGCGCGCGCATTGATTACGATGCGCCGCCTGTTCAGGGGCTGGAGCAGCATATCTGGCTACAGCAGGGCGGCCTGACCGTCACCATGGATGGGCAGAGCTGGACGCTACAAACCGGCGATTGCCTGCGTTTTCATCTCACCGGCCGCTCGGCGTTTGAGGCACACCTCACCGACGGCGCGCGCTATGTGCTGGCGGTATGCAAACCATGACGGCTTATGAATGGATTGACGCCGATCGGGCGCGCATTGAGCAGGGCTGCCTGAGCGATCTGCTGCAGGCGTGCGTGGCGGACGGCGCCAGCATTGGCTTCATCGATCCGCAGGACCGCGCGGTGATAGAGCGATTCTGGCTCAGCCGGGCGGCAAGCCTCGCCGCCGGGGCGAATGAACTCCTTATTGCCTGCCAGCACGGCAGAGTGGTCGGTACTCTGACCCTGAGCGCGGCGGCAATGCCCAACGGCCGCCATCGCGCGGAGATCAGCAAGCTGCTGGTGCATCCCGCCGCCCGCCGCCAGGGCATTGCGCGCCAGCTGATGCGGCTGGCCGAGCAGCGCGCGCAGGCGCTGGGCAAAACGCTGCTGGTGCTGGACACCCGCAGCGGCGACGTCGCCACGCAGCTCTATCTTGCGCTCGGCTGGCAGATCGCCGGCTCGATTCCCCACTACGCCGAGTCGATCGCGGGCGAGCTGGAGGCGACGACGGTGATGTTTAAGCTGCTGGAACGCCTGCCGTGATTCAGGTCGCGCGTGAAGATGCGGACCATCCCGATTCTCGCTGGCTGCTGGATCGGCTTTCCGACGCGCTGACGCAGTTAACCGGCAGCAGCGGCCGCGCCCGTTTTGACGCGGCGGAGATGGCGCTGCCGGGGCGGTGCTTTGCCGTGGCCCGCAATGCGCAGTGGCAGCCTGTCGGATGCGGCGCCTTTCGTCCGTTACAGCCCGATGTGGCTGAGCTTAAACGCATGTTTGCGCTGCCCGGAAGTCAGGGCGCCGGCGCGGCGCTGCTGCACTTCCTTGAGCAACAGGCGCGGCTGGAGGGCTATCGGCAGCTGTGGCTGGAGACGCGGCGCGTTAACGCGCGCGCGCTGGCTTTTTACTCGCGCCACGGCTTTCAGCCCATTGCCCCATTCGGTCCTTACGTCACGATGCCGCAGTCGCAATGTCTGGGCAAGCGGCTGGCCGATCAGGGCTGCGCGTAGCTGACCGGCGTCACCGCCTGCGGATCAATCTGCTGGCCTAGCGCGCGAAGGGCGCTGTTCAGCGGGCAGAGGGTGCCCACCGGCGTTACGCGACATGACGCCTGCCGCCACTCTTCGCGCAGCAGCGGATGCGCGGCGTCAATCGTCTGCAGACGGCGCAGATCGTCCAGGCTTTGCGCCTGAAAATAGAGGCGCAGAAAGCGCTGACCGCTGGCGTTATCGCGCCAGCGCTCCATCACCAGGCTGCTGCCGGGCGGGATATTGCCGCGCGCGTAGCCGGGCAGCGTCCAGCTAAAGCCCATCAGGGTGCGCACCATGGCGATATTGGTGTCGTGAGCCACCAGCAGCAGCCAGCGCGCATTCGGCGCCGCGTCATCCCGCCCGATATGGCTTAGCATGGCATCGAGCAGAATTGAGCCGCGCTTTCGCGCGCTGTAGAGCACGTCGTTGCTGAGATCGTAGTTCGCCGTCAGCAGCGGCAGAATGGCGGAAATCTGCGCGGAGCGGGTGATATGGCCCCAGGCGATCTGGCTAAGCGGCAGGTTTTCGCTCCAGGCGAGGCGCAGCGTCTCCGCCATGCTCGCCATGACGCTCAGGCCGAGGATATAGCTGTGGCCGCTTTTGCTCTGGCGGATTTGCCAGGGCCGATCGAGCAGCGCGCACTGGGCATCAGAGAGGCATACCGCCTGCTTCAGCGCCTGAATAGCGGGCTGCAGCGCCCGCTGGCGCGCGGCGAGATCGCCCGCCGCCGCCGCGACCGCCGCCCGCTGCTGTGCGGGATCGACAGCCGTCGCGGCAAAAGCGTCGGTCTGAAACAGCGGATCGGCATCGCCCGCCACGTGATGCACCGGCACGCCGCAGCCGGGAAAGGCGCCGTCTACCAGCGCCTCGGCGGTGGCGCGGGTGCGCTGTTTTGGGCTGGCGCGCACGTAAATATCCTGCGGCTGCGGGCAGCCCGCCGTCAGCAGGCCGAGCTGGCGATAGTGTTCGCCCTCCCAGCGTCCCTTGTTAACCGCCGCCGCATAGCCGTGACCGGTCAGCTCGCCGTCGCGCGTGCTCCATTGCGTCCAGGGGCGCTGCGTCGCGGCCTCGATCTCTTTGCGGTTGCCCGGCGTCGGCGGGCGCACGCCGTGGCGGCTCAGTTCCACTACCTTTTCCAGCTGATAAGTCGCCTCGGCGGCAGCCTGCGTCGTCCAGAGCAGCAGGACGCAGAAAGCGGCAAAGGCGCGGCGGGAGAAAATCATCTCTTTTTCCTTATGAGAACGGCGGTAATGCGACACCATAGCGCTGAAGCCCGGCCGCTGGCTACGGCAAGATTTTCCGCTGCGTAATTCTTCGAGACGGCGCGAAAAAATGCGGCCCAAAGCTGACGCTGGCGGATTACTGTGTAAAAATACAGGCCATTTTCACCCGGCGGTAAACGACTATGGCCCTGACAGCAGCAATTAAAAGCCAGATAGCGCAGTGGTATAAGGCGCTACAGCAGCAGGTGCCGGACTTTATTCCCCGCGCGCCGCAGCGCCAGATGATCGCCGAAGTGGCCAGATGCCTGGCGGGCGACGACGCGCGCCATCTGGCGATTGAGGCGCCGACCGGCGTCGGTAAAACCCTTTCTTATCTCATCCCCGGCATCGCGGCGAGCCGCGCCGAAGAGAAAACCCTGATCGTTAGCACCGCCAACGTGGCGCTGCAGGATCAGATCTTTACCAAAGATCTGCCGCTGCTGAAAAAGATCATTCCCGATCTGACCTTTACCGCCGCCTTCGGGCGCGGGCGCTACGTCTGTCCACGCAATCTGGCGGCGCTGGCGGCCAGCGACGAGCAGCAGGGCGATCTGCTGCTCTATCTCGACGACGAGGCGGTCAGCAGCACCCAGGAAGAGCAAACGCAGTGCGCCCGACTGGAGAAGTCGCTCGGCAGCTACGCCTGGGATGGTCTGCGCGATCACAGCGAAGAGAACATCAGCGACAGCCTGTGGCAGCGCCTTTCGACCGATAAGGCGAGCTGCCTCGGCGCGCACTGCCGCTGGTATCGCGAATGCCCCTTTTTCGTCGCCCGTCGTGAAATCGAGCAGGTGGATGTGGTGGTGGCTAACCATGCGCTGGTGATGGCGGCGATGGAGAATGAGTCAGTGCTGCCGCCGCCGAAGCACCTGATGCTGGTACTGGACGAAGGCCATCATCTACCCGAGGTGGCGCGCGACGCGCTGGAGATGAGCGCCGACGTCACCCCCGGCTGGAGCAGCCTGCAGCTCGATCTCTTCGTGCGGCTGGTCGAGGGCATTATGACGCAGATGCGCCCGAAGTCGCCGCCGCCGCTCAGCAATCCTGAGCGTCTCAAGGCGCACTGCGAAGAGCTGCGCGAGCTGCTGACGACGCTGAGCCAGGCGCTCAATCCGCTGCTGCCCGCCGACAATCAGCCGGGCGAGTTCCGTTTTGTGCTCGGCGAACTGCCTGAAGAGCTGCTGGCGCTCTGCGCGCGCCTGTTCAAGCTGAGCGACGCACTGCGCGGGCTGGCGGAAGGGCTGATTAACGCCCTCAGTGAACAGACCGGCAGCGTCGATCTTATGCGTCTGCACCGCAATCTGCTGCAGCTGAACCGCCAGTTCGGCTGGTTCGAGTCGGTCAGCAAGCTGTGGCGGCTGGCGGCGATGCCAAAAGCGTCGGGCGCGCCGGTGTCGAAGTGGATCACGCGCGAGCTGCGCGACGGGCAGGCGCATCTGCTGTTTCACTGCGCCGGCATTCGCGTCAGCGATCAGCTGGAGAAGCTGCTGTGGCGCAAAATTCCCCATGTGGTGATGACCTCCGCCACGCTGCGATCGCTCAACAGCTTTGGCCGCCTGCAGGAGATGTCGGGCCTGAGCGAAAAAGCAGGCGACCGTTTTGTGGCGCTCGACTCGCCCTTTAATCACGTTGAGCAGGGCAAGCTGGTGATCCCGCAGATGCGCTATGAGCCGCTGCTGGCTAACGAAGCGGAGCATATCGCCGAAATGGCGGCCTTTTTCCGTCAGCAGATGAAAGAGGAAAAGCACAAAGGGGTGCTGGTGCTGTTCGCCAGCGGCCGCGCGATGCAGCAGTTCGTTGCCCAGCTGCCGGAGCTGCGCCTGATCATGCTGGTGCAGGGCGATCAGCCGCGCTCGCGCCTGGTAGAGCTGCACCGTAAGCGGGTAGCAAAAGGCGACACCAGTATTCTGGTGGGCCTGCAGTCGTTCGCCGAAGGGCTGGATCTAAAAGGCGAGCTGCTAAGCCAGGTGCATATTCATAAAATCGCTTTTCCGCCGGTGGACAGTCCGGTAATTTTGACCGAGGGCGAATGGCTCAAGAGCCTGAATCGTTACCCGTTTGAGGTACAAAGCCTGCCGAGCGCCTCCTTTACGCTGATCCAGCAGGTCGGCCGCCTGATCCGCAGTCATCAGTGCTACGGCGAAATCGTCATCTATGACCGTCGTCTGCTGAGCAAAGCCTACGGCAGCCGCCTGCTGGCCGCGCTGCCGGTGTTCCCGATCGAGCAGCCGGAGGCGCCCGCCGCGCTGAAGGTGAAACGCGCACCGGCGCTGAACGGCAACAAACGGCGTCCCACACGGCGACCGGCGGCAAAGCGATAACCGCTGATTTATTTTTGGCCGCCGCCTGGCGCGGCCCCTGACTGGAAGCGAAGAATGGAACTGAATAAAGTGATTAAAGAGATCGGGCGCGGCAAAAATCACGCGCGCGATCTCGATCTTGCCACCGCCCAGGCGCTTTATGCGGCGATGCTGGCGGGAGAGGTGCCGGAGCTGGAGCTGGGCGGCATTCTGATCGCGCTGCGCATCAAGGGGGAAGGCGAAGAGGAGATGCGCGGCTTCTATCAGGCGATGCAGGCGCGCATGATGTCGCTGCAGGCGCCTGCGCAGCGTCCGCAGCCGATTGTTATTCCCAGCTATAACGGCGCGCGCCGTCAGGGCAATCTGACGCCGCTGCTGGCGCTGTTGCTTAACCGTCTCGGCTTTCCGGTACTGGTGCACGGCGTCAGCGACGATCCGACGCGCGTCACCAGCGAGGCGGTGTTCGCCGCGCTCGGCATCGCGGCGGCGACCACGCAGCAGCAGGCGCAGGCGGCGCTGGATCAGAGCGGCCTTGCCTTTATCACCATCGATCATCTCTGTCCGCCGATGGCGAAGCAGCTTTCGCTGCGCTGGCGGATGGGGGTGCGCAGCAGCGCCCATACGCTGGTAAAGCTGGCGACGCCGTTTGGCGAACGCGAAGCGCTGCGCCTCTCTAGCGTATCGCATCCCGAATATGTGCCGCGCGTGGCGAAATTTTTTCGTGATATCGACGCACCCGCCATTCTGCTGAACGGTACGGAAGGCGAAGTTTACGCCAGTCCGCTGCGCTGTCCGGCGATCGGCTTTATTTCCGGCGCAGGGCACGAGGCGGAGATTTGGGTTGAGCGCCAGCCGGAAGCCGCGCCGGAACTGCCAGCGGATAAATCGGCCGAGACCACGGCGCGCTGGACGGAATCTGTGCTGAAGGGCGAGCGCCCGGTGCCGCAGGCGCTGCGCCTGCAAATGGCCTGCTGCCTGCGCGCCAGCGGAGAGAGCGCGTCGCTGGAGGCGGGCCTGGCGCGCCTTAGCGACGCTGGATTTTAGTTAGTTTTGCGGCAGCGACTCTTCAACCAGGCGCTGCCAGAACGTCACGCCCAGCGGGATTAAGGCGTCGTTAAAGTCATATTCGGCATTGTGCAGCGGCGCGGAAGGCGTTGCGCCATCGGCACCCAGCCAGAAATAGGCGCCGGGGCAGACGTCGAGCATACAGGCGAAATCTTCTGACGCCATTGAGGGATTGACCTGCCAGTGGACCTGCTCCTCGCCCAGCATCTGCTGCGCCACCCTGAGCACCTGCTCAGCCGGTTCGACATGATTAGCGGTAACCGGATAGCCGGGAAACCAGTGAACGGCGCCGCTGACGCCGAACGGGCGCGGCAGGGTAGTGACAAACTCTTCGATCAGGCCGCGCACCTTATTGCACACGTCGGTCTGCAAACATCGCACCGTACCGCGCAGCACCAGCGTTTCCGGAATGACGTTAATTGCTTCGCCGCCGTGGATCTGCGTGACGCTAACCACCGCCGAGGCGAGGGGCGAGAGGCGACGCGACGGAATGGTTTGCAGCGCCAGAATCAGCTCGGCGGCCACCACCATCGGATCGGCCCCGCTTTCCGGCATCGCCGCGTGGCAGCTTCTGCCGTTCAGGGTAATTTCAAACGAGTCGAGCGACGCCATCATCGCGCCGGGATTGACCGCCAGCGATCCCACCGGCATGCCCGGCCAGTTGTGCAGCGCATAGATTGCATCCATAGGGAAGCGCTGAAACAGACCTTCTTCGATCATTTTACGCGCGCCGCCCAGGTTTTCTTCGGCGGGCTGAAAGATAAAGTGTACCGTGCCGCGGAAGCGACGCGTGGCCGCCAGCTGCAGCGCCGTCGCCAGCAGAATCGCGGTATGGCCGTCGTGGCCGCAGGCGTGCATCACGCCCTGACGCGCAGAGCGCCATTGCGGGCTGCCTTTTTCGGTGATGGGCAGGGCGTCCATATCGGCGCGCAGCCCAATAGCCGGGCCGTCGCCGTTGCGCAGCGTGCCGACCACGCCCGTGCCAGCCAGTCCACGATGCACCTGTAGTCCCGCCAGCTCCAGCTCCTGCGCGACCAGATCGCTGGTTTTATGCTCCTGGTAACCGAGTTCCGGTTCGCGGTGCAGCTGATGACGCCAGTGTTGGGCTTTGTCGAGCAGAGCAGGGGATAAGGTCATGCGGAATCGCGCTCCTGTAGTGATGAGTCTCCACTCTAGTGGCAACGCGCAGGCGCGTCTATCTTCCGGGCTGGGAATTTGGCTATAGGTCAGAACCAAAGAGAATAAGGGGCCGCGGGTCGGCTGAGAGCGGAGCGGGGGAACGGCCCCGCTTGCCTGTTGCGCGCAGCGACTGGCCTGCTGCGCAGGCGGTCTTGAGCGGGTTTCGTTCGCCCGGCAGCGAGGCAGTTTCATTTCGCCCGCTGCGGGCGACCGAGCAGGGCCGGTAGGCGCCGGCCCTGCACCCGCGCCCCGGGCCAGCTCAGCCGCCCGCTGCGCGGGTCCCTTCGCTTCGTCAGGATTTCTGACGGACCGCGCAGGACAGGCCGTCCTGGCCTGGCCCGCGCTTTCGGCGA
>Ga0153961_1000048_pt1 | contig 59741 bp, 56 predicted proteins | sample TSFL045MetaG_FD_104748 | JGI IMG/M metagenome (GOLD analysis project Ga0153961, IMG submission 104748) | Attine ant fungus gardens microbial communities from Florida, USA - TSFL045 MetaG | ecosystem: Host-associated > Fungi > Mycelium > Unclassified | place: USA: Florida, Withalacochee...
CAGCAAATTCAATATGTTAACGCTTTAATGTTGAATAATTCTCAATATCATATAAAAATCAGGCGTCATATTGTTAACGATGGGCTATCATAGCTGCCGTTTTTTTTACCAAAACTGATGCCTCAGGGTGAGCGCAGTGAGGAGTTCGCAGTGACCAGCGTCGAAGCCGTGGACGTTCGCCAGTTAATCAATCAGTCAGCGCTCAGCCGCTGGCAAAAGCGTCTAATCGCGCTCTGCTTTATCGTGGTTGCCCTTGACGGCATGGATATCGCGCTGATGGGATTTATCGCGCCGACGCTGAAGGCGGGTTGGGGCGTGACCAACCATCAGCTTGGCGTAGTGATCAGCGCGGCGCTGGTGGGACTGGCGCTCGGCGCGATGCTGGCGGGGCCGCTGGCCGATCGCTACGGCCGACGCATGATGATTATCCTCAGCGTCTTTTTCTTCGGGATCTGGACGCTCGCCACCGCGCTGGCAAACAATATCGAGCAGATGATGCTGTTTCGCTTTCTCACCGGTCTGGGACTGGGGGCGGCGATGCCCAACGTCGGCACGCTGGTGGCGGAGTATGCGCCGGAGCGCCGCCGCGCTTTTCTTATTACCGTGGTGTTCTGCGGCTTCACCTTCGGCGCCGCCAGCGGCGGTTTCGCCGCCTCCTGGCTGCTGCCGCGCTATAACTGGCATGCCGTGATGCTGCTGGGCGGCATTCTGCCGCTGGCTATCCTGCCGTTTCTGGTACGCGGCCTGCCGGAGTCGGTGCGCTTTCTGATTAGCCGCCGCGCGCCGGCGACGCGCATTCACGCCATTCTTGAGCGGATGCTGCCGGGCGCCACGCGTCCTGACAGCGCATTTCACTCTCAGGAGCCGACGCCGCCGACACAGGGCGCAATCGCTACCGTGGTGTCGCGCCGCTATCTGTTCGGCAGCCTGATGCTGTGGGGCGGCTATTTTATGGGGCTGTTTTTAGTCTATCTGATCGGCAGCTGGCTGCCGTCGCTAATCAATACGCTGGGCATGTCGGTCACCGAAGCGGCCATTATCACCGCGATGTATCAGGCGGGTGGCACGCTTGGCTCGCTGTTCGCCGGCTGGTTAATGGATCGCTTCAACGCCACGCTGGTGCTGGCGGCAATCTACTTCTGCGGCGGGCTGGCAATCGTCGCGCTGGGCTTTTCCCCGGCGGAAGTCGGGATGATGAGCGGCATCACTTTCCTGAGCGGCTTCTGCTTCAACGGGGCTAACACCGGCATGAACGCGCTGTCGGCCAGCTACTATCCCACCCATGCGCGCGCAACTGGCTCAAGCTGGATGCACGGCGTCGGACGCATCGGCGCCATCCTTAGCGCCTTTGTCGGTGCGGAAATGCTTTCGCTTGGCTGGTCGTTCAGCCTGATCTTCTTGCTGCTGGCAATCCCCGCGCTGCTGACGACGTTGATGCTGGTGATGAAAAACCGCTTCGGCTTTAAGCCGATCACAAATCCGTAACTTTTTCGCCTGCCGACAGCGCGTTGCTCTACAGTAGCAGCAATCTCGATCACGTCAGGAGCAGGCAGCATGAATCACTTCCTCAGCGCGGACGCTATTCGTACGCGCTTCTCGCAGGCGATGTCCGCTATGTATCAGCAGGAGGTGCCGCAGTACGGCACGCTGATGACGCTGGTGCGGCGCGTCAACGAGAGCTGTTTAACCGAACGTCCCGCGCTGAAAAGTCGGCTAGCCGCTGCGGACGAGCTGGAGCGTCTTAACCTTGAGCGTCACGGCGCCATTCGCGTCGGTACGGCGCAGGAGCTTTCGACGCTGCGGCAGATGTTCGCAGTAATGGGCATGGAGCCGGTCGGCTACTACGATCTTTCGCAGGCGGGCGTGCCGGTGCACTCTACCGCGTTTCGTCCGGTGAGCGACGCGGCGCTGCGGCGCAATCCCTTCCGCATTTTTACCTCGCTGCTGCGGCTGGAGCTGATCGACGATCTGCCGCTGCGGCAAAAGGCGGCGGCGATTCTGGCGCAGCGCGATATTTTCACGCCGCGCTGCCGGACGCTGATTGCGCAGCATCAGCAGCAGGGCGGCCTGCATGAAGCCGACGCCGACGCCTTTGTCAAAGAGGCGCTGGAAACCTTCCGCTGGCACGCGCTGAGCACCGTTGACAGCGCCACCTATCAGGCGCTCAGCCAGCAGCATCGCCTGGTCGCCGACGTGGTCTGCTTTCCGGGATGCCATATCAACCACCTGACGCCGCGTACCCTGGATATCGACCGGGTGCAGACGCTGATGCCGGAATATGGCATCGATCCTAAGGCGCTGATTGAAGGGCCGCCGCGGCGCGAAGTGCCGATTCTGCTGCGTCAAACCAGCTTCAAAGCGCTGGAAGAGCCGGTAATTTTTCAGCAGGGGGAAAGCGGCACCCATACCGCGCGCTTTGGCGAAATCGAGCAGCGCGGCGCGGCGCTTACGCCGAAAGGCCGCGCGCTCTACGATCGGCTGCTGGCGGCGGCAGGCACCGGCGTCGACAACCAGCAGCATCAGCAGCATCTGGCGGAGGTATTTCGCGCCTTTCCCGACGACGAGCGCAGTTTGCGCGAACAGGAATTTGCCTGGTTCGACTACCGGCTGAGCGAACAGGGCGAAGCGCAGCCGCCGCAGCCGGGCGAGTCGCTGACGGCACTCATCGAACAGGGACGCATTATCGCCGATCCGATCGTGTATGAGGATTTTCTGCCGGTCAGCGCGGCGGGCATCTTTCAGTCGAATTTAGGCGATCGGGCGCAGGGCCGTTCCGCCGGCCACGCCAGCAGGGCCGATTTTGAAGCGGCGCTGGGGGGGCCGGTACAGGATGAAATGCGGCTCTATCAGGCGCGCCAGCAGCAATCGCTGCGCCGGTGCGGTTTCCAGGACGCGTAACGGCGTTAAATCAGCATAATCTGCAAATGCACTAAGGACATAGACAACATCTTAACCGCCTGTAGATAATGCCTTAACGGTTTATCAGGGAACAGGTAATGAAAAACAGACGACCTCTACGCCTCAGCACGGCCGAAGGCGAGTTAAGAGGAAGTATGGATGATGATCTCTTTGTCTTTAAGGGTATTCCATATGCCGCCGCGCCGGTGGGCGCGCTACGCTGGCGCGCGCCGCAGCCGGTTACGCCATGGCGCGAGGTGCGAGACGCCACAGCATTCGGCGCCGCCTGCTGGCAAAACCGCGCGGTCTGCGCGCTAGCGGGCGGCGGCGATCCCGGTCCGCTCAGCGAGGACTGTCTCTATCTCAACGTCTGGACTCCTGACGTCGAGCCTGCGCGACCGCTGCCGGTGATGGTATGGCTGCACGGCGGCGGCTTTGTGATGGGATCGGGCGGGCTGCCGCCCTATAGCGGCAAGCCGCTGGCGGCGCGCGGCGCCGTGGTGGTGACGGTCAACTATCGCCTCGGCCACCTGGGATTTTTCGCCCATCCGGCGCTGGACGCGGAGTACCGCGACGGCAGCGTAGTCAACAACTTCGCCTTACTCGATCAGATCGCCGCGCTACAGTGGGTGCAGCGCAATATTCCCGCCTTTGGCGGTGACCGTGACAATGTCACGCTATTCGGCGAATCCTCCGGCGCGCGCAGCGTGCTTTCGCTCTGCTGTTCGCCGCTGGCGGAAGGGCTGTTTCATAAAGCCATTGTGCAGAGCGCCTATAGCCTGCCGGACAAACCGCGCAAAGCAGCGCTGCAGCAGGGCGAACAGGTTGCGGCGCATTTTGGTCTGCCCAACGCCACCGCACAGCAGCTGCGCGCGCTGCCTGCCGACGCCTTCTGGCCGCTGGAATCGCCTTTATGGCACGGTCCGGTGCCGATTGCCGGCGACGCCGTGATGCCTCAGCCGATGCTGAAAACTTTCATGGCGGGGCGCCAGCATCGCGTGCCGCTGATGGCGGGCAGCAACAGCGATGAAGCGAGCGTGCTGGAATATTTCAACGTCGACAGCGCTGCAGTGATGCGCCAGCTGCGCGCCCGCAGGCCGTTCAGCTACCGGCTGCTGAAGTGGCTGTACGACATTCACGACGACCGGCAGCTGGGGCGCGCGGCGGCGCGTGATATGGCCTTTAGCGTTATGCCGTGGATCCTGATGCGCGCGCAGCACAGCGTCGGCATGCCCGGCTGGCGCTACTGGTTTGACTACGTCTCAGAGCAGTCGCGCGATCTCTATCCGCACGGCGCCTGGCACGGCAATGAGGTGCCCTATGCGCTCAATACCCTGACGGCAATGCAGCCTGCCGACAGCGAGCGGCCCTATACCGCCGCCGATCGCGCTTTTGCCCAGCGCATGGCGGATTACTGGTTCACCTTTGCGCGCGACGCGAGCGAATTCAGCCACCGGCTAGAGGGCGAGGTTAGCTGGCCCGTCTGGCGTCCCGGCGAGGACATGACGCTGGCGTTCGGCGAGCACGGAAAAGAGGCGTTGCTGCTGAAGCGCAACTTTTTCCGCGCCCGTCTGAGACTGTTTCGCCTGATGATGAAAAGCATGGTGAAGCTTTGACCGCTAATTGTTAAGGCGGCAGCAAGGTTTATTCTCCCGGAACGACGCTACTCTTTTTGATTAATCAGTTGGTTATCTGTGCGCCGCTGCGGCGCATTGAACAACTTTATTGCTAACTAAAAGGCTATACCTTCCTGAACACCTGCCGATAACGCCTGTATGCCCGAAATTATCGGGCCCCTCTCGGTTTTCACCGTCAAGGATTAGGCTATGGGTATATTAAAAAATTTTACAATTCGCGCCGTTATGCTGTGGATCCTCGGCCTGTTTTGCCTGCTGTGGGGCATCGTGGGCTGGTTCAGCGTGCATTCGCTTGGCGAACTCAGCAAGGGCAATGAGGTTGACCGCCATCTGGTTGCGCAGATGACCACCTTAAGCAAAGGCAACGACCAGTATTTCCGCGTCATCACGCGCCTGTCGCGCGTAATGGAGATGAAAGCAGGCGGCGCGCAGCCGACCGACGCCGACTGGAAGCCGGTGCAGCAGGCGCTGGACAATATGACCCAGCAGCTGGCGCAGTTTAAGCAGATGGCGCCGGGCCCGATGAAGCCGCAGATCGTCGATCGGACGATCGCCAGCTGGCAAAAGCTGCTGGATGAGGGCGTGACGCCGCAGCTGGAGAAGGCGCGCCAGGCGTCGCTGGAGAGCTATCGTCAGCACGCCAGTACGGTTACCCCCGCGCTGAGCCGCGCCTTCGGCGCCAGCGCAGACGCCTTTAACCAGGCGGCGGCGGTTACGCTCGATCGGACCCGCGTCAATGTCGATCGCCTGACCGTGCTGACAAAAATTACGCTGATGGCGGCGGTGTTTGTCGGCCTGCTGATCCTGTTATTTACCGATCGCTATCTGGTCGCCATGCTGGTCAAGCCGCTGGATCGCATCCGGGAGCATTTCGCCGTGATTGCTACTGGCGATCTCAGCCAGCCGGTGACGCCGTTCGGGCGCAACTGCGTCGGCAAGCTGGTGCCGCTGCTGAGCGCCATGCAGGATAGCCTGCGCGAAGCGGTAAGCGCTATTCGCAGCGGCACCGAGAATATTTCTCGCGGCGCGGCGGAGATTTCGGCAGGCAATAACGATCTCTCTTCCCGCACCGAAGAGCAGGCGGCGGCGCTGGAGCAAACTGCCGCCAGCATGGAGCAGCTCACCGCGACGGTGAAATTGAACGCCGATAACGCCCGTCAGGCCAGCATGCTGGCGGAAACCGCCTCGTCAACCGCGCAGCAGGGCGGCCAGCTGGTGAGTGAAGTGGTCTCCACCATGAAGGGCATCTCCGGCAGCTCGAAAAAGATCGCCGAGATTACCAGCGTCATTAACGGCATCGCCTTTCAGACCAATATCCTGGCGCTAAACGCGGCGGTGGAAGCGGCGCGCGCCGGCGAACAGGGGCGCGGCTTCGCGGTCGTCGCCAGCGAGGTGCGTAATCTGGCGCAGCGCAGCGCCGGGGCGGCAAAAGAGATCGCCGCGCTGATTGAGGATTCGGTGCAGCGCGTCGACAAAGGCGCGATTCTGGTGGGCAACACCGGTAGCACCATGCACGACATTCTTAAGTCGGTGCAGGACGTGGACGCCATCATGAAGCAGATCGCCGCCGCGTCGGAAGAGCAGAGCAAAGGCATTTCGCAGGTAGGCGTTGCCGTCACCGAAATGGACAGCGTCACGCAGCAGAACGCCTCGCTGGTGGAAGAGGTCTCCGCCGCCGCGGCGGCGCTGGCGCGTCAGACTGAATCGCTAGAGGCCTCGGTCTCCCGCTTCCGCCTGTCGTCGCAGGCGCCGCTTGTCGGCGCGCAATCGCCCGGCGAGCAGGTGACGACGACCGCTGGCAGCACTGCGCGGGTGAAAGCAGAGCCGAGCGCTGACTGGGTCACTTTTTAATCGCGCGACAGCCACGCCGCCAGTTCCGCGAGGAAAGGCGGCGCCTCCCTGACCGGGCGCTGCAGCAGACTGTAGGCCGCCCCGGTTTTCACCCGGCTGGCGAACGGCGCAATCAGACGCCCGTTCGCCAGATCGCTCTCCACCAGATTGATATCCGCCACCGTGACGCCAAACCCCTGTATCGCCGCGCTGATCGCCAGATCCATGGTGCTGAAGTGTTGATTACGCGTCATCGTTAGCCTGGTAGGCTGCGCGCTGAGCCACAGCTGCCAGTCGCGGCTATCGCCGGTAGGGTGCAGAAAGGTCATTGAGGCCAGCGCCTCGGGCGAGGCGGGCGGCGCGGCGTTGGCCGCCATCACCGGCGTTATCGCCTCGTCAAACAGGTGGATAGCCCCAGGCGGCGGCGTGCCGTACAGAATAGCGGCGTCGAACCCGTCCAGCTGCGCGTGGTGCTCCAGCGTGGTGGTCAGCGCGACGTGAAGTTCGGGCCGCTGCTGCTCCAGCGCCACCAGCCGCGGCACCAGCCAGCGCATGGCGCAGGTCGGCGCTTTAAGCCTAATCACCCCGTGCTGGCGCATTGCCTTGTCCGCCGCGCCCGCTATCAGATCGAACCCCTGACGCAGCTCCGGCAGCAGCGCCGCGCCCTGTGAGGTCAGAAGCAGACCGCGCGCGTGACGCTCGAACAGCGCGAACCCCAGATAGTGTTCAAGGGTGGCGATTTTGCGGCTCACCGCGCCCTGGGTTATACAGAGTTCGCCCGCCGCGCGCGTCAGGTTGAGATGACGCGCGGTCACCAGAAAGGCGTGTATAGCGTTAAGCGGCAGAGAACGCGCCATCATCACTCCAGCTATGCAAATTAGTCATGGCTATTATGACAACAATTCGCTTGTCGGCTCAAGCGCTGGGCCGTTGAATAGAAATCAACGAAATCGACATCTTTATGCAGCAGTGCAGGAGTCCGCCCGATGAAAAGCAGCGTTAACGTCACCTCGAAACTCCCCGACGTAGGCACCACCATATTCAGCGTTATCGGCCAGCTCTCCGCACAGCACCAGGCGATTAACCTGTCGCAGGGCGCGCCTAACTTTCCATGCGATCCGGCGCTGGTGGAAGAGGTGAGCCGCGCCATGCGCGAAGGGCATAACCAGTACGCGCCGATGACCGGCTGGCCCGCGCTGAAAGAGGCGCTGGCGGCGAAGGTTGCGGCGCTCTACGGCCAGCACTACGATCCTGCGACCGAGGTGCTGATTAGCGCCAGCGCCAGCCAGGGCATCTACATGGCGATCTCGGCGCTGGTGAACCCGGGCGACGAGGTGATTTTCTTCGAGCCCGCCTTCGACAGCTACGCGCCGGTGGTGCGTTTGCAGGGCGGCAAGCCGGTTGGCCTGAAGCTGCAATTTCCTGACTACGCCATCGACTGGGAGGCGCTGCGCGCTGCGCTGACCCCGCGCACCCGCATGATCATTATCAACACGCCGCACAACCCGAGCGCGCAGGTGCTGACGCCTGACGATCTGGCGCGGCTGGCGGCGCTGACGCGCGGCACCGATATCGTGGTGCTCTCTGACGAAGTCTATGAGCATATCCTGTTCGACGGCCGCGCCCACTGCGGCATGGCTACCCATCCGGAACTGGCGCAGCGCAGCGTTATCGTCTCCTCGTTCGGCAAAACCTTTCACGTCACCGGCTGGCGCGTCGGCTACTGTCTTGCGCCGGCCGAGCTGATGACGGAGCTGATCAAGGTGCACCAGTTTATGATGTACGCCGCCGATACGCCGATGCAGATCGGCTTTGCGCACTACCTGCAGCGCGCCGAAAACTACCTGTCGCTGTCGGCGTTCTATCAGCAGAAGCGCGATCGTCTGATGACGCTGCTGCAGGAGTCGCCCTTTAAGCTACTGCCGTGCGCCGGTTCGTTTTTTGTTTTGGCCAGCTACGGACATTTCAGTGACGAATCTGACAGCGAGATGGTAAAACGTCTTATCGTCGAGCACGGCGTGGCGACTATTCCGCTCTCGGCGTTTTATATGGACGGCACTGACAACAACGTGATTCGTCTCTCTTTTGCAAAAGACGACGCCACCCTGCAGCGCGGCGCAGAAGCGCTCTGTCGGGTGAAGGGTTAATCTCAGGGGAAAATACAATGAAAAAAATGAATGCGCTCTTGCTGGCGCTGGGCATGATGAGTTCAGCGCACGCGCTGGCGGCGGAAACGCTGCGTTACGGCCTTGAATCGCAGTATGCGCCGTTTGAGAGCCGCAACGCGCAGGGCGAGCTGGAAGGGTTCGATATCGAGTTGGGCAAGGCCATTTGCGCCACCGGCAATTTCGATTGTCACTGGGTGGAGAGCAGTTTTGACGCGCTCATCCCGGCGCTGCAGGCGAAGAAGTTCGACGCCATTAACTCGGCGATGAACATCACCGAGGCGCGGGCGAAAAGCATCGACTTTACCAGGCCGATCTACCGCATTCCCAGCATGCTGATCGTGAAAGAGGGCGAGAAGCTGCAGCCGACCGCCGAGGCGCTGAAAGGCAAGAACATCGGCGTGCTGCAGGGCTCAATTCAGGAGACCTACGCCAAGAAGCACTGGGAGACCCAGGGCGTGACAGTGACCTCCTATCAGGATCAGAATCAGGTCTATAACGATATGGTCGCGGGCCGCCTGGACGGCACGCTGGTGATGTCTGCCGCTGGCCAGTCGGGCTTCCTCGATAAACCGCAGGGCAAAGGTTTTGCTTTTGCCGGCAAGGCGGTCGAGGATGACGCAATTCTCGGCTCCGGCATCGGCTTCGGCCTGCGTAAGGGCGATACGAAGCTGAAGCAGGCGCTGGATGCGGCGATTACCAAAATTCAGGATGACGGCACGGTGAAGAAGCTGGCGGCGAAATATTTCCCCGGCATTGACGTCAGCGCGACGAAATAACCATAAAGGCGGCTGAGAAGCCGCCTTTTTTATCTCCTGCGCAGCCTTTAGCCCTGCGCCGCCAGCAGGCAAAGCCGCTCTGCCACCTGATAAGACTTCACGAACGATGAAATCGGCAGAAACTCGAAGCGGGAGTGAAAGTTATGCGCGCCGGTAAAGAAGTTCGGCGTCAGCAGCCCTTTCGCCGACAGCGCCGCGCCGTCGGTGCCGCCGCGCATCGGGATCACCTTTGGCTCAATATCGAGATCCGCCAGTGCGGTAAAGATCAGATCGATCGCGCGGCGATCCTCGCCCACGGCGTTGCTGATGTTGCTGTAGATGTCGCTGATGCTGATGGCGACGCTGCCGGTTGGATAGCGCTGCGCAATCTCCGCCACGGCCTGCTGCAGCTGCGCTTTACGCGCGGCAAACTGCGCCAGATCGAAATCGCGAATCGAGGCCTTTAGCCTGGCCTGGCTGGCGCCCGCCTGCATCTCGTTAAACCAGATATAGCCTTCGCGGCCCTCGGTATGCTCCGGCGTCGCCTGACGATCAAACAGGCTGATAAAGTCGTGGGCCATCAGCAGCGGGTTGACCAGCACCCCTTTAGCCGACATCGGGTGCGCCGGCACGCCGGTAAAGGTGATCTCCGCCGACGCGCCGTTGAAGTTCTCATAGACCACTTCGCCCAGTTCGCAGCAGTCGATGGTCCAGGCGAAATCGACGTTGAAGCGCTTTTCCAGATCGAGCGCCTTCGCGCCGCGCAGCCCAATCTCTTCGTCGGGCACAAAGGCCACCACGATATCGCCGTGATCGCCCTGCAAATTCTCCATCAGCGTCATCACCACCGTCACCGCCGCCTTATTGTCCGCGCCCAGCACGCTGGTGCCGTCGCTGAAAATAATCTCCTCGCCGAGATAGGGGGCGATCTCCGGGTGCTCGTCGCGGCGCAGCCAGATATCTTCGCGCGCGTTGAGCAACAGATCCTCGCCCTGCCAGGTGAGGATCTGCGGATGAATATCGGGCGAGAGCCCTACATCAACAGTATCGATATGGGTGATAAACCCGATGCGCGGCGCACTGGGCCGGCTGCCGCGCTTCACCGCCGTCACCGTGGCGCAGTCGTCGATTTCCACCTCATCCAGTCCGAGAGCGGTCAGCTCCTGCGCCAGCAGCTGCGCCATGGCGTGCTGGCTCGGCGTGCTGGGCAAGGTGTCTGATTTAGCGTCGCTCTGGCTGCTGACCGCCAGATAGCGAAAAAAACGTTGAGTTAACTGAGTTGCAAGGGCTGTCATCACCGATCCTTATTTGTCTGCCAACAGCGGGATTCGCTATGGTACGAAAACGTGGTATCCATAAAGCGCCTGGATCATTTAGGGAATCTGACCAACGGAAGTCAATAAAAAGTGAGGAAATGATGAAAGTGAAGATAGCGATACTGGCGTTGCTGACCGCTACCCTGGCGCATAACGCCAGCGCGAAAACGCTGGTTTACTGCGCCGAAGGGTCGCCGGAAAACTTCAATCCGCAGCTCTACACCTCGGGAACCAGCGTGGACGCCAGCGCGGTGCCGGTTTTTAACCGGCTGGTGGATTTTAAATATGGCACCACCGAACTGGTGCCGAGCCTGGCGGAAAGCTGGGATATTAGCCCGGACGGCAAGGTCTATACCTTCCACCTGCGCAAAAACGTTTCTTTTCAGAGCAATAAAGCCTTTAAGCCCAGCCGCGATTTCAACGCCGACGACGTGATCTTCTCTTTTATGCGGCAGATGGATAGCAAAAATCCTTACCATAACGTCTCTGGCGGCACCTACGCTAACTTCGACAGCCTCGAGTTAACCACCCTGATCAAGAGTATCGATCGCGTCGACGACCACACCGTGCGCTTTACCCTGAATCACGCGGAGGCGCCTTTCCTCGCCGATCTCGCCTGGTATTTCGCCTCGATTCACTCTGCCGAATATGCTGACCAGATGCTGAAGGCGGGCACGCCGGAGAAGGTCGACATGGATCCCATCGGCACCGGGCCGTTCCAGCTGGTGCAGTATCAGAAAGACTCGCGCATTCTCTATAAGGCCTTTCCGAACTACTGGGCGGGCAAGGCAAAGCTGGACCGCATCGTGTTTAGCATTACGCCGGACGCCTCGGTGCGGCTTGCCAAGCTGGAGAAGGGCGAATGTCAGATCATGCCGTTCCCGAATCCCGCCGACCTGGAGAAAATGCGCAGCAATCCGGCGATCAATCTGATGCAGAAGGCGGGGCTGAATACCGGCTTCCTCGCGTTTAATACCACCAAAGCGCCGCTGGATAAGGTCGAGGTGCGTCAGGCGCTGGCGATGGCGATCAACAAACCCGCCATTATCGACGCGATTTTCAAAGGCACCGGCACCGCGGCGAAGAACATTCTGCCGCCGGGCGTCTGGAGCGAAAACAAAGATCTGAAAGATTACAGCTACGACCCGGAGAAAGCCAAAGCGCTGCTGCAGCAGGCGGGCATCAAGCCCGGCACGGAAATCGCGCTCTGGGCGATGCCGGTTTCCCGTCCCTATAATCCTAACGCGCGCCGTATGGCGGAGATGATTCAGGCGGACTGGGCGAAGGTCGGCATCAAGGCCTCTATTGTCACCTACGAATGGGGCGAGTATCTCAAGCGGGTGCGCAGCGGCGAGCATCAGGCGGCGCTGATGGGATGGACCACCGCCACCGGCGATCCCGACAACTTCTTCGGCCCGCTCTACAGCTGCAAATCAACCCAGGGCGGTTCCAACTCCTCGAAGTGGTGCTATCAGCCGTTTGAAAAGCTGATCGTCGCGGCGCGCGCCGAACCGGATCAGGGCAAGCGCACCGCGCTCTACCTGCAGGCGCAGCAGATCATGCATGACCAGATGCCGGCGGTGATGATCGCCCACTCGACCATCTTCGAGCCGGTGCGCAAAGAGGTAAGCGGCTACGATATCGACCCGTTCGGCAAGCACATCTTCTATCCGGTCGATATTAAAGAGTAATCAGGCCAGTCCGGCGGCGATGCTACTGATACGCTGCTGGAGAAACGCGAGAAAGGGCGACAGCGACGCGTTGCGCTGTCGCCCCGACACGCGCTGCAGCTGCAGCGTGCGCTGGCTGAGCTGGTCAATGCCCATCTCGCGCAGCACCAGATGCTGGGTTTGCGCTGCGTTGATCAGGGTAAAGGCGCTGCTGATGGTGACTGCCTCAGGGGTATGGAGCAGAAACTGATAGAGCGTGGCGAAATAGTCGCAGGTCAGCACCGGCTCAATTACGCAGCCGCGCATCTGGCAGGCAAGATCGAACAGCTGCCGCACCGTGGTGTTCTGCTCCGGCAGCGCCATCGGATAGTGGCTGAGCGCCTCCAGCGTTACCGGCTGTTGCGCCAGCGGATGATCCTTTCGCATCGCCAGCAGCACCGGCGCGGGCCAGGAGCTGATGACTTCCACGCCGCGTTCAGGATGAAGGCTAAACTGCAGCGCCACGTCGCACTCCCCGGCGCGCACGCGTTCCGCTACGCTCTGCGCGCTCTCTACCTTGAGCGCGAAATAGACGCCGGGATTCAGCGCGCGAAACTCCGCCAGCAGGCCAGGCAGCAGGCTGAACGCCATGCCGTCGGTGCAGGCGACGCGAATCAGCGTGCGGCGAATCGCCTTCAGCCCCTTAATCTCCGCCAGCGCGTACTCCATATCCAGCTGGCTTTGCCGCACCTGACGAGCAAAAATCTCTCCCGCCTCGTTAAGCACCATGCCGCGCGCGTGACGGTCAAACAGCGGCGCGCCCACCTGCGTTTCCAGCCGCTGGATCTGTCGGCTGATGGCGGAGACCGCCACAAACAGCTGCTCGCTGGCAGCGCTCAGCGACCCGCTGTTGGCCACGGCGAGGAAATAACGGATTTCACTGCTCAGCATCGTCCCACCTCTGCACCCAGTCGGTGCATGCTTCGTTATCGGGCATTTTAGCTTTGCTTCTAAAGCAAGGCTACATCGATAAATTGATAATTGTGGCAACGCCGAGCTTTTGGCAAAGATAGAGCAACACACAATAAAAAAGACAGGGCAAACATGACGGAACAACAGGCGATTCAACAGGCGATGCGCTATTTCGACAGCGGAGAATTCCAGCGGCTTCTGGCGCGCCGTATAGCGTGCGCCACCGAAAGTCAGCGCGACGATCGCAACGCTGAACTCCATCACTATTTGCAGCAGGAGATCGCGCCGCAGCTGGCGACGCTTGGCTTCACGCTGCACTTTATTGACAATCCGGCAGCGGCGAATGCTCCTTTTCTGGTGGCGACGCGCATTGAGGAGGAGGCGCTGCCGACGCTGCTGCTTTACGGCCACGGCGACGTGGTGTTCGGCGACGATGAAAACTGGCGCGACGGCCTGAACCCCTGGCAGCTGACTGAAGAGGGCGATCGCTGGTACGGGCGCGGCAGCGCCGACAATAAAGGCCAGCACTGCGTCAACCTGGCGGCGCTGGAGCAGGTTTATCAGGCGCGCGGCGGCCGTCTCGGCTTTAACTGCAAGATTCTGTTTGAGATGGGCGAAGAGATTAGCTCGCCGGGGCTGGCCGAGCTGTGTCGCCAGCAGCAGGCGCTGCTGCGCGCCGACCTCTTTATCGCCTCCGACGGGCCGCGCGTCAGCGCGCCGCGTCCGACGCTGTTTCTCGGCTCGCGCGGCGCGGCTAATTTCCGCCTTACCATCCGCGCGCGCGACAACGCCTATCACTCCGGCAACTGGGGCGGACTGCTCAGCAATCCCGGCATTCAGCTGGCTAACGCCATCGCCTCGCTGGTCAACGCGCGCGGCGTACTGCAGGTCGAGGCGCTGAAGCCCGACTCGCTGAGCGCGGCGGTGCGCGCTATTCTCCGCGATATCGAGCCAGGCGGCATGCCGGGCGATCCGGCGCTGGACGCTAACTGGGGCGAGCCGGGCCTGACGGCGGCGGAACGCCTCTACGGCTGGAACACGCTGGAGGTGCTGGCGTTCGAAACCGGCAACCCGGCGCGTCCCATGAACGCCATTCCCGGCGAAGCGACCGCGGTGTGTCAGCTGCGCTTCGTGGTGGGCACCGACTGGGAAAACCTGGTGGCGCACGTCGAGGCCCATCTGCGCGCCCACGGATTCGACTCTGTGCAGGTCGAGTTTTTGCGCGGCTCGCCCGCCACGCGTCTCGATCCGCAAAGCCCGCTGGTCGCCTGGGCGCTGGAGAGTCTGGCCGCCAGCAGCGGCAAAAAGCCGGCGCTGCTGCCTAACCTGGGCGGTTCGCTGCCGAACGAGGTCTTTGCCGAGATTCTCGGCCTGCCGACGCTGTGGGTGCCGCACTCTTATCCCGCCTGCGGCCAGCACGGCGTCAACGAGCATATGCTGAAGTCCGTGGCGCGCGAGGGCCTGCAGATCATGACGCGGCTGTTCTGGCAGCTGGGTGAAGAGGGCGAGGCGCTGCTGGCGCGCCAGCAGGCCTATCAGGGAGCACGCGTATGAGCAGCCTGACGCAAGCAGCGCCGCAGCTTCAGGCCAGGCCGAGCCTGCATAAAACTCTGTTCGCCACCTGTATCGGCAACGCGCTGGAGTGGTTCGATATTGCGGTGTACGGTTTTTTCGCCAGCTATATCGCCCACGCCTTTTTCCCTACCAGCGACGCCTCCGTGTCGCTGCTGCTGACCTTCGGCAGCTTTGGCGTCTCTTTTCTCATTCGTCCGCTCGGCGCGGTGGTGCTGGGCAACTACGCCGACCGCCACGGCCGCAAAAAGGCGCTGCTGCTCTCGATCAACCTGATGATGCTGGGCGGCGCGATCATCACCTTTATGCCGGAGTACGGCACTATCGGGCTGGCTGCGCCGCTGCTGATCATGCTGGCTCGGCTGATTCAGGGCTTTTCGGCGGGCGGCGAGTTCGGCAGCTCGACGGCGTTTCTGGTTGAACATTTTCCCGAGCGCAAAGCCTTTATCGCCAGCTGGCAGTTCGCGACGCAGGGCGCCAGCACGCTGCTGGCCTCCGCCTTCGGCCTCGGGCTGACGCAGATCCTCAGCGAGCCGCAGATTCAGTCGTGGGGCTGGCGCATTCCTTTCGCCTTCGGTCTGCTGATCGGACCGCTGGGTATCTATATCCGCCGCCACGTGCATGAGCCGGCCAGCTTTGCGCAGCAGGAGAAAAGCGCCGCGCCGCTGAAGCAGCTGTTTGGCGGTCAGAAAGAGCTGATGCTGCTGGCGGTCGGGCTGATGGTGATCTCAACGGCGGTGAACTACATGCTGAACTACGTGCCGACCTACGCCACCAAAACGCTGCATCTGCCGGGCAGCGTCGCGTTTAGCGCCACGCTGCTGGCGGGGGCGATCCTCACGCTGGTAACGCCGCTGATGGGGCTGTGGGCCGAACGCGTAGGGCGGGTGCCGCTGATGTGGGGCTCGCTGCTGCTGCTGCTGGCAACCATCTATCCCGCCTTCCGCTATATGGTGAATCACACCTCGCCGCTGACGCTAATGCTGCTGGTGGGCTGGATGGCGCTGCTGAAATCTATCTACTTCTCTACCGTGCCGTCGGTGATGGCGGATCTTTTTCCGGCCAGCACGCGCGCCAGCGGCATGGCGATTAGCTATAACGTCGCGGTCACCATCTTCGGGGGATTCGCGCCGCTGGTCTGCACGCTGCTGATCAACGCCACCGGCAGCAGTCTCGCGCCGGGATACTACCTGATGGCGGTATCGCTGCTGAGCGCTGCGGCGCTGCGGCGCAGCCGGTCGCGCGTAGCCTGAGCGCCGAGTGGCAGGCGGGTGAGCGGGTCCGATCGCAAAGGCGCAATACGCCTTCCGTAGCAGCTCGGCTCGCGCCCTCCCTGGCGCGAGACGCTTTGCTCTTCGGACCCGCTCACTCGCCCGGGCGCGCAGGCCGCCCGGTAAGGGCGGCCCAACCCTTACAGCGAAAACTGCAGATAGGCGACGTGCGTCTGCAGATACTCTTCCAGCCCGTGTCGACCGTCGGCGCCGCCGATGCCCGATTTGCGCCAGCCCGCGTGGAATCCCTGCATCGCCTCGAAATTCTCGCGGTTCACGTAGGTTTCGCCGAACTTCAGCTTACGCAGCGCCACCATAGTGGTATTCAGATCCCGCGTATAGAGAGAGGAGGTGAGGCCGTACTCGCAGTCGTTGGCCAGCGCAATGGCCTCATCCAGCGTTTTAAAGGTCATCACCGGCAGCACCGGCCCAAAGATCTCCTCGCGCATGATCTCCATATCCTGACGGACGTCGGCGATAATCGTCGGCTGAAAAAAGAAGCCCTTTTCACCGGCGCGTTTGCCGCCCAGCACCACCTTGCCGCCCGCCGCCACGGCGTCCGCCACTTTCTTCTCGACGCGCGCCAGCGCGGCGGCGTTAATCAGCGGCCCCATATCCAGATCGCGCTGCTCCGCCGGATCGCCGAAGGTGACGCCTTTGAACGCCTCGGTTAACGCGGTCATAAAGCGATCGTAAATGCCCTCCTGCACATAAACGCGCTCCGCGCAGTTGCATACCTGGCCGCTGTTGATCACGCGGGAGCTGACGATCGCCTTAACCGCTAGCGCGACGTCGGCATCGTCCATCACGATGGCGGGCGCCTTGCCGCCTAGCTCCAGCGACACTTTGGTGACGTTTTTCGCCGCCGCCGCCATAGTGGCGACGCCTGCGCCGACGCTGCCGGTCAGGCTGACCAGGCCAACCTTCGCGTTGGCGGCCAGCTCCTGTCCAATCTCCGGGCCGTAGCCATAGACAACGTTTATTACGCCTGGCGGCAGGCCGATGTGATGAACGATCTCGCTAAAGATGCCGGCGTTAAGGGGCGTCAGCTCGCTGGGCTTAATCACGATGGTATTGCCGGTGATCAGCGCGGGCGCGGCTTTACGGGCGATCAAAAAGAAAGGGAAGTTCCACGGCAGAATGCCGGTGGTAACGCCGATCGCCTTTTTAAAAACGAAAATATTTTCATTGGGCCGGTCGCTGTTGACGATCTCGCCTTCATAGCGTCGCGCCCATTCGGCCATATATTCCAGATAATCCGCGGTGAACAGCACCTCGGTCTGCGCCAGCCCCTGCGTTTTACCGCCTTCGGCGACGATAGTGGCGGTGAGTTCCGGCTCGCGATCGCGAATCGCGGCCGCCAGCTTGCGCAGCCAGCCGCCGCGCTCTACGGCGGGTAGCGCCTCCCATGCCGGCTGCGCGGCTTCGGCGGCGTCAATCGCGCGGCTGGCGTCCAGCGCGCGACCCTCAGGTATGCGAGCCAGCAGCGCTTCGGTGGCGGGATTGATCACCTCTATCCAGCTGTCTCCGCCGTGCGCGACAAACTCGCCGTTAATATAATGTTTGAGTTCTGTTGTCATCTGCTGAATCTCCAATGTCTTGTTCGTTAATAAAATGTTTTATAAATGCAGCGTGAAACAAAACGGAAGGGGACACCTTAGCCTGATTGCCACAGGCGGCGCGGTGCTGGCAAACAGACGCAGATTGGAACGATGAGGGCGGCAAAAGGTTGTATTCAGCGGCAGTGGGCCAAATATCTTCTCTACGTTGCGCAAAACGGATTTTGGGCCAACACTTTCAGTAAATGAGGAGGATGTTATGGCTAGCGGTTGGGCGTCAGACGGCGCCGTTCAGGAACAGATCGAAAGTACGGTTAACGATGAGATTGCGCGCGTGCGCGGCACCATGAGCAGGGGCGAGAGCGCGGAGTTTTGCGACGAGTGCGGCGAGCCGATCCCGCAGGCGCGCCGCGAGGCGGTGCCGGGCGTGCGCTTCTGCCTGGCGTGTCAGCAGGAGCACGATAAAGCGCTGAAGGGGAGCACGCTGTTTAACCGGCGCGGCAGTAAAGACAGCCAGCTGCGCTAGCTCAGGAACCGGGCATGGCGAGTCCGCTGCCGATAAACCATGCCAGAAAGCCGACGCCCGCGACGATAATCGCGATCGGAAACAGAATATCCACTCTCATAAAACCTCTTTATCTTCGCGTCAGGCGACCTGCATCACCGCGCGGTGCGTTTTCAGCATGCTGAATAATTGAAACTGAGTGGCGTCGCTGACGTCGCGCAGCACTTCGCCCTTTTTATAGATAATGCTGTGCACATGACCCAGCTGGCGCCACACCACCAGCGCCGAAGCGATCAGCGCGCAGTTGTCTTCCGCCTGCTGGCACTCCAGCGTGGCGTACTGCGCCTCTTCCAGTCCATTAATAAAAATCTTCAGCGCGCTGGCGGGCAGGATGGCGCGCAGATCGTCCAGCATGACGCGACTCACCGCACGCGTTAAGAACAGCGTTAACCATTTACCCGTCATCTCTATCCCGGTCGTTAAAGATTTTCTACGTTTTATACGGCGTTAAGCGCCATTAGTGAAGCGATCTTTCTCATGCTGCCAGGCAGGAGAAAAAAGCGGCAGCCAGCTGATAAATGTGCTGCGCGGCACAGCATTTTGCAAAAAATCCCTGAATAATAAGTCACTTAATGCATTGATTCGCTGCTATTCCGACAAAGTCGAAACTGTGATCCGCGTAGGGAGTAACTGGCGGATATTGCCATTTCGGCTTCGCTATCGGCAGCCATCCAAAGGCTGAGGCGTTCAGGCGCGCCGTAGACTGCCTGCTAATCAGGAACCGGGTTTCCTGTAGGCCTCAACCTTATGCAAGGAATAACAATGAACAGTGCCATTATTGCAGGTATCTTCTGGCATCTCGTCGGAGCTGCCAGCGCCGCGTGTTTCTACGCGCCGTTTAAACAGGTGAAAAAGTGGTCATGGGAAACAATGTGGTCGATAGGTGGCTTTATGTCCTGGCTAATCCTGCCGTGGGCGGTGAGCGCCGTGCTGTTGCCAAATTTCTGGGCCTATTACGGCAGCTTCAGCGTTTCGCAGCTGCTGCCGGTGTTTCTGTTTGGCGCGATGTGGGGCATAGGCAATATTAACTACGGCCTGACGATGCGCTATCTCGGTATGTCGATGGGCATCGGTATTGCTATCGGCATTACGCTGGTGGTTGGCACGCTGATGACGCCGCTGCTTCAGGGGCGCTTCGGCGAGCTTTTCGCCTCGACCGGCGGCCGCCTGACGCTGCTCGGCGTGGCCGTGGCGCTGGTGGGCGTTGCCATCGTTTCGCGCGCCGGCCTGCTGAAAGAGCGCGCGCTGGGGATCAATGCGGAAGAGTTCAACCTCAAAAAGGGGCTGGTGCTGGCGATAATGTGCGGCATCTTTTCGGCGGGCATGTCGTTCGCCATGGACGCGGCTAAGCCGATGCACGAGGCGGCGGCGCAGCTGGGCATCAATCCGCTCTACGTCGCGCTGCCGAGCTATGTGGTGATTATGGGCGGCGGGGCGCTGGTCAATCTGGCGTTCTGCTTTATCCGCCTGGCGGTGAAGCCCGAGCTGTCGCTGCGCCGCGATCTCTCTGTGGCGAAGCCGCTGCTGATCGCCAATATCGCCTTTGCGGTGCTGGGCGGCACCATGTGGTATCTGCAGTTTTTCTTCTATGCCTGGGGCCACGCCAGCATTCCGCCGCAGTATGACTACGTCAGCTGGATGCTGCATATGAGCCTCTACGTGCTGTGCGGCGGGCTGGTCGGTTTGCTGATGAAAGAGTGGAAGTCGGCCGGGCGTCGTCCGGTCAGCGTGCTCTCTATCGGCTGCGTGGTGATTATTATCGCCGCTAATATCGTTGGGCTTGGCATGGCCGCGTAAGTCTGCGGAAATTTAAACAGGCTGGTTATGGTTGGAAGATAACGTGCCCGCGCGATACGCACCTCATCCCTGAGGTGCGTCCATAAACGGGCCCGCTCGCGGCGTCGTGCTTGTCCCCCGTCGTTCTGGAACTATTCCACCCGTACTGGCCGGCAGTGAGCGCTGCATGAGAGATGAACGGCTAACGTTGTTTAAGAAGGCGCTTTATCCTGCATCGAACTTCCCGAACGCTGCGGCACAAACTGCTGGCGCCAGGCGCTGGGCGTGAGGCCAGTATCGCGCGTAAACACCACCGAAAAATAGTTGCTGTCGTCAAAACCGCAGCGCGCCGCCACTTCGCCGATCAAACAATCCTGGGTACGCAGCAGGTGCTTCGCCTGACAAAGCTGGAGCTGGCGCAGGTAGTGACCGACCGTCATGCCGGTCTGCTGGCGGAATAGCTGCTTCAGCGCGCGTTCGTTCAGCGAATTCTGCTGGCAAAACGCCGCCAGATCGAAGGGGCGCGACACCGCGCCCTGTAGCGCTGACATCAGCAGATCGAGCTGTTCGCCCTCCGGCAGCGCCCAGGGGCGATCCGCCGCATAGCCATGACGACGCAGGATCAACGCCAGCTGTAAAAAGAGCGCTTCCGTCAGCTGAATTGAGAGGGGATCGCTTTTGCGGCTCTCACGCTCCAGCTGGCTGATGACGCCGCGCGCCAGCGCCATACCGCGCGTGGTCAGCCGCCAGCAGCCCGGCGCGTCGACGCCCTGCGGCGGCAACAGCTGCGCCCAGTCGAGAGCCAGACCAAAGCGGTCGCGGCAGTAAAGAACGTTATCCAGCACCAGATCGTTGACGCTGTCATAGCTGTGGCAATCGCGATCGCGAATATAAAAGACGTCGCCGCAGGTAATCAGCCAGGGACGATCGTTGAGGACATGCAGGCCGTTGCCGCGCCAGACAATAACGATTTCGCTGAACTCATGCCGGTGAGGGGGAAAAGAGGGTTGCGGCATACGTTCAGCCACCGTAACCGGCAGGCCTGGGGCGGCAAAATAGTCGTCCCGACTCAGTATCAGCGTCATTACTCGCTCCTTTTACATCATCTGCTGACGCTCCGCTCGCGGGGCGCAGCCAAATTCACGCCGAAACAGGGTGGAGAAATGGTTGCTGTCGCCGAAGCCGCACTGAAAGGCGATATCGGTGATGCGCATGTCGCTGTGGCGCAGCAGATGGCGCGCCTGCAGCAGACGCAGGCGGTTCAGATAGCGCTGCGGCGTGCTGCCGGTCTGCTGTTTCATCTGACGATGCAGCGTGCGCAGCGAAAGCGAAAAGCGGTCGGCCAGCGCCTCCCACAAAATTTCTTCACTGTAGTGATCGTTAAGCCAGTCGAGCAGGCGGTGCAGGCGCGCTTCCTGATCCTGCGCCTGCTCGTTGCGGCACGCCTCGCGCAGCAAAACCAGCAGCTGCAAAAAGAGCTGCTCCTGTCGCGCCTGCTTCTCCAGCGACCAGCCATCATCCTGCCGCATCTGCGCCACCACATCCAGTGCCTGCGTCATGACTTTGTTATTTATCCGCCAGTGTGAAGCGTAGTTGCCTTCGTGATCGCTCGGCAGCAGCGCCTGCAATCCCGACAAAAAGCGAAACGCGCCGGGGCTGCGATAGAGCACGTTGGTCAGGCACAGGTTCTCTGTCTGCTCGTAAAGATGGCGATCGTGATCGCGCACGAAACAGACGCAGCCGGCGCACAGCGTTTGCGGCTGTCCGTTGAAGACATGAATCCCTGAACCCTGCTCCACCAGCACGATTTCATGAAAATCGTGGTGATGTTCGGGAAATGCCTGTTGCGGCACGCGCGGTTCGATTGCGATGGCGTAGTCGCCCTGAGGAAAAAAATCGGCGCTGTGTAAAATCGTCATTGGAGCCTCGGTCGTTTAACAAAAGCGTAACCGAGTCTACGCAGCGCCCGCGCGGCTTGCCTTGAATTTTCAACCGTGAAGCGCAGGAAATTTGCTTTTTATTCAAGATATTCCCACCAGTTAAAAGAATTGCGGCGAAGCTCACATCCGCCACGCTGCCGCCTCTGTGATCTGTCTCACGAACTTCTTTGCAAACCTGCCAGCGGCATAGTTGCGCTGGCAGTAAGGGGAAGGTAGCACGCGCGCAAGGTTTCTACTCTGTCTGCATCATATCTAAGGAAGAACGGGCCATGAGTAAGCGAAATATCGTTGCGGTTGATTTGGGCGCATCCAGCGGACGCGTGATGCTCGCCCGATGGGATGCCGCATCGCACCGAATCGATCTGCGCGAGGTGCGTCGTTTTGCCAGCCGTCGCGAACGCCGCGCCGGCTACGACTGCTGGGATCTCGATCATCTGGAGCGCGAAATCCGCGCCGGGCTGGCGCAGCTGGATGAAGAGCACATCGTGCCGGACAGCATCGGCATCGATACCTGGGGCGTCGATATGGTGCTGCTGGACAGCGCGGGCAACCGCGTCGGCGAAGCGGTGAGCTATCGCGACAAGCGCACCCACGGCGTGATGGCGCAGGCGCTGCGCGAGCTGGGCAAAGAGGCAATTTACGCCCGCACCGGCATCCAGTTTCTGCCGTTTAATACCCTCTATCAGTTTCGCGCCCTGAGCCAGCAGCAGCCGGACTGGAAAGAGAAGGTCGCCCATGCGCTGATGATCCCCGACTACCTGCACTATCGTCTGACGGGCAGGCTTAACTGGGAATACACCAACGCCACCACCACGCAGCTGCTGAATATTGAAAGCGGTGAATGGGATGCTGAACTGCTCAAGTGGGCAGGCGCATCGCCTGACTGGTTCGGCAAACCGACGTCGCCGGGCAATATTATCGGCTGCTGGCAAAACGCCCGCGGCGTCGAGATTCCGGTTATCGCCGTTACCACGCACGACACCGCCAGCGCGGTGCTCGCCACGCCGCTGACTCAGGAAAACGCCGCCTACCTCAGCTCCGGCACCTGGTCGCTGATGGGATTCGAAAGCCTGCTGCCTTACGCCTCCGCGGAGGCGCTAACCGCCAACATCACCAATGAGGGCGGTGCGGAAGGCTATCGCGTGCTGAAAAACATTATGGGGCTCTGGCTGCTGCAGCGGGTCTGCGCCGAGCTGCAGATTGAGGATCTTGGCGCGCTGATCGCCGAGACAGAGAAAGAGCCGGCCTGTCGCGCGTTGATCAATCCCAACGACGCGCGCTTCATCAATCCCGACAGCATGGTCAACGAAATTCAGAACGCCTGCGCCGAGCGGCACATGGCGGTGCCGCAGTCCGCCGCTGCGCTGGCGCGCTGTATTTTCGACAGCCTGGCGCTGCTTTACCGTCAGGTCATTGACGAGCTGGCTACGCTGCGCGGCAGCGCGTTTCGCCAGCTGCACGTGGTGGGCGGCGGCAGTCAGAACCAGTTTCTCAACCAGCTCTGCGCTGACGCTTGCGAAATCCCGGTGCTGGCCGGGCCGGTCGAAGCCTCAACGCTGGGCAACGTCGGCTGCCAGCTTATCGCATTAGGCGAGCTGACTGACGTAGCGGATTTCCGCCGCTGCGTAGAAAACAACTTCCCTCTGAAAACATTTGAACCGCTGGCCAACAGCGCCTTTCGTGCCTGCCAGGCACGCTTTTCGGCGCTGAGTCAGCCTGCTAAGGAACTCGCATATGACAAAGCTGATTGAGCAAGCCTTTGAACTGGCTAAACAACGTTATGCCGATATTGGCGTGGATGTCGATCGGGCCATGGCGCGCCTGGATAGCGTTCCCGTTTCGATGCACTGCTGGCAGGGCGACGACGTGCGCGGATTCGAAAATCCGCAGGGCGCGCTGACCGGCGGCATTCAGGCGACCGGCAATTATCCTGGCAAAGCGCGCAACGCTACCGAACTGCGCGCCGATCTGGAAAAAGCGATGTCGCTGATTCCGGGCCCCAAGCGGCTGAACCTGCACGCTATCTACCTGGAGAGCGAGTCGCCGGTAGATCGCGACGCCATTGAGCCGAAGCACTTCGCCAACTGGGTTGAATGGGCGAAGCAGCAGAAGCTGGGGCTTGATTTCAACCCGAGCTGCTTTTCACATCCGCTGAGCGCCGACGGATTTACCCTGTCGCACGCCGATAAGGCGATTCGTCAGTTCTGGATCGACCACTGCAAGGCGAGCCGTCGCGTGTCGGCCTACTTCGGCGAGCAGCTCGGCACGCCGTCGGTGATGAATATCTGGGTGCCGGACGGCATGAAAGACCTTACCGTCGATCGGCTGGCGCCGCGTCAGCGTCTGCTGAGCGCGCTGGATGAAGTGATCGCCGAGAAGTTTAGCCCGCAGCACCATATCGACGCGGTAGAGAGCAAGCTATTCGGCATCGGCGCGGAAAGCTATACCGTCGGCTCCAACGAGTTCTTTATGGGCTACGCCACCAGCCGTCAGACCGCGCTAACGCTTGATGCTGGCCACTTCCATCCGACCGAGGTGATCTCCGACAAGATCTCCACCGCCATGCTTTATGTGCCGCGCCTGCTGCTGCACGTCAGTCGTCCGGTGCGCTGGGACAGCGACCACGTGGTGCTGCTCGACGATGAAACCCAGGCGATCGCCAGCGAAATCGTGCGCCACCAGCTGTTCGACAAGGTGCATATTGGCCTCGACTTCTTTGACGCCTCTATTAACCGCATCGCCGCATGGGTCATTGGTACCCGCAACACCAAAAAAGCGCTGCTGCGCGCGCTGCTGGAGCCGACCGATCGCCTGCGCCAGGCCGAAGCCGCCGGCGATTACACCGCGCGTCTGGCGCTGCTGGAAGAGCAAAAATCGCTGCCGTGGCAGGCGGTCTGGGAAGCCTGGTGCCTGCGCCACGACGTGCCCGCGGACGCCAGCTGGTTAAGCGATGTACGTCACTATGAAAAACAAATTCTGAATCAACGTTAAGGGTTCACTATGCAAAGCATTCTTTCATCCTGGTTTGTACAGGGAATGGTAAAAGCCACTAGCGATATGTGGCTGAAGGGCTGGGACGAACGTAACGGCGGCAACGTGTCGCTGCGCCTGCTGGAAGAGGAGGTTATGCCTTTCGCCAGCGACTTTTACGCTGAGCCGCGCTGCGTTGAGCTGACGAAACCGGCGCCCGAGCTGGCCAGATGCTGGTTTCTCGTCACCGGGTCGGGCAAATTTTTTCGCAACGTACAGCTCGATCCCGCCGACTGTCTGGCGCTGCTGAAGGTCGACGAGCAAGGGCTCTCCTATAAAATCCACTGGGGGCTGAGCAATGGCGGACTGCCAACCTCCGAGCTGGCGGCGCACTTCCAGTCTCACAGCGTGCGCAAAGCGGTTTCCGGCGGCGCGGATCGCGTGATCATGCACTGCCACGCAACTAACTTTATGTCGCTAAGCTACGTGGTGGATCTCGATTCGGCGCGCTTTACCCGCCTGCTGTGGGAAGGCAGCACCGAGTGCCTGGTGGTATTTCCGGATGGCGTCGGCATTCTGCCATGGATGGTGCCGGGAACCGATGAAATCGGTCAGGCGACGGCCGATCAGATGGCGTCTCACAGCATCGTGATGTGGCCATTCCACGGCATTTTCGGCGCCGGACCGACGCTGGATGAAACCTTCGGCCTTATCGACACCGCAGAGAAATCATCTGAGGTGATCGTGAAGGTGCTGTCAATGGGAGGCATCCGCCAGAGCATCACCACCGAGCAGCTGGTGGCGCTGGGGAAACGCTTTAACGTTAAGCCCTGGCAGGCTGCGCTTGACGCGGGTCCAGCCAATGCTTCGTAAAGCCTTTGTCATGCAGGTGAATGCCGATTGCCATCAGGAGTATGAGCGTCGTCATTCACCCATCTGGCCGGAGCTGGCGGAAACGCTCAAGGCGCACGGCGCGCATAACTACGCTATCTGGCTGGACGCCGAACGGCATCTGCTGTTCGCCAGCGTGGAGATCGAGTCAGAAGAGCGCTGGAACGCGGTGGCGCAGACGGAAGTGTGCCAGCGCTGGTGGGCGTCGATGAAGGATCTCATGCCGAGCAATCCTGACAACAGCCCGGTTAGCAAGGCGCTCAGGCCGGTCTTTTTCCTCGAGTAAACGAGCAGGGCGGGAAAATTCCCGCCCTGATTACTTTATAGCGCAAAAATAATCAGCGCGGCTTCATGCACTGTCCGGTCAGCGCCGGCCACATCGCCATCAGCGTGTCGATGATATTATCGAGATCCGCTTTCGGCGCGCCTTCGCGCGCGCGCACCGACATGCCCTGCAGCATACAGGCGAGATAGCGCGCCAGAGAGAGAATATCGACCTGCGCCGGAATATCGCCGCGCTGCTGACGGGCGGTGAGAAAATCCAGCAGCGTCTGCTGCTGCGCGTCGTGCTGCTGGCGCAGCATATGAGCGATCTCGCCTGATGACGAGGAGAGCGCGGTCGAGGTACAGATAAAGAAGCAGCCCGCCGGGGTATCGCATTGGGTAAAGCAGGCGGCCGTGGCACGAAACCAGCCTTCAATGGCGTCCGCAACCGACTTGCTCTCATCCTGAAGGGCAGCATTGCGTTCAGAGCTAAAACGCTCGATATAGCGTTCCATTGCGGCGCGGAATAATCCTTCTTTATTCTCAAACTCAGCGTAGAGCGTCGGCGCTTTCGCGCCGGTAGCCGCGACCAGATCGGAGAGCGAGGTGCCTTCATAACCATGGGTCCAGAACAGCGTCAGGGCTTTGTCCAGCGCCGCATCCCGGTCAAAGGTTTTGGGCCGACCGCGACATTTTTTCTGTGCTGCATCACATTGCTGACTCATAGAACCTCACGTCTGAAAAACACCCCATTAAATTACCGATCATTAAGAAAATATGCAAGCCAGCCTGCGCGCCGGTAAAAAGCAGGTTGGCATTTTGTGCGTTGCCGCCCGCTTTTCCCCCATATCGTTAAGCGGAAACGGGGGCTGAAGCCCATACTCACGCCTCTTCCGCATTAAAATAACGATCGATAAAAAAACATTGACGCAGGGTCGCTATCTACTCTACTATTTATTTAACGATCGTTAATTAAATTTAGCGACACCTTTTATTACACCCGAATATGAGAGCCGATATCATGAAAACCACGAAAATGACCCTGGCCGCTCTGGCCCTTACCACCCTGACTTTTGGCGCCTTCGCCGCTGACCAGGTTGCCAGCGACCCGCTGCACCAGACACCGGTCGGTACCATCTCCGCGCAGGGCGGTACTAACCTGGATTCACTGGAAGCGCAGCTGAACGCAAAAGCGGATGCCGCAGGCGCGAAATCTTTCCGCATCACCTCGACGTCCGGCCAGAACAACCTGCACGGCACCGCAGTGATTTATCAGTAAGTTAACGGGTCGAAGAGAAGGAGAGAAAGAATGAAAGGCGTGAATGTCTTCGTCATGGCGGCGCTGCTCAGTACGTTTTCTCTGGCCAGCGCGGCGGCGCGGCAGCCTGAGGCTGCACCTTATTACCAGACAGAAGCCGCAGCGGTTAACGTCAGCGGCAGCAGCAGCCTGATTTCGCTGGAGCAGCAGCTGTCGGGAAAGCGGGACAGCAGCCGCGTAACGTCTTTTCCCATCGCTTCGACCTCTGGCGCGAGCAGGCTGTCTGGCACAGCCGCCAGCCTTAACTAACAAAAAGGGCTTCAGAACGCAGTTCTGAAGCCCTTTTTTATCCGTTGCTGCGCAGCTGCGGATATTTGCGGAAGATAGCGATACACCAGAACAGCGCGACCAGCCCCAGCAGCCCGCCGATATTTCCCACATCCCCCATGCTCAGATGCTCGCTGACCTGGTTGCCCAGCAGCGCGCCCGCGCCGATGCCGATATTATAGATGCCCGACATCAGCGACATCGCGACGTCGGTCGCATCGGGCGCCAGCGACAGCACGCGCACCTGCATCGCCAGACCGATCATCATCATCGCCATGCCCCACAGAATACAGAGCGTCGCAATCGCGGCCGGACGCACGGCGGCGAAAATCAGCAGCCCCATGCAGAGCGTGATCGCCGCTATTGCGGCGATCAGTAGCGCAGACGGGAACTTATTGCCCAGCGAACTAAAGAGTACGCTGCCCAGTATCCCGGCAGATCCGAACAGCAGCAGCAGCAGCGTAGTAAAATTATCATCCGCATTCGCCACGAACTGCATAAACGGCTCGATATAGCTGTAGGCGGTGTAATGGGCGGTTACCACCAGCGTCACCAGCAGATACATGCTCACCAGCGCCGGGCGGCGAAACAGCATGGGCACGCTGCTCAGCGAGCCGGTATGTTCGCTCGGCAGACGCGGCAGAATGCGCGCCAGCAATACCATCAGCACCAGCGCCGAGGCGCCAATCATGCCGAAGGTGGTGCGCCAGCCCAAATATTGTCCCACCACGCGGCCAATCGGCACGCCCAGCACCATCGCCAGCGCGGTACCGGTTGCCAGCATGCTTAGTGCCTGGGTCTTTTTACCGGCGGGAGCGACGCGAATCGCCAGCGAGGCGGTAATTGACCAGAACACCGCGTGCGCCAGCGCGATCCCGATGCGCGACACCACCAGCGAGGCGAAGCTCCAGGCGAAGGTGGACAGGGCATGACTCACGATAAAGATCAGGAACAGCACCGACAGCAGGATACGCCGCTCGATATTGCGCGTCAGCAGCATCAGCGGCAGCGAAAGCAGCGCCACGACCCAGGCATAAATCGTGAGCATAATGCCCACGTCGGCGCTTTTCATGCTGAAGCTGGCGCCGATGTCGGACAGCAAACCGACGGGGACAAATTCGGTGGTATTGAAAACAAAGGCGGCGATAGCCAGCAGCACCACGCGTAGCCAGGCCGTTTTACGGGATACAGTAGTTGATTGCATGAAAATAAAATCAGTCAGAGCAGCGGTAAAAAGATGCGGTTTTCACATCCACGAAAGTGACTTACGTCACAAATTATTGACCATTGTGAGGGAATTGCACGGTAAGGGGAACGGTGAAACGCAGTTTTATTTCTGAAAGTTTTTTATCGCCCGGTGCGCGGGCGATAAACAAGGGTTATCAACGCGGCGTTTTGCCCGGCATCATACGTTTCAACGTGTTGTCCTTAAGAAAATAGTGATGAAACAGCGCGGCCACGGCATGCAGGCCTATCAGCCAGTATCCCAGCGGGGCCAGCGTTTCATGCCAGTCGATCAGGCTGTCGGAAAGATCGAAGTTGGGTTCGCTCGCCACCGGCATCGGTATGCCGAATAGCCACCAGTCGCGCCCGCGCAGATAGCGCGAAGTGAGGCCCAGAATCGGCAGGGTGATAAACAGCGCATAGATCAGCGTATGGACCAGATGCGCAAGGCCGGTTTGCCAGCGGGCAAGGGGCGGCGTGATGACCGGCGTGCGATGGCGCGTGCGCAAAAACAGACGCGCCACCATCAGCAGCAGAACGGTAAAGCCTGCGCTGAAGTGGGTAATAATCATCGCATAGCCCTGCCATGAGCCGCGCTGGGCAAAACCGCGCAGCTCGATAGTGGCGTAAGCCAGCGCCACCAGCAGAAAGGTCAGCCAGTGAAGGGCAATTTGAGAAGCGGCATATTTTTCGCGCATAGTCTGCTCTGATATCAGGTAGAAGAGCTTTACCTTACTGGAAAGAGAAGCAAAATCTTAACAAACTGGCGCAACGGCGCAAACCTGTGCTGACCTGCGCAGCGAGGCCAGCATAATCAGAGTCAGGCGATATGCTTTAGTGCCACGCTATTCTGAGCCTTCAGATTTTTTTTTACCGGTAGCGGGCAGCATGCCTCGCATCCCAGCGATCCCGGATAATACTTGCGCGCCTGCTGAATAGCAGCATTGGCCGTGTAAAAGGTGCCAAGAAACAGCCGGGCTTCAAGCGAGGGCAGATACTGACAGCCAGCGGCATGCACCACGTGATTATCGTTGTAGCCAGAAATTTTAGAAACGTAGTAGTAATGGCCCATTGGGACATCCTCATTGCTGTAAAAAAAAGTACATTTATTGTTGGAGTGAGAGGGATTATAGCGAGGATTGCCGACTTTGTTTTTTTTGGCCCTGATCAGTAAGCAGGCTTAGGGTTAGCGGGCAAAAAAAAGGACGCGTCCGCGTCCTTGCTGTGGTGCGCCGTGCGGCGTCAGAGCTGTTTTTGCTGCAAACGCCAGCCCACCAGCAGGGCGAGCAGCAGCAGCGCGGTAATGAAGAGGGTAATGCCGGGCCAGCCGTAGCTATGCCAGAACAGGCCGCCAAGCGTACCGGCTACGCTGGAGCCAACATAGTAGCTGAAGAGGTAGAGCGACGACGCCTGGCCTTTGGCGCGGCGCGCTCGCGGGCCGATCCAGCCGCTGGCGACCGCGTGTGCGGCGAAGAAACCGGCGGTAAACAGCATCATTCCGACGAAAATCCACCACACCGCGCTCAGGGCGGTCAGCAACAGGCCCGTCAGCATCAGCGCCGTCGCGCCGAGCAGCACCGGACCGCGCCCCAGCTTCATCGTCAGCGCGCCCGCCTTCGGCGAGCTCCAGGAGCCGGTCAGATAGACCACGGAGAGCAGGCCGACGACCGCCTGACTGAGATGGTAGGGCGCGCCGAGCAGGCGGTAGCCGATATAGTTGAACAGCGTGACGAAGGCGCCCATCAGCAGAAAGCCTTCGGCGAACAGCAGCGGCAGCCCGGCGTCGCGCCAGTGCAGGCGAAAGTTAATCATCAGGCTGCGCGGCTTGAGCGACGCGGGACGAAAATGGCGCGACGCGGGCAGGATGCGCCAGAACATCAGCGCCGAAGCCAGGGCGCAGCAGCCAATCGCCGCGATGGCAACGCGCCAGGAAAAGAAGTCGGTCAGCACGCCGCTCAGCAGGCGGCCGCTCATGCCGCCAATAGAGTTACCGCTGATATAGAGCCCCATCGAAAAAGCAATCACGCTGGGATGGATCTCTTCGCTGAGATAGGTCATGCCCACGGCGGCCACGCCGCTCAGCGAAAGGCCGGTAAGGGCGCGCATCAGCAAAATGCCCTGCCAGCTGTTCATGGTGGCGGAAATCAGGGTGCAGATGGCTGCCAGCATCAGCGCCGTCACCATCACGTTTTTGCGGCCTACGGCGTCAGAAAGCGGGCCGGTCACCAGCAGCCCCAGCGCCATCATCCCGGTAGCTATCGAGAGTGAAATACTGCTCTCGGCGGGCGATACGCCAAACTGCGCAGAGAGCACCGGCAGAATGGGCTGCACGCAGTAAAGCAGGGCGAAGGTCGCCAGACCGGCCGAAAAGAGCGCCAGGGTGACGCGCATAAACTGCGGCGTGCCGCGTTTGATCCATACGGATGAGGCAGCAGGAGAGACAGTCGTCGAATCGGCTAATTCACCGTCGTCTAGCGTAACCGCCTGAGAAGAGCGACGCACAGGGATTCCTCAGTTAAAAACAGTCTGTCCACTCTAGGAAAGCGCTAATAGGTTGTCTAATATATTAATAATCTCAATTGATATGTTTAAAATATGAATATCGAACTGCGTCACCTGCGCTATTTTATCGCCGTCGCCGAAGAGCTGCATTTCGGCCGCGCCGCGCAGCGGCTCAACATCTCTCAGCCGCCGCTCAGCCAGCAGATTATGCAGCTGGAACAGGAAATTGACGCGAAGCTGTTTACCCGCACCAACCGCAGCGTTCAGCTTACGCCGGCAGGAGAACAGTTCCTCAGCGACGCGCGGGCGATTTTGCAGCAGGTCGAGCAGGCGGCCAGCCGCGCGTCGCGGCTGGAGCGTGGTGAAGAGGGCGAGCTGCGTATCGGTTTTACCTCTTCCGCGCCCTTTACCGGACTGGTCTCGGATGCGCTTTATCAGTTTCGCCAGCGCTGGCCACAGGTGCATATTCAGATGCAGGAAATCAACACCCGCCAGCAGCTCGCCCCGCTGCATGAGGGTCGGCTCGACCTGGGCGTGATGCGCAACACCGCGCTGCCGCCCGATTTGCGTCATCAGCTGCTGCTGCGCGAACCGCTGCGCGCGGTAGTGCACTGGGCGCATCCGCTGGCGGATGCGGAAATCATCTCCGTCAGCGCGCTGGCGAACGAACCTTTTGTTTTCTTCGATCCGCAGGGCGGCACGGCGCTGCACGGCGAAATCCTCAGCCTGCTGCGCCGCTATCAGATTAAACCTTACATCATGCAGGAAGTCGGGGAGGCGATGACCATCCTCGGCCTGGTAGCCACCGGCCTCGGCGTCTCGATTTTGCCCGCTTCTTTCGCGCGCGCGCGCCTGGCCGATGTGGTCTGGCTGCCGCTGATGGAAGAGGACGCGCTGTCGGAGGTGTGGCTGGTGTGGTCGGCCGAACGCGAACCTTCAATGCAGATGCGCAATATGATGCAGCTTTTATCGCCCGCCGTGGAAAAATAAGGTCCAGTTCTCAGGCAAAGTCTGGTTTTTATGTGCTGTAAATCACATTTCAAATCAAATATTTGACGCTCAGCCGCAATCTGCCTCACCATAGTTGATGTTTATTTAGAAGCGCGAAAATAACCGGGAGCACAGGGCGTGAAGCGGGAGAGTCAGCCTGGCCATATTGACCAGATCAAACAGACTAATGCAGGCGTTGTTTATCGCCTGATCGATCTCTACGGTCCGATTTCGCGCATCGAGCTTTCCCGACTGGCGCAGCTGGCGCCCGCCAGCATCACCAAAATTGTACGCGAGATGCTCGATGCCCATCTGGTGCAGGAAACGGAATTTCAGGAGCCGGGCTCGCGCGGACGACCAGCCATTGGTCTGATCCTTGATACGCTCGCCTGGCACTATCTTGCGGTGCGCCTGCACCATGGCGCGCTAACCCTGACGCTGCGCGATCTTAGCAGCCGCGCGCTGGTGGAGGAGTCTTCGCCGCTGCCCGATGAAGCGCAGCAGCCGCTGTTGACCTCGCTAATCGATTGCGTTGACGCCTTTTTTAAGCGCCATCAGCGTCGGCTGGAACGGCTGACGGCGATTGCCATTACGCTGCCCGGTCTGATTAACGCCGCCTCTGGCGTGGTGCACCGGCTGCCGGGCTACGAGGCGCGCGAAATCCCGCTGGGGGATACCCTGGCGCAGCGCACCGGCGTGCCGGTTTTCGTGCAGCACGACATCTCCGCCTGGACGCTGGCAGAGTCGCTATTCGGCGCGTCGCGCGGGGCGCAGGATGTGATCCAGATTGTCATTGACGACACCGTCGGCGCGGGCGTGATTAGCGGCGGGCAGCTGCTGCACAAGAGCGGTCGCGCCCTGGTGGAAATTGGGCATACCCAGATTGATCCCTACGGGCAGCAGTGCTACTGCGGCAATCACGGCTGTCTGGAGACGGTTGCCAGCATCGGTAGCCTGCTGGCGCTGGCGGCGCAGCGCCTGGCCGTGCAGCCCGACAGCGTGCTGCACCAGCAGCCTTTGACGCTGGAAACCCTCTGTCTGGCAGCCCAGCAGGGCGATCGGCTGGCGCGCGACGCCGTGGCGGGCGTCGGGCATCATGTTGGCCGGATGCTGGCGATGATGGTTAATATTTTCAACCCGCAGCATATTCTGATCGGCTCCCCGCTTAATGACGCCGCAGACGTGCTGTTCCCCGCCATCAGTAGTACTATCCGCCAGCAGGCGCTGCCCGCCTATAGCGAGGTAATACAGCTCGCGCCCACGGAATTCCGCGAGCCGGGCACCCTCGGCGCGGCGGCCCTGATTAAAGACGCCCTCTACAGCGGCTATCTGCTGGTACAGCTGTTACAAGGTTAAGCCCGACTGAACTTTGCGCTAACGCAAGCCGCCCGACGCCTGCACTCCTTACAATGGGTTTTGCTTTTTTGTAAAACAAAACCGCTACGTTGAGGAGGAGTGGGGTGAAAAATCTGTTCATTACCGGCACTGACACCGCTGTAGGAAAGACCGTTGTTTCGCGCGCGCTTCTGCAGTATCTCGCCCGCGCTGGCCTGAGCGCAGTCGGTTTCAAACCGGTCGCCCGAAACGCCGCGCGGAGCGCGGAGGGGCTGCGCAGTAAGGATGCGCTGGTTTTGCAGAGCAGTTCGACGATTACCCTGCCTTACGACGCAATTAACCCGCTGATTTATGAAGAGGACGAGGTCAGCATTCGGCCGCGCAGGCCAATGGACTATGCGTTGCTGAGTGAAAGCCTGCAGCGGCTGGAGCAGCAGGCCGACTGCGTCGTGGTCGAAGGCACCGGCGGCTGGCGTAGCCTGATGAATGACGCAAAGCCGCTCTCCTGTTGGGTGGCGCAGCATCACATTCCGGTGGTGCTGGTCGTAGGCATCAAGCAGGGCTGCCTCAGCCATGCGCTGTTAACCGCCGAAGCGATCGCACGCGACGGGCTGCCGCTGGCTGGCTGGGTCGCAAACCGCATTAACCCCGGCCTGGCGCACTATGCCGAGCTGATCGACGTGCTGCGCGACAGCATTGACGCGCCGCTGCTGGGAGAATTGCCCTATCTGCCGCGCGCTGAACAGCGCGATTTAGCCGGCTATCTCGATCTCTCTTCAATGGGCATCACCGCAATGCCCAGTTCAGGTGCAAAGATCGCCTGAGAGTGAAACATTATGCTGCAAAGCCGCTGCGGTTGAATCGATGGTTTCAGGATTCAGCCCAGCGCCTGCTGTTTTTAAGCGTTTTATAATCAATTGGTTACCGCTATATCCTTGTGCCGCTCGCGCGCGTGGCGTGATAAATGCATTAACAGCGTTAATCACAAGACTGCCGGAGCACCATTATGTCCCATCCAGAAGAGAAAGCACTGCTGTACGGGCTGGACGAACGTATCAGGCCTGCACCCGCTTTTTTCGCCGCGCTGCAGCATCTGCTGGCCAGCGTGGTCGGTATCATCACGCCGCCGCTGATCATTGGCTCGGTGCTGGGACTACAGGCCTATATTCCCTATCTGATAAGCATGTCGCTGCTGGTCTCCGGCATGGGCACCTTTCTGCAGGCACGACGCGTGGCGGGGATCGGCGCGGGTATGATCTGCCTGCAGGGCACCAGCTTTGCTTTCCTTGGCGTGATCCTCTCCGGCGGGCTGATTGTCAAAAGCCGCGGCGGATCGCCAGAGGATATTATGGCGATGATTTTCGGCTGTACGCTGGTCGCTGCGCTGATCCCGCTGCTGATCAGCCGCTGCGTTGCGCAGCTGCGACGCGTTTTGACGCCGGTGGTGACCGGGACGGTGATTACGCTTATCGGCATCAGCCTGATTAAGGTGAGCATCACCGACTGGGCGGGCGGGCACAACGCTGTGAATTTTGGCGCGCCCGGCAATCTGGCGCTCGGCGCCCTGACGCTGCTGGTGATTATCGCCCTCAACCGCATGCGCAACCGCTGGGCGCGGCTAATTGCGGTGATCGCCGGTATTGCCGTCGGCTGCCTTGCCGCGGCGCTGAGCGGCATGCTGGTGCTGAAACCGCTGCCGACGACGGGCTGGCTGGCGCTGCCGGGATTTTTCCGTTTCGGCTTCGCCTTCGACTGGACGATTTTTTTGCCGATTGCGCTGGTGTCGGTGATCTCGGTGATTGAGGCGGTGGGCGACCTGACCGCGAACTGTATGCTGTCGCAGCAGCCGATCAGTGGCCCGCAGTTTCAGCGTCGCCTGCAGGGCGGCATCTGCGCCGACGGCGTCAGCTGCGTGCTGGCGGCCGTTTTTTCTGCTTTTCCCAATACCACGTTTGCGCAGAATAACGGCGTGATTCAGATGACCGGCGTGGCGAGCCGCTATGTCGGCATGGTGATGGGGGCGATGCTGGCGCTGCTCGGGCTGTTTCCCGCCGTGGGCGCGCTGATGCAGCAGATCCCGCCGCCGGTGCTGGGGGGAGCGACGCTGGTGATGTTTGGCAGCGTGGTGGCCGCCGGTATCCGCGTCATGACCCAGACGCCGCTGGGGCGCCGCGAAATGCTGATCGTGGCAGTTTCATTTGGTCTGGGGCTGGGCGTCGAGGCGGTACCGGAGGCGCTCAAGCAGTTCCCGCCGCTGGTGAGCCAGATCTTTGGCCATGCGGTGACCACCGGCGGCGTGCTGGCGATCCTGCTGAATCTGGTGCTGCCCAGCGAGCCGCGCGCTGTCGCCTTACCGCAGACCGAAGCGGTGGAAAAAGGGCTGTAAGCGTGAGGCGGCTCAGGCGCAGTGGAATACTGCGCCGGGCCGCCCGGCCCATCGCACGCAAAGCCGCTCCGGAGCGCAACGACAACCGCCATTCAGGCGCTGCCTCAATAAAGCCAGCAAGGCTGCACGCGCAGGTTCATTTTCATCTTGCCATTTCTGACATCTTTTCGCCGTAGCCGCTGGCGATGCGCGCCCTGCGGCGCTTTACCAGGGCGAAGATGTCATGGTTATCGGCCACGCTCGCTTCACGCCATTTATTATCATCGGCCAGTATGAACGCCCGCGGTTGCGAGCTGGCGCACATCTCGCCTTATGCCCGCCTGATGTTATCCTCACTATCGCTCAGATAAAGATCTCTCAATCAGCCTGTATTGCTGCGCGACATCAGGTTTCAGCTTAAACCCGCTATTCCAGACGGGGTAACGTGACGCTGTCACGAAGAGGGCGCACGCGTGGCACACCGGCAGCGAGAATTTGAGCTAGCCTTGCTGAATAACAAAAGGGAGATGTATGACTGAGAGCGCACACCTGCAGGTCAGCCACCGCGGCTGGATCCTCTTCGCCTGTATGCTGGCAATGTTTATGGCCGCCATTGAGGTCACCATCGTCGCTACGGCGATGCCGACCATCATTGCCGACCTGGGCGGTTTTTCCCAGTTCGGCTGGGTTTTCTCTGTTTATCTGCTGACGCAGGCGGTAAGCGTGCCGCTCTACGGCCGCCTGGCGGATATGTGGGGAAGGCGCAAAATGTTTTTTATCGGCACCTCGCTGTTTCTCATCGGATCGGTGCTCTGCGGCTTTGCCCACAGCATGCTGTGGCTGATCCTCTTTCGCGCCTTTCAGGGGCTGGGCGCCGGCGCGATTATGCCGCTCAGCTCCACCATCGTGGCCGATATCTACTCGCCGCGCGAGCGCGCCAGCGTTCAGGGCTGGCTCTCCAGCGTCTGGGGCGTGGCGGCGATTGTCGGTCCTCTGACCGGCGCCTGGCTGGTGCAGCACTTTAGCTGGTCGCTGATCTTCTGGGTGAATCTGCCGATAGGGCTGATCAGCATGGCGATGCTGGCGCGTTTCCTGCCTGCGCACTGCGTCGATGAGCAGCCTCAGCCGCTAAACGTCGCGGGCAGCGTCTGGCTCATGATCTGCGTGAGCGCGCTGCTGATAGCGCTGCTGCAGGCGGAATGGCTCGGCTACTGGCTGGTCGCCTTTCTGCTGCTGGCGCTGTTCGCCGGCTGGCAGCTGAAAAAGCATGAGCTGCGCGCCGATGCGCCGCTGTTTCCGCTCGAGATCTGGCGTAGCCGTCTGATTATCGCCGGTAACGCCGGCAATTTGATTATTGGCGCGGCGATGATGGGGATTAGCGCCTTTCTGCCCACCTGGATCCAGGGTATTACCGGCGGCACGCCGCTGCAGGCGGGCAGCGCGCTGGCGATGATGTCGATCGGCTGGCCGCTCGCCAGTACGCTGAGCGGGCGGCTGATGCTGCGCACCTCATATCGATTTACCGCCCAACTCGGCGCGCTGCTGCTGGTGGCGGGCAGCGCCTTGCTGCTGCTGCTGCGCGCGGAGAGCGCTATCTGGCAGGCGGGCGCCACCGCCTTTGTGATCGGCACCGGCATGGGGATGACCAGCACCACCTTTTTGGTGTCGGTGCAGAATCATGCGCATTACGATATTCGCGGCATCTGTACCGCATCGATTATGTTCAGCCGCATGATAGGGTCCGCAATTGGCACCGCGCTGATGGGCGCCGTGCTGAACCTGAACCTGGCGCAGCGGCTGCCGCACGCCGCCGATCCGGTGCAGCAGATTATGTCGACGTCGTCGCGCGACGCGCTCTCCAGCGAGACGCTGCGCCATATGGTGCAGGCGATCGCCGCCTCGCTGCACTGGGTATTCGTGGTGGCGCTGTTTATCGCGCTGTTTGCGCTGGGCGTGGCGTGGATGATGCCGCGACAGCGGCCGGAGCAGGCGGAATAGAAAAGGGCGACGGCGTCGCCCTTATTGAGCGCCGACACGAAAGCTGCGTCAGCACGTCAGCAGATTAAGACTTACTGTGCAGGCGCGTCCTGCGAGCTGCCTGCGCTGTCAGGCACGCTGCCTTCATCGCCGTGCCCCACGCGCTTATAAACAATTTTCTGTGTGTCATTTTCACAGTGGCCCACGACCTGGCCGCCCGCCTGGTCGACCTGATCGTTAGGCACGATGTCCAGCGAAAAACCCGATTCCGGGACGCCGTTTTGAATGATTTTCTGGCTAATATCCGCTTTGACGGACTCGCATGAGGCGTGTGCCAGCATCGGCAGCGCCAGTAAAGTTGCGATTAACATTCCGGTCTGTTTCTTCATCATCTTCTCCTTATGCGTAGTGAACCTTACTGACTATAGCAGCCCGTAGAACAAATCAGGGGGCGACCGGTCGGCCGGTGCGGCGATCGAGGCAGCGCAGGGTATTGGCTTCCCAGTAGGCGTTAACGTTATAGCTCTTTTCGCAGGCGTCGCGGGTATCGAAGGCGCGATCCGCCTTATCGAACTCTTTCTCTACGCGCGTGTTTACCTTGTGGCGCAGCTGCTGGGTATCATTCCACTGCTCTTTACTCTGACGCGCCGCCTCATTACTGGCGGCGTTGTTGCCGTCTTCAATAATCAGGCGGCTGGTATTGGCGCTGGCCTGCACGGCGGTCAGCATCGTGCTGGCGGCCAGCAGCGCGACGAGCAGAGTTGGAAACAATTTTTTCATCATCTTTTCCTTCAGTTAATGCCTGACGCGGGGATGATTCAGGGTTGCGGCAGACAAGGCTTAGTATATCATCGCGCTTTATTTGCTCACCAGTGGCGGGCACTTTGTTTATCTTTGCGAGAGGATCCTGTGCTGATCAAAACCGCGCTGCTCTTTTTTTTCACCGCCCTCGCGGAAATCGTCGGCTGCTTTTTACCCTGGCTATGGCTGAAAAAGAACGGCTCCGCCTGGCTGCTGCTGCCCGCCGCGCTAAGCCTGACAGCCTTTGTCTGGCTGCTCACGCTGCATCCGGCGGCAAGTGGGCGTGTCTATGCGGCCTACGGCGGCGTCTACGTGCTGACCGCGCTGCTGTGGCTGCGCGTGGTAGACGGCGTGAAGCTCAGCGCGTGGGACTGGTGCGGGGCGCTGGTGGCGCTGTGCGGTACGCTGATTATCGTGGCGGGCTGGGGGCGCGCCTGAGAGGGAGCCAGCCCGGCAGGCTGGCCCCTGGCACTGTCAGGGCTTATGTACTTTCAGACCGGCCTGCGTCTGGCTCACCGGCATCATCTCCAGCGTATTGATATTGACGTGCTTCGGCAGCGTCGCCACCCAGTAGACCGCCTCAGTGACATCTTCCGCCGTCAGCGCCGTCGCGCCTTCGTATACCTTATCCGCTTTTTCATCGTCGCCCTTGAAGCGCACGTTAGAGAACTCTGTGCCGCCAACCAGGCCGGGTTCGATATCGGTGACGCGCAGCGCGGTGCCGTGCAGGTCGGTGCGCAGGTTAAGGCTGAACTGACGCACGAAGGCTTTGGTCGCACCGTAGACGTTGCCGCCCGCGTAGGGCCAGCTGCCGGCGATGGAGCCAATATTAATAATGTGGCCGACATCGCGCTCCACCATGTCCGGCAGCAGGGCGCGGGTCATAAACACCAGCCCTTTGGTATTGGTGTCGATCATATTTTCCCAGTCGTCGACGCTGGCGCGATGCGCCGGCTCGATGCCGAGCGCCAGCCCGGCGTTATTGACCAGCACGTCGATATTGCGCCATTCGGCGGGCAGCGAGGCGACCGCTTCCTCAATCGCGGCGCGGTTGCGCACGTCGAGCTGCAGGGTATAGAGGTTCTCGCCCAGCTCCTCTTTTAGCGCCTGCAGACGCTCGGCGCGGCGGCCGCTGGCAATCACTTTGTGGCCTGTTTCGATGAATCGACGGGTGATACTTTGACCAAATCCGGCCGTCGCGCCGGTAACAAAAATAATCATCTTACTGTTCCTTAAGCGTTTTCAGGTTGACCTCTTTTCACCATACCACTTCAGCGCCGCGCCTGCGCGGCAAAAGCGCGCGCGACCTGTAAAGGCATTTTTCACGGGTTTCGCTGCGCTGCTATGGCGCGCGCTGCACCAAAGACGAGCAGCGGTTTTTTAACCCAGGCTGCCTGTAGAAAGGCAACCGGTTGCGCATACGATACCGTTTTTAACGCCGCCGCAAAAATGCCTTTTTTACCTAACATATTGAATATCCGCTGTGTTCTGGCACGCAGGTTGCAGTTTATTGCCCATTGAACGACGGCTAACCGCGCTAGTGCGCAGAATTAAGGAAAGAGTATGTCATCAACCCTCACGGCCATTCACGCCAGCTTTTTCGACTTTACCGATATCGCGCACCAACCCGATGCGATTATGCCGCAGGCGCGCTATATCGACGATGGCGTGCTGCTGCTGGAGGCGGGGCGCATCGTCGGGCTGCATCCCTGGGCGTCGCTGCCGTATACGCCAGACGATATTATCGATTTGCGCGGCCGCCTGATTGTGCCGGGCTTTGTTGATACCCATATCCACTATCCGCAGACCGAGATGATCGGCGCCTACGGCGAGCAGCTGCTGGAGTGGCTCAGCCACTATACCTTTCCGGTGGAGAGCCAGTATCACTGCGCCGATCACGCCGCCGCCATGTCCGCCTTTTTTCTGCAGCAGCTGCTGGCGAACGGCACCACCAGCGCGCTGGTGTTCGGCACCGTGCACCCGCAGTCGGTCGACGCGCTGTTTAGCGCTGCTGAAGCGATCGATATGCGGCTGATCGCCGGCAAGGTGATGATGGATCGTCACGCGCCGGACGCGCTGCTGGAGACGCCGGAGCAGAGCTATGCCGACACGCGGGCGCTGATTGAGCGCTGGCACGGGCGCGGTCGGCTCAGCTATGCGCTGACGCCGCGCTTTGCGCCTACCTCGACGCCGTCGCTGCTCGACAAGGTGCGCCAGCTGCGCCGGGAGTATCCCGACGTCTGGCTGCATACCCACCTGAGCGAAAACCCGCAGGAGGTCGCGTGGGTGAAGTCGCTCTTTCCGCATCACGACGGCTATCTTGACGTTTATCATCGCCATCAGCTTACCGGACGACGCAGCCTGTTCGCGCACTGCCTGCATCTGGAAGATGATGAATGGCAGTGCCTGCATGATACCGATTCCGCCATCGCTTTTTGCCCGACCTCGAATCTGTTTCTCGGCAGCGGGCTGTTCAACCTGAAGCGCAGCTGGCAGCAGGGCGTCAGAATCGGCATCGGCACCGACGTCGGCGCGGGCACCACTTTCAATATGCTGCAAACGCTGGGAGAGGCCTATAAGGTCGGGCAGCTACAGCAGTATCGGCTCAGCGCGGCGGAGGCGTTCTATCACGCCACCCTCGGCGGCGCGCACGCGCTCGATCTCCACCCGCACATCGGCAACTTCGCGGCGGGCAAAGAGGCGGACTTCGTGGTGCTGGATCCGGCCGTTTCGCCGCTGCAGCGTCTGCGCATCGGCAACAGCAAAGATATCTGGGAGCGGCTGTTCGTCCTGATGACGCTGGGTGACGATCGCAACATCGCCGAGACCTGGGTTAACGGACGCGCGGTCTGGCGGCGCGACGAGGCGAAAGCGCAGAGCTGAGTTGTTGCGGGCGCAGCAACCTGCCAGGATAAACCTTTGCACGGTAATCAGGAGCGAGGCATGAACGTCAGACAAAATCCGTTTTTTCAGGTAAGCACGCTGCCCTGGCAGGCGCCGCCGTTTGACCAGATTCAGGAAGCGGACTTTCTGCCCGCGCTGCAGGCGGGTATCGAAGAGAAGCGCAACGAGGTGCAGGCGATTGCGCAAAACCCGGAGGCGCCCACCTTCGCTAACACCTTCGAGGCGCTGGAGCGGAGTGGACAGCTGCTTGAACGCGTCAATCTGGTCTTCGGCGCCATGACCTCGGCCAATACCAGCGATTATCTGCAGCAGGTAGATGAAGAGATTGCGCCGCAGCTGACCGCACTCAACGATGAGATTGTCCTGAACAGCGCGCTGTTCGCCCGCCTTGACGCCGTTTACCAGCAGCGCGAAACGCTGGCGCTCGATCCTGAATCGCTGCGGCTGGTAGAGGTGACCTGGCAGCACTATCAGCTGTCAGGTGCCAGCCTCGGCGAAGAAGCCAAACAGAAGCTCAAGGCGCTTAACCAGCAGGCGGCGCGCCTGAGCACGCGCTTTACCAACAAGCTGCTGGCCGCGACTAAGGCGGGCGGCCTGGTGGTGCAGCGCGCCGAAGAGCTGGCAGGGCTGAGTCCGGCGGATCTGGCGGTAGCGCAGGCGGCGGCGAAGGCGCGCGGTCTGGAAAACGCCTGGCTGCTGGTGCTGCAAAACACCACCCAGCAGCCAGCGCTCCAGGCGCTGCGCGTGCGTGCGACGCGTCAGGCGCTGTTTGAGGCGTCGGTCAGCCGCAGCGAAAAGGGCGATGAAAACGATACCCGCGCGCTGGTGCTGGAGCTGGCCCAGGTGCGGGCGCAGCAGGCGCAGCTGCTCGGCTTTACCAGCTTCGCCGAATGGCAGCTGCAGGATCAGATGGCGAAAACGCCCGACGCGGCGTTTGCCTTTATGCGCCACATCGTGCCGGCCGCGCGGGCGCGCGCCGAGCGCGAAGCGGCCGCCATTCAGCAGACCATCGATCGGCAGCAGGGCGACTTTACCCTGGCCGCCTGGGACTGGAACTTTTACGCCGAGCAGGTGCGTAAGGCGCAGTACGATCTCGACGAAAGCGAGATCCGCCCCTATTTCGAACTGAATAACGTGCTGGAGAAAGGCGTGTTCTGGGCGGCGAACCAGCTCTACGGCATTCGCGTTAGCGAGCGTCACGATCTGCCGGTCTACCATCCTGACGTGCGCGTCTATGAGATCTTCGATGTCGACGATGCGCCGCTGGCGCTGTTCTACACCGACTACTTTAAGCGCGACAACAAAGGCGGCGGCGCGTGGATGAGTAACCTCGTCAACCAGTCGAGGCTGCTGGCGACGCGTCCGGTGATCTATAACGTCTGCAACTACACCCGGCCGCCGGAAGGCGAACCGGCGCTGCTTAGCTGGGACGAGGTGATCACGCTGTTCCATGAGTTCGGCCATACGCTGCACGGGCTGTTCGCCACCCAGCGCTACCCGAGCCTTTCCGGCACCGCCACGCCGCGCGACTTCGTCGAATTTCCGTCGCAGTTCAACGAACACTGGGCGAGCGAGCCGCAGGTGTTCCTCAACTATGCGCGTCACTATCAGAGCGGCGAGCCGATGCCGGACGCGCTGCATCAGAAAATCGTACGTGCCAGCCGGTTCAATAAAGGCTACGACATGAGCGAACTGCTGGCCGCCGCGCTGCTGGATCTGCACTGGCACAGCATCAGCGTCGGCGAGACGCCGCAGTCGGTGGCGGGTTTTGAGCAGCAGGCGCTGCAGAGCGACAGCCTGGCGCTGACGGCCGTTCCGCCGCGCTATCGCTCCAGCTATTTCCAGCATATCTGGGGCGGCGGCTACGCGGCTGGCTATTACGCCTATATCTGGACGCAGATGCTGGCGGACGACGGCTACCAGTGGTTTGTGGAGAATGGCGGCCTGTCGCGCGAGAACGGCGACCGCTTCCGCCAGATGATCCTGTCGCGCGGCAACAGCAGCGATCTGAAACAGCTCTATGAGAACTGGCGCGGCGGCGAACCGCAGCTTGAGCCGATGCTGAAAAATCGCGGCCTGGCCGACTAAACCTCAGCGGGCGCAACGCCCGCTTTTTTTATCCCAGCGGCCCGCCCTCAATGGTTTCGCACATGCCGGCCAGCACGCGCTCGCCGGTTTCCTGACGCAGTTCCTGATACCAGGCCGCGGTCGCCGCAGGATCTTTACCGTGGGTCACGTCGCAGCGCTTGCGCGCTTTCAGCACCAGATCGCGAGTGCGGCTCACGCGACGCGCCTCATAGCGCCGCAGCGCATCCTCAATGCCCAGCGAGTGGGCGGCCAGAGAGGCGGCCAGCACCAGCGCATCCTCCATCGCCGCGCAGCCGCCCTGACCAATATCAGGGGTCGTGCTGTGCGCCGCATCGCCCAGCAGCGCGACGCGGCCGCTGACGAAGCGGCTAAAGGGATCGATATCGTGGATTTCGACGCGGTTGGTGGTGGCCGGTTCGATGGCGTCGATAAGGCGCTGCACCGGCTGCGCCCAGCCCTGGAAGTAGCGGCGCAGGTCCGCTTTTACCGTGCTGCGGTCTTCCGCCAGGCCTTTCGGCAAAGGCACGTCAAAAAAGAAGTAAAAGCGATTGCCGCTCACCGGCATCAGCGAGACGCGTTTGCCTTCGCCGACGAAGGTGGTCCACTGATCCTCGGGCGCGAGGGCCGCATCAATCTCTACCAGGCCATTCCAGTTGACGTAGCCGGCATAGCGGCGCTCAACCTTTTCGCCCAGCACGCTCTGACGGATAACCGAATGCGCGCCGTCGGCGGCGATCAGCAGGTCGCCCTGCGCGGTGGTGCCGTCTTCGAAGAGAGCGGTCACGCCGTGCCCATGCTGCTCGACCTGCGCAACGCGCTTGCCGAAGCTGACGCGTTCGCGCCCGTAGCTGTCGATGAGCAGCGCCTGCAGTTCGGCGCGAGCGACCGGCGAGGGATATTCTCCGACCTGGCGCACCAGCGGCTCCATGCTGAAGCGCGTCAGGGTGGCGCCGCTGGCGAAATCCTGATAGGCCATAAAGGCCATATTGCCGCTCAGGGCGCGCAGCTGCGCCTTCAGCCCCAGCGCATTCAGGCACTTCACGCCGTTTGGCCAGACGGAAATCGCCGCGCCGACCGGCTTCATCTCTTTTACGGCTTCAAACACCTCTGTTTCGATACCCGCTTTTTCCAGCGCCAGCGCCGCGCTCATACCACCAATGCCACCGCCAATCACAATCGCTTTCATATCTGTCTCCTTGTCGACGAAAGAAAGGCTGCAACTTTTGTACCAACCCGCCAGCGCCTGTCTGGCGGGCGCTGACCACGGGCAGGGCGGCGAGGGCGCGCCAGCAGCAGGCAAACGGGCAGGGCAATTGCATTATTTTGGTGCGCGCCAGATTATGTGAATTTTTCGTTTCAGGCAGCGGCCGAAGTGTGACCGCCAGACGCTTTTGCGCACGCGGCAAGGACGTTTGCGCGTTGGCCAGCCATACTTAGCCGGTGTCGAATCCGGGGAGAGACAACAATGAAAAGTCGTTACATCATACTATTGCTCACCGCCTTACTGCTGGGACAGAGCGCGTTAGCCCAGCCAACGGCGTCGTCGGCGCTGTTTAGCGCACGGACGCCTGTCGCCCAGCTAACGCCGGCAGCGGCGAAGTGCGATCTCGCCAGCTGTCAGCAGAACTGTTACGTCGAACGTTCTCACTGCAATACGCGCGGCAACGGTTCCTGCAGCAGCCAGACGCAGATCTGCGTGCAGAACTGCGCCAGCCAGTGCAGATAAAGGCCTTAACGGCAAATCAACGGGTTTGCCGTTTATTGATTCAGGTCAAACTAGCCTGCCGCCGTTTCCCTTTCCCGTTGGCCATCACCTAAAATAGCGTTTTTTTCCGCTGCCCGATCCGGCGCTGCTGCCGGGCTATCTCCGCGTCTTTTTAGGGATGTTATGACTTACGTTTATCTGTTTATCGCCATTGTGGCGGAAGTGATCGCGACCAGCTGTCTCAAGGCCTCGGAATCCTTTACCCGGCTCTGGCCTGCCGTGGTGACGCTGGTTGGCTATGGCATTGCCTTCTATTTCCTGACGCTGGTGCTGCGCACCATGCCGACCGGCATCGCCTACGCCATCTGGTCGGGCGTCGGCATCGTGCTGATTTCCGCCGTCGGCTGGGTGGTGTTCAAGCAGAAGCTCGATCTGCCCGCAATCATTGGGCTGGGTCTGATTATCGCCGGGGTGCTGGTGGTAAATCTTTTTTCTAAAACCGTAGGGCACTGAGGTGAGGTGCCGTATTTTACCGGCATATCGCACCGTAGTGAGTGAGCACGCTCGGCGGCGGGAATATCAAATGGCTTCACGGCAGAAGAGCGAAGGGCGCAGGCAATAAAATAAGCCCTCTAATTAGTTACATCATACATATGCACTGAAATTTAGAGCCGTCCTTTACTCCTGTGCCCGTACTCTTCTACAGGGAAATAAAGGACGCACCCGGCCATCCGGAAGCGCAGGGCTTCCGGATAGTTATCCGTCAGTCAGACACCATGTTCCAGCCAGGCCGTAATCTGCGTTACCATCGCCGACGTCGAAATCCCATAGCGATCGTGCAGCGTCGGCAGCGCGCCCGCGGCCAGGAAAGCGTCGGGCAGGGCGATCTGTCGGAAACGGGGCGTTACGCCGTGGCGCAGCAGCGTCGCCGCGATGGCTTCGCCCAGACCGCCGGTAATAGAGTGATTTTCCGCGGTGATCACCAGCCGTTCCGCGCTAACCGCTTCGCCAGCCTCGCGCAGTATCGTCGCCTCGTCCAGCGGCTTAATTACCGGTGAGTGCACCACGCCGACCTCAATCCCCATCTTTTCCAGCTGTTCCGCCGCCTCCAGCGCGCGCATTGTCATTAAACCACTGCTAATAATCACCGCATGTTTGCCTGATCGCAGGCGCTGCGCTTTCCCATGCTGATAGCGGTAGCCATATTTATCCAGCACCAGCGGCACCTTGCCGCGCAGCAGGCGCATATAGACCGGTCCCTGATGCTCGGCGATGGCCGGCACCGCCTGGCTGATTTCCCGCGAATCGCAGGGATCGATGATCGTCAGGTTGGGCATGCCGCGAAATATCGCCAGATCCTCGGTTGCCTGATGGCTCGGGCCATAGCCGGTAGTCAGACCAGGCAGCGCGCAGGCGATTTTCACGTTCAGGTTCTCTTCGGCGATCGCCATGCAGATAAAGTCATAGGCGCGCCGCGAGGCGAATACTGCATAGGTGGTGACGAAGGGCGTATAGCCTTCACGCGCCATGCCGGCGGCAGCGCTCATCAGCAGCTGCTCCGCCATACCCATTTGGAAGAAACGATCGGGAAAGGCGTCGGCGAAAAGGTGCAGATCGGTATATTTGCTTAGATCGGCGGTCAGACCGACGATATCCTGACGCTGGCGCGCCAGCTCGACCAGCGCATGACCAAAAGGCGCCGCTTCCGTTGGCTGACCCTCGGCGGCAATTGAGGCGATCATCGCCAAAGTAGTCAGCCGTTTTTTTATCGTTGAAGCGCTCATCTTATTCTCCCTGTTCCAGTGCCGTAAGGGCTTTATCCCACTCATCGGCGTCGACGCGGATAAAATGGGTCTTTTCGCGGGTTTCAAGGAAAGGTACGCCTTTGCCCATTCGGGTATCGCAGATAATTACGCGCGGCTGCGCTTGCGGCCAGGCGCGCGCGGCGTCAAAAGCGGCGACCAGCGCATCGATATCGTTGCCGTCCACCCGCTGCGCATACCAGCCGAACGCCTGCCAGCGCTCGACGATGGGTTCAAATGCCAGGATCTCGCTGCTGTGGCCGTCCGCCTGCTGGTTATTCACGTCGATAATCGCAATCAGATTATCAAGCCGCCAGTGCGACGCCGACATCGCGGCTTCCCACGTAGAACCTTCATTTAGCTCGCCGTCGGAAAGCAGGTTATAGACCCACGAGCCCGACCCCTTGCGCTTCAGCGCCAGGCAGGCGCCGACCGCGATGCCCAGGCCGTGGCCAAGCGAGCCGCCGGTAATCTCCATGCCGGGCGTATAGGCCGCCATGCCCGACATCGGCAGACGGCTCTCGTCGCTGCCGTAGGTTTCGCGCTCCGCTTCAGGAATAATCCCCGCCTCCAGCAGCGCCGCATAGAGAGCGATAGCGTAGTGGCCGATAGAGAGATAGAAACGATCGCGGCCTTCCCATTCGGGATCTTCGGCACGATAGTTCAGCGCATGAAAATAGCTCACGGCGAGCAGATCGGCGGCGCCCAGCGCCTGACCAATATAGCCCTGGCCCTGAACCTGGCCCATCAGCAGCGCATGGCGGCGAATGCGGGCGGCGCGCTGACGCAGCGTCAGCGGCGTCGATGAAGTTAGGGTATGCATAGAACCTCCTGATTAGCGATTAACGTCCGCAGCCCGAATGCGCAGCACGCAAAGCGCGCCGAGCAGCAGAACCGCAGCGATAAAGTACATGCCCGAGGCGGGCGAACCGGTCAACGTGGTAATCGAGCCGATAAGCCAGGGCGAAAAAAAGCCGGCAAGGTTGGCGATACAGTTCACCGCCGCGATGCCTGCGGCGGCGGAGACGCCGCCCAGCAGGTTGGTCGGCAGCATCCAGAACAGAGACGAGGCGGAGAGAATGCCTGCCGCCGCCAGACAGAGAAAGAACAGTGAGAGGGTCACGCTGTGGCCCAGCAGAGTCGCCAGCGTCAGGCCCGTCATGCCGAGAATCATCGGCATGATAAGGTGCCAGCGCCGCTCGCGATGACGATCGCCGCTGCGGCCGGCCAGCAGCATAAACACAATGGCGCACAGATAGGGCAGACTGGTGAGCAGGCCGATATGCAGCGGCTCGCGGATGCCGGCGTTTCTTACCAGCGTCGGCAGCCAGAAGGTCAGGGCGTACTGGCCCATCACCACGCAGAAATAGATCGCCGCCAGCGTCCAGAGGCGTTTGTCCGCTACAAACTCTTTAATGGTGCCGTGATGCGACTTTTGCTGGTTATCCTCCTCCAGGTCGGCACGCACCATGCGTTTTTCGCCGTCATCAAGCCAGCTTGCCTGTTCAACGCGATCTTTCAGCACCACCAGCACTACAAATCCCATCAGAATGGTCGGGATCGCCTCCAGCATAAACATCCACTGCCAGCCAGCCCAGCCGTGCGATCCGGCAAAAGTCTCCATAATCCAGCCGGATAGCGGCCCGCCGATCATGCCGGAGAGGGGAATGGCGACGAACCAGAGCACCGTCATGCGCGCCCGGCGGTGCGCGGGAAACCAGTAGGTAAGATAGAGCAGCAGGCCAGGGGCCAGTCCGGCTTCCGCGACGCCAAGCAGGAAGCGCAGCAGATAAAACTGCCAGGCGGTTTCGACAAAGGCGAAGGCGCCGGAGATCAGCCCCCAGGTGATCATAATGCGGGCGATCCAGCGGCGCGCCCCGACGCGGTGCAGGATCAGGTTACTGGGCACCTCAAAGAAAAAGTAGCCCAGAAAGAAGATCCCGGCGCCGAGGCCGTAGACCGTTTCGCTCAGCGAAAGATCGTCCATCATCTGCAGCTTGGCGAAGCCGACGTTGACGCGATCCAGATAGGCGCAGAGGTAACACAACATTAAGAACGGCATCAGACGCCAGGCGATTTTGCGATAGGCGCCGTCGCGCGCGGCAACCGCCGCACCGATATTCAGCGTTGTCATGATTATCACTCCAGGAGTGAACCAGCAGCCAGGCTGCTGGAAATGAAGAAGATCAGTGGATCAGCATGCCGCCGTTCACGTCCAGGGTGATACCGGTGAGGTAGCTGGAGAGATCGCTGGCGAGAAACAGCGCGGCGTGCGCCACGTCGTCAGCCGCGCCGAGGCGTCCTAAGGGGATGGAATCGATAATGGCGTGGCGGCGTTCGTCGTGCAGCAGCCCGCCGGTAATATCGGTCTGGATCAGGCCGGGCGTCAGGGCGTTAACGCGGATCTGATCCGGGCCGAACTCACGCGCCATTGCTTTGGTCAGGCCGAGTACGCCCGCCTTCGCGGCGCTGTAGTGCGGGCCGCCGAAGATCCCGCCGCCGCGCTGCGCGGATACCGACGAGAGACAGACGATGCTGCCGCCGCCCTGGCGCTGCATCGTGGGGATCACCGCCTGGGACATCAGCAGCGTGCCGCGCAGGTTGACATCCAGAATGCGGTTATAGTCGTCAAGGCCGATCTCCAGCGTTTTCACCGGCTGCGTAATGCCGGCGTTATTCACCAGCACGTCGATGCGGCCATATTCCTTCAGGACCTGAGCGACGGCGCGCTGAATCGCCTCGGCGTTGGTGACGTTGGCCGCAAGGCCCAGATGGCCGGATCCCAGCTCCAGCGCGGTGCGCTGCGCCGCCGCCTCATCAAGATCGAGCACCACCACGCGCGCGCCGTGGTGAGCGAAGCAGGCGGCGGTGGCGCGTCCGATACCGCGCTGAGACGCGGCGCCCGTAATAATCGCAACTTTCTCTTTCAGCAACATAACTGACTCCAGACTCTTTTTTTATAGGGTTCGGTATCGCTACCGGCAGGGTTCATCCTCAGCATCAGAAATAGCGCGCAAAGTGGCAATGCAAAAAAATTCATTTGATGCTGAATGAAATTGCTGGTTTGATGGAGTTAACATTTTTTAATGTTTAAAACGGACATAAATCACAAATTCGCGAGCGTAAACCGCTATGGAAAAGCCTGTCAGCCAGCTTCCTTCGTTAAAATCGCTGCGCGTGTTTGAAGAGGTAGCGCAATCCGGAAACGTGGCGCGCGCGGCGGAAAAATTAAATATCACGCCGTCGGCGGCGAGCCACCAGCTGGCGAAACTGGAAAAAGAGCTGGGTTCAATTCTGTTTCACCGCTCGGCGACAGGGGTGACGTTAACCCTGGCGGGCGAGCGCTATTTGGCGGAGATTCGGCCGCTAATCCTGGGGCTGGCGCAGGCGACGGCGAGCCTGCGCAATGAGAAAGATCGCAGCGCGCTGCGTATCCACTGCGCGCCCAGCTTTGGGCTGTTATGGCTGCTGCCGCGTATTCATCAGTTTCGCGCGGCGCATCCGGAAATACAGGTTTCGCTCTCCTGCTCTTATGAAAACTTATCCTTCAGCCGCGATAATATCGATATTGCGGTGCGCCATGGTTTTCCGGAATGGAAGGCGTTTGAAATAAAAACGGTCCGCCATGAAAAAATGTCGGTGCTGGCGTCGCCCGGCTATCTGGATAAATATCCGCTGCGTGAACCGGCTGAATTAAATAATCATGCGCTGATCCTTTCCGAGTCGCCGTTAATTCAGTGGCCGCAGTGGTTCGCCACGCAGCAATTGCCGCAGCCCACTCAGGAGTGGCTGTTTCGCTTCGACCGCTCCTATATGAGCCTGGAAGCCGCGATGCTCGGCCACGGGCTCATCTTTGAAAGCGAACTGCTGGCCGCCGACTATCTTCGCAGCGGCAAACTGGTGAGGGTATTTGACGACGCCATGAGCCTGCCGGTCAGCGCCCATCACCTGGTTTACCCGCGCGGCTATGCGCAATTTCCGCGCGTCAGTTATTTTTTGCAGTGGATTCAGGCGCAGCTGGACGCCTGATAAGGGCGTCAGCCGCGGTATCGAACCGCCTCGACAAAAGCGGCAAAGGCAGAAGAGGTGTTGCGCCGGTTGGGATAGTAGAGGTGATACCCCTCGAACAGCGGGCTCCAGTCGGCAAGCACTTCAATCAGGCGGCCCGCCTCAATATGGGGTCGCGCCATATGCTCCGGCACAAAGGCCAGGCCGATACCGTCCAGCGCGCCGTTTAGCACGTGAAGAATACTGTTGGATAACAGGGGGCCATTTACGCGAATGGTTAACTTGCGGCCCGCTTTTTCAAACTCCCACGCGTAGACGCTGCCGCCAGGCGAGTGACGAATATTAATACAGCGGTGCGCCGTGAGATCCTGCGGAATAACGGGAACCGGATGCGCCTGAAAATAGGCGGGCGTGCCGACCACGGCCAGTCGCCAGTCAGGCCCGAGCCGCACCGCAATCATATCGCGGCTGATCGATTCCCCCAGCCGAATGCCAGCATCAAAACGTTCGGTGACGATATTGGTAAATCCATAGTCGATGCAGATTTCCACGCTGATATCGGGATAGCTGGCAAAAAAGGCGGGCAGCGCAGGGCGCAGCAGACTTTCGGCGGCATCGTCGGAACAGGTGATGCGTATATTGCCGGCTGGGGTATTACGTAATTCGCCGATGCGCGCAATTTCACTGTTAATCTGTTCAAACAGGGGCGCCACGGACTGCAATAAGCGCTCGCCCGCTTCGGTTGGCGCAACGTTGCGCGTGGTGCGCGCCAGCAGGCGCACGCCGATGCGCTCCTCCAGATTGCGAATAGTATGGCTGAGCGCCGAGGGACTCACACCCAGGCCTGCCGCTGCTTTAGTAAAGCTCTGCTCGCGCGCCACAGCAATAAATGCCTGAATGTCATTCATCTTATCCCATCCTTATTTATGACTTTAATTCACGGAGATCGGGAAATTAGCTTATTCAGGGCAGGGAATCCAACGCCAATTCGCCAATCGCACGGATCATTAAAACAGTAATACGCTGATCAATGAGGCTGCGCGGGCCTTTCGCCCATTAGTGAATTTTATTCAGCAGCGTATGCGGCCATCACCCATTAATCATTCCACTATTCTCTGTAAGGATAGGGTGAAATTAAGAGCCATTAAGACCGGAGCACGCATGGATATTCAGATAAATAATAAAACCGTTCAGGTCGATGCCGAAGGCGACACGCCGTTACTCTGGGTAATACGCGACGATCTGGGTATGACGGGAACCAAGTATGGCTGCGGTCTGGCGCAGTGCGGCGCCTGCTCGGTGATGATTGACGGGCAGGTGGTGCGATCCTGCGTAACGCCAGTCGATCAGGTCGCCGGAAAGCAGATAACCACCATTGAAGCGATCGAAGGCGATGAGATGGGCAAGCGCGTCGTGGCGGCCTGGGTGAAGCATCAGGTGCCGCAGTGCGGCTACTGCCAGTCGGGACAGGTGATGGCGGCGACCGCGCTGCTTAAGCAGAACGCGCATCCTTCTGACCAGGAGATCGCAGCGGCGATGGTGAATCTTTGCCGCTGCGGCACCTATAACGCCATCAGCGCCGCTATTCACGACGTAGCCGGTCAGGGAGGCGACCAGTGAGAGAACAGCCCAAATCATCCGCCTTTCCCGCGGGCGACCAACCCGCCAACCTTTCACGCCGCCGCTTTTTGCTGGCGTCGGGCAGCGTAGCGGGCGCGCTGGTGCTGGGCATCGGCCTGCCCGTGGGCCAGTCTCGCGCCCAGGCTCAGCAGCAGGCGCTGCCCCCCGGCACGCGCGTGCCCGCTTTTCTTGAGATCCGCCCAGACAGCAGCGTGCGCTTTCTGTCGCCGTTTATCGAAGGCGGACAGGGCATCTTTACCGCCATGGCGCAAATCGTCGGCGAAGAGCTGGATGCCGATCCCGCTACCTTTGTCGTCGAAAACGCACCGGCAGGTGACGAGTACAAAGTGATGGATAGCGGCATGCGCATCACCGGCGGCAGTCAGTCGGTGCGCACCAGCTATACCACCATGCGCCGCCTCGGGGCGCTGGCGCGTCATATGCTGCTGCAGGCGGCGGCAGCGGCGCTGGCGGTGCCGCTCGCCTCGCTGCGCACCGAGCCGGGAAAAGTGGTGCATGAGGCTTCAGGACGCTCAATGACCTACGGCGAACTGGCCGGCCGCGCGCGCGATCTGCCGGTTCCGCCTTCAGACGCGGTCAGCTTAAAAGATCCGGCGCAGTTCCGCTGGATCGGCAAGCCCGTCAAGCGCCTCGACGCCTGGGAAAAGTCAACCGGGCAGGCGGTTTACACCATCGATTGCCGCGTTGAAGGTATGCTGCACGCGGCGGTGCAGCACGCGCCGCGGCTGGGCATGACGCCCGGCGAGTGGCGCAACGAGGCGCAGGTCAGGGCGATGAAGGGGGTGCACTCGGTGCACCGGCTGCCTGGCGCGGTGGCGGTAGTGGCTGAGCGTTGGTGGCAGGCGAAACGCGCCGTTGAGGCGCTTCAGGTGGAATGGCAGGCTCCTTCCGACGCCGAACTGATGCCAGCGGATTTCTCCTCCGACGATTTCGCCGAAACTCTGGCGAAGGAACCGGGCGAGGGCAAAGAGGCCGAGGCAAAAGGTGACCTGGCCGCGGGCATGTCCGCCGCCAAAACTACCCTCAGCGCCACCTATCACAGCCAGTATCTAAATCATGCCCAGCTGGAGCCGCCTTCGGCGCTGGCGCGCTTCAACGATGACGGCTCGCTGGAGCTGTGGATCCCCAACCAGGCGCCGGAGATGTTTCAGGGCGAGGTGGCGAAGCGTACCGGGCTCGACGCCAGCCAAATCCAGATTCATTCTCCACTGCTGGGCGGCTTTTTCGGCCGTCATTTTGTGTATGACGGGGCAATGGCCTGGCCGCAGGCGGTTGAGCTGGCGAAGGCGGTTGGCCGTCCGGTTAAGCTGATCTGGAGTCGCGAAGAGGAGTTTCTGCGCGACACCCATCGTCCGATGGCGGCGGTGCGCTTCCGCGCCGGGCTGGATGACGAGGGCTATCCGCTGGCGCTGGAAGCGGTCAGCATCTGCGAAGGCCCGACCGAAGGCATCTCCGGCAAGCAGGGCGATAAGCTCGATCCCACCGCCACCGAGGGGTTAACCGGCAAATCCTATGACATTCCCCACGTGCGCATCGCACAGATCTATAAAAAAGGGCCGGTGAAGCTGGGCTACTGGCGCTCGGTTGGCAACTCGATGAACGACTTCCTCTATGAGAGCTTCCTCGATGAGATCGCGGACCACGGCAGGCTGGATCCCTTCGAGCTGCGCCTGCGGCTGCTGAAGGGCAATGCGCGCCTGACGACGCTGCTGCACGCGGTAGCCGATCTTTCCGGCGGCTGGAAACCGGGGCCCTATACCGCCGAGGATGGCACTCGGCGCGCGCGCGGCGTGGCGATGGCGTCGCCGTTCGGCACCGAGGCGGCGGCGATCGCCGAAGTGTCGATTGAGAACGGGCAGGTCAGGGTACATCGGGTATGGGAGGCGATCGATTCCGGCAGCATCGTTAATCCGGCTATCGTTGAGGCGCAGGTTAACGGCGCGGTCGCGCTGGGGCTGTCGCAGGTTCTGCTGGAAGAGGCGCAGTTTGAAAAGGGGCAGCCGGTGGCGCGTAACTTCGATCTCTATCCGATTCTGCCCGCTTCGCGCATGGCGCAGGTCGAGGTGCGCATTATCGAGAGCGGCGCCAAAATGGGCGGCATCGGCGAACCGCCGCTGCCCGCCGTGCCGCCGGCGGTGGCGAACGCGGTCTCCAGGCTAACCGGTCAGCGCATCCGCTCTATGCCGCTTTCACGCTACAACTTTACCTGAGCCACAGGTTCATAAGGAAAACATCATGACCAGGAAAAGGCTCTACCTGCTGCTGATTGCGCTGCCGATCGTCGCGGCGGGCGCGCTGCTGTGGATGCTGCGCTCGCCAGCGTCGCCTTTCGATAATGAGGCGGACTCAGGCGCCGCCGCGTCGGCCGATCTTATTCAGCGCGGCGAATATGTGGCGCGTCTGAGCGACTGCGTCGCCTGTCACAGCACGCCGGAGAACGCGCCGTTTTCCGGTGGCCTGGCGATGGCGACGCCGGTCGGGAAAATCTATACCACCAATATTACGCCCGACCCGGAGAGCGGTATTGGCCGCTATTCGCTGGCCGACTTCGATCGCGCGTTGCGTCAGGGTGTGGCGCAGGACGGGCATCGGCTCTATCCGGCCATGCCGTATCCCTCTTATCAGAAGCTGAGCGATGAGGATATCCGCGCCCTCTATGCCTTTATGATGCACGGCGTGCAGCCTGCCTCGCGGCAAAATCAGCCGTCAGAAATCCCCTGGCCGCTCAATATGCGCTGGCCGCTGGCGCTGTGGCGCTCCGCCTTTGCCAGCGGCGAACCCTGGCAGAGAGTGGCGAACCGCGACGCGCTCTGGAACCGCGGCGCCTACCTGGTGGAGGGCCCCGGCCACTGCGGCAGTTGCCATACGCCGCGCGGCCTGGCCTTTAACGAAAAAGCGCTGGACGCGGGCAGCCCGGATTATCTGGCGGGCGCGCTGCTTGACGGCTGGTATGCGCCCAGCCTGCGCGGCGACGCCAATACCGGGATAAGCCGCTGGAGCGAAGAGGAAGTGGTGACCTTTCTGAAAACCGGACGCAACGCGCACGCCGTGGTGTTTGGCTCGATGACGGACGCCTTTAACAACTCTACCCAGTTTATGCGCGACGACGATCTGCGCGCCATCGCGCACTACCTGAAGTCGCTGCCGCCGGGCAGCAACGACAGCGGCAACGCCTGGCATTACGCGGCGAATAACCAACAGGGCGCGCGCCGCCCCGGCGAACAGACCTTTATCGCGCGCTGCAGCAGCTGCCATGGCGCTGACGGCCGCGGACAGGCGCCGTGGATCCCGCCGCTGGCTGGCGCCACCTCAATGCAGGTCGATGCCGCTTCGGCCATCAACATCGTGCTGAACGGCTCGGCACGCGTGGTCGCCGACGGCGTGCCGGACGCCTACCGGATGCCGCCATACCGCAAACAGCTAACGGATGGCGAAATCGCTGACGCGCTCAACTATATCCGTTCATCCTGGGGCAACGGCGGGGCGCAGACAGAGGCAAAAGCCGTAGCGGAGATGCGCCAGCATACCGATCCCGCCAGCAGCAACCCCATTATTTTGCAGATGCGTTAGGCCTCTTTTAAACGCGCCGTCGGTTTTGAGCGGCGGCGCCTGGTGGCGATTGCTGAATTTTATTCATAATTACATTCAGTTTATCCAGGTTAATTCAGGTTTGCAGTTTGGGTAGCATCTTACGGCATTGAAACCCAAGGATTAACCTATGACGACTATGACAACGCACTCTGCTTCGCGTCACCACGCCGCGTGGGGCGCTATCTTCTCTATGGCGCTTGGCGTCGTAGTGCTCATCGCCTCGGAATTTATGCCGGTCAGCCTGCTGACGCCGGTGGCGCAGGATCTGGGCATTAGTCAGGGGCAGGCGGGCCAGGCGATCTCCGTCAGCGGCTTTTTCGCCGTACTGACCAGCCTGTTAAATACGCCGTTAACCGGCCGCTTTGACCGCAAAACGGTGCTGATTGCGTTTACGCTTTTACTGACAATTTCCGGTCTGACTGTCACATTTGCGCCAGACGGACTAGTTTTTATTGTCGGACGTGCGCTGCTCGGCGTGGCGATAGGCGGATTCTGGTCGATGTCGACGGCGACCATTATGCGCCTCGCGCCGCCGCATGCCGTGGCGAAAGGGCTGGCGCTGATTAACGGCGGCAATGCGCTGGCGGCCACTATCGCCGCGCCGCTGGGGAGTTTTCTCGGCCAGTATATCGGCTGGCGCGGGGCATTTTTTATCGTCGTGCCGCTGGCCGTCGGCGCCTTTATCTGGCAGTGGCGCGCTATTCCAGCGCTGCCTGCCCAGGGCGACAGCCACTCCGCCAATCCGCTGCGCCTGCTTGGCTTGCCGCACGTCGCAGCGGGAATGGCCGCGCTGCTGACGCTATTTATGGGGCAGTTTGCGATATTCACCTATCTGCGCCCGTTTATGGAGACGGTCTCGGGCGCCAGCGTCAGCGAACTTTCGTTTATTCTGCTGCTGTTGGGCGCTGCAGGACTGCTGGGAACCTGGTCGATCGGCCTGCTGCTGCAAAGACACCTGTTTCGCTGGCTCATCCTGATCCCGCTGGCGATGGCGGCGCTGGCTGCGCTGCTGATCTGGCAGGGGCACGCGCTAATGATAACGGGCGTGCTGTTAGCGACGTGGGGCCTGGTTTCCACGCCCGCGCCGGTCGCCTGGGGGCTGTGGCTGAGCCGCGCGCTGCCGGAAAATGCAGAGGCGGGCGGCGGCCTGATGGTCGCCGTGATCCAGCTGGCAATAACCCTGGGCGCGGCGCTGGGCGGCGAACTGTTTGACGCGGTAGGTTGGTGGAGCCCCTTCGCCTTTGGGCTGGCGCTGTTGCTGTGCTCGGCGCTCTTTGCGGTGCTGGCAAGCCGACGCCATCGTCATCAGCAGGCCGCGTTATGATTTAATTACCGCCAGGGCACAGGCCCTGGCCTAACCGTTGCCGGAGGCACCAGGTCATGCACAACCTTGATATGCAGGTATTGAACGCAGGATTGCAGTGGGTTGACGCGCATGAGGTATGGCTCTGTACGGTACTCTCTACCTACGGATCGTCGCCGCGTCCGCCCGGCGCGATGATGATCATCCGCAAAGAAGGGCATCACTGCGGCTCGCTTTCAGGCGGCTGCGTCGAAGAGAGTTTTATTGAACGCATCGATCGAGACGCTTTCCCGGCCGCCAGCCAGGTCGTGCGCTATGGCGAAGGCGGATTTGAGCCGGACAGGGCGCTGCCGTGCGGCGGCGTGCTCGATATTCTGGTCGAAAAGCTGCCGCCTGGCGCTAGAAGCCGCGCCTATTTGCAGAAAATGTACGATGCGCTGATGGCCGCCACGGCGGTGAAAAAGAAAATTATTCTGCCAAATCCTTGCCACGCGCTGGAGCCAGCCGCCTATACCAACAGTACGCTGACTTATCGCGACGGTGCGGCGATAACTCTGACCCTGTCCACCGCGCCCAGGCTGGTTATCGGCGGGCTTTCCAGCGTCGCGGTGTTTTGCGCCAATTTCGCCGTCGCGCTCGGCTTCGAAACCCTCGTTTGCGAACACCGGGATGAGGCGCTGGCGAATATGGCCTCTTTACTGGATGCGAACGTCAGGCTGATTAAGCAGTTTCCCGCCGTCTATCTGGAGCGTGAAGGCTGCCATGCCGGGACGGCGATCCTGTCGCTTACCCACGATCCGCGCATCGACGACCTCACCATGATGGAGGCGGTCAATTTGCCTGCGTTTTATATCGGCGCGATGGGTTCAAAAAAGAACAGCCTGAGAAGAAAAGAGCGGCTGGGAGAGTATGGCGATCTTACGCCGGAGCAGGTCAGCCGCATTCACGCGCCGGTTGGGCTCGATATCGGCAGCAAAACGCCGTCGGAGATTGCGCTGTCGGTGATGGCGGACATCGTGCGCTACAAAAACGGCTGCGTAGAGGCGGCTGAGCCGAGTCTGGCAGAGCCGTGGGAGCAGGGAAGTTTGCTATGAGAATCGCCATACTGGTGATGGCGGCCGGCTTCAGCCGCCGCTTTAAAGCGAGCGGCGGCGAGCATAAGCTGCTCGCCTTGCTGAACGGCAGGCCGGTTTTGCAGCATACGCTGGAGCATGCCGTCGCCAGTGGGCTCGACGTTTTCACGGTGACGCGGCCGGAAGATACGGCAATTCATGCGCTGATTCCCGCTGGCGGCGCGGTTATCTGCCGCAGCGCGGGCATCGGGGATTCGATCGCCGCGGGCGTAAAAGCCACGGCGGCGTACGACGGCTGGCTGATGACGCTGGGCGATATGCCGTTTCTAACCACGGAAAGCCTGCTGGCCGTGGCGGATGCGCTGCGCCGCGCGCCGCTGGTTCGCGCGGAAGTTGAAGGCGCGCCTGGGCATCCGGTAGGATTTCAGCGCGCGTTCTTTTCCGCGCTCGCCGGTCTGAGCGGCGACAGCGGCGCGCGCGCGGTGCTCAACAGCGCGCCGTGCCAGCCGGTGGCGTTAGCGGATAAGGGATGTCTGCTGGATATTGATACCCGGTCAGATCTTCAGCGCTATTGAGGTTTTCTTTATCCCATCGAATAAGGCGCGATGATAAAGTGAAGAACGCGCTAGTGCGGATTTCATTAAGCAACATCCGCAGCAAACGCGGTTAAACACCGGCAGCAATAAAGGTACGCATAATGTATATTATGTTAAATTGAATATCACTGATGGTCAGGACTACGGTGGCTCTCCCTCCCTTTTCTCTTCTTATAACTTAAACACCGCAATCTGCCACAGCGCCGTTCGGCATGTCG
>Ga0153961_1000049_pt1 | contig 59737 bp, 54 predicted proteins | sample TSFL045MetaG_FD_104748 | JGI IMG/M metagenome (GOLD analysis project Ga0153961, IMG submission 104748) | Attine ant fungus gardens microbial communities from Florida, USA - TSFL045 MetaG | ecosystem: Host-associated > Fungi > Mycelium > Unclassified | place: USA: Florida, Withalacochee...
TCCAGCGTCATTTTTTTAAGCAGCTGGTTAACGAAGGCATCACGCGCCTGTTCGGTCATCGGGTGGTTACCTGGCACTGTCTCAGCCAGTGCGGGTTGCATCGCGAGGGAAACAGCGAGACTAACAGAGTAAATCCATTTCATCAGGTTGGGTTCTCTTAAGTAACTGCGCAATATCGAATAAACAGGCGGCAGTGTGCCACAAGATGAGAATAGCAGGTAGCTGCCGCTGTCACACTGCGTTGAGGTCAGTTGACGTGCTACAGTTAGGACGCACTGATAAGACAAGGGAATTGCTCATGATACAAACCTCTGCCCTGCTTTCTGACCTGCGCCGCCTGGTCGGCCCTGCCCATCTGCTGACAGAACCTGAACAGACTGCCCGCTATCGCAAAGGCTTTCGCTCCGGCGAAGGTGAGGCGCTCGCCGTGGTGTTTCCCGGTACGCTGCTGGAGCTCTGGCGGGTACTGCAGACGCTGGTGAAGGCGGATGTCATCATCCTGATGCAGGCGGCGAATACCGGTCTGACCGAAGGATCAACGCCGCACGGCAATGATTACGACCGTCCGCTGGTGATTGTCAGTACCCTGCGACTGGATAAGCTTCAGCTGATCGACGAAGGCCAGCAGGTGCTGGCGTTCCCCGGCAGCACACTCTATCAGCTGGAAAAAGCGCTGAAGCCGCTGGGACGTGAACCCCACTCGGTGATTGGCTCCTCATGCATTGGGGCTTCGGTGCTGGGTGGCATCTGTAATAACTCCGGTGGATCGCTGATTAAGCGCGGTCCGGCATACAGCGAGATGGCCCTGTATGCGCAGATTGATGCACAGGGAAGACTGAAGCTGGTGAACCATCTGGGTATCGATCTGGGGACCTCGCCGGAAGAGATTCTGGGACGGCTGGATGACGACCGCTGGCAGCCCGGCGACGTGCAGCACGATGGCCGTCACGCCTCCGATCATGAATATGCCGATCGGGTCCGTGAAGTCGATGCGGATACACCCGCCCGTTATAACGCCGATGCGCGTCGCCTGTTTGAAGCGTCCGGCTGTGCCGGGAAGCTGGCGGTTTTCGCGGTGCGACTCGATACGTTCCCCAGCGAACCGCAGCAGCAGGTGTTTTACATCGGGACTAACGAACCCGGTGTGCTCAACGATATCCGCCGTCACATCCTTGCGCATTTCACCCATCTGCCGGTGGCGGGCGAATATATGCACCGCGACATTTATGACATTGCGGAAGTCTACGGCAAAGACACCTTCCTGATGATCGACAAGCTGGGCACCGATAAGATGCCGCTGTTTTTCACGCTGAAGGGTCGGGTTGATGCCTGGCTGAGCAAGCTCTCCTTCGTTAAGCCGCATTTCAGCGACCGGCTGTTGCAGCGCCTGAGCAAACTGTTCCCGGCCCATCTGCCCAAACGTATGAAGCAATATCGCGACAAATATGAACATCATCTGATGCTGAAGATGTCGGGCGACGGCGTGGCAGAAGCGCGTAACTATCTGCGCGATTACTTCCGTGAAGGCGGTGGCGAGTTCTTCGAATGTGAAGGCAAAGAAGGTGCGCACGCGTTTCTGCATCGCTTTGCGGCAGCGGGTGCGGCCGTGCGCTACCATGCGGTACATGCGGATGAGGTCGAGGATATTCTGGCGCTGGACATCGCCCTGCGTCGCAACGATGCGGACTGGTTCGAAACCCTGCCCGATTCGATCCGCGCATCATTAAGCCACCGCCTCTACTATGGTCATTTCTTCTGTCATGTTTTCCATCAGGATTACATCGTCAGGAAAGGGGTTGATGTGCATGCACTGAAAGCGCACATGCTGGCGATCCTGCAGGCGCGCGGCGCGGAATATCCCGCTGAACATAACGTCGGTCATCTCTATCAGGCAAGACCGCAGCTGGCGGCGTTCTATCGCCAGCTCGATCCGACCAACAGCTTCAACCCAGGCATTGGCAAAACCAGCAAGCAAAAAGGCTGGGCGGTGAAGCAGGTGTAATCGCGGTTAGTGGTCAGCCTGTCTGAGCAGGCTGACCTTGATACGACGCAGCCATTTACTCACTCCTGTCAACTTCCTGCCGTATTCTCCCTGCTGATGACTAACATCTTCATCAAAAAATTAATTCTCCTTCCCGGATTGCACCTGCTTTATTTACCGTCATCGGTTTCTGCACAACACCTCACAAAACATCCCGCAGCCAATTGATAATTCGCGTCACGAAAAATAGATTGTTGCCACTAAAACTAAAAACCGTGAAATTGCCTTTATTTCATAAAGGGAGGAATGATCTTGCGGAAAAATAATTTCGCGTTAGCGTTAACAGAAATAGCCACTGTGGTAATAGCCCTGTCAGCAATAATTTCATCACCCACTCATGCGGCCGGATGTATTGACGACGCATCGCTAAAGGCAATGTTTTTAATGGCAACGCCAGCGGGATCGCAGAGACAACGATCCCGCCAGTGAATATCAGGGACAGTATCGGGCTAATTTACATCATGCCTCGCTCAACAATAATCCCGACGTCCAGTCAGGCTATGCCGGGGTGTGGGTACGTCTGGACCTCGCCGTTTTTGGCGCTGCCGAACTTGCCAGCAGTGGTCCCGCTGCCCCTAACGAAATTGACTTCAGTAAGGCACGCACCCGCCGGGACGAAAAGTGGACTGGCGACAGCGGCGGTGCGTCGGTTTATAAAGCCGCGCTAAAGTTTAAATATAATGTCGCCTTGCCTGGGGTAACGCTGGAGTACAGTCTGGACAAGGGGGCGAACTGGCAGCGCTACGATGCTAACAGACCACCGCAGGTCAGTGATGCCGTGGCAATCCGATCCGTGAGCCGCGACGGGCAGCGCACCAGCCGCGTCGAAACGTTGTAGTAAGCGAGAGTGAGAGAACAGGCCGGGAAACCAGCGTTATGAACATAAAAAAGGCCGACAGACGTCAGCCCCTTTCACACCTAAACCAGCTTCTCTTCTGGTACCGGCTCCATACCCGGCATCTGACGGCGCTCGATAATCATGGTTTGCGGTGTGGAGAGCAGAATTCCCTCTTTACGCAGACGCGTCAGAATATCGAACAGCAGATCGCTCTTCGCCCCCGAGATCTGGCGCTGACCCGCTACGTTACCCGTGACGCTCAGAATAATGCCCTGCTGAGTCAGATCTTTAAACGAAACAGACGGCTCCGGCGTTTCCAGAATACGTTCGTTCTCATTGTAAACATCCAGCAGAATATCGCGCACCTTCACCGGATCGATATCGAGCGGGAAAGTCAGCGTAATCGTCACTACCCCCTGCGCATTGCCCATGGTCGCATTGCGCACGTTCTGCGAGATAAACTGCGAATTAGGCACAATCACCGTGGACTTGTCGCCCAGCTGGATCTCGGTGGCGCGCACATTAATACGACGGATATCCCCTTCAATCCCGCTGATGCTCACCAGATCGCCGACTTTAACCGGACGCTCGGTTAACAGTATCAGCCCCGAGATAAAGTTCTTCACGATCTCCTGTAAGCCAAAACCGATACCAACCGACAGCGCACTGACGATCCACGCCAGTTTGTTCCATTGCAGACCCATGATCGACAGGGTCAGCAGGATAATCAGCACGTAACCGATGTTACTGAACAGCGTCACCAGCGACACGCGCATCCCCACATCCATGGTGGTTTTTGGCAGGAAATCGGTGTCGAGCCAGCGGCGCACTGAGCGCAGCACATAGATTCCGACAATCAGGCAGATTATCGCATTCACCATGTGAGCCGGTACGATATTCAGGGATTCCAGCCCTTTACCGCCCCAGAACTCAATCACTTTTTGCAGCAGCTCAATCGGTGTTGAGGAGGCAAAGGTGCCGTTGACCAGCGCCAGTGCAACAACCAGCACCAGGAAGGTTTTACCGATGGCCGTCAGCAGCGTAGCCGTCTGCTGCAGGTGACGCTCATTAATGTTAAGCGAACTCTGAATGCGACGACCCGTAGCGTTACTGGTCGAGAAGAGACTCTCACAGCCATCTTTCAGCAGGTGACTGAGGAAGTAGAACGAGCCAAACAGCAGGCCGCACCAGATCACCTCATAACTCAGGAAGCGCGCCAGCGTAACGTAACCGATCAGCAGCGACACCAGGATGGCAATTGCGGTCAGCGTCAGGCCCATCTGGATTAGCCCGACCAGTGTCGAGCGGGCTTCCGGCGGCGTACCCGTCTGGGTCATGCGACGACGCACGCGGTTGGTGCGCATGCTAATCGCCAGCGCAGTGCAGCCAATCAGCAGCGCCGTCAGCCCGTTGGCAAAAATGGTGGTATTCAGGCTGGTGCCGACGCTGTAGTTGAACGCCTCAACCGTCTGGAAGATAAAGACCAGCACCGCGGTAATGGGCGGAAACGGCTTTAACGCCATCGCCACTTCATTAGAGATGGTCGGTAACCGCCAGCTGGGACGACGGGTAGAAAGGAATGCACGTCCCAGTCCGGCAATCAGGCCACAAAAGACGCTGAGCTGTACCAGACGATCGACAAAGTCCTGAACGTTTTCAGAGACCTCATCACGGCGGGTGAAAGCCAGGGCGATAAAGTTAAAGGTAAGGACAACTGCCACCAGCGTGGTGAGCGCTATCGCTGCCGCCAGGAAACTGCGACGCAGCTTCCCTTCCGGCAGTTTATTAATGCTGACCCAGGCCAGAAACTCTTCACTGTAACGACGGCCCACCGTCATCACCAGCAGCGCTGCCAGCAGCCAGAAGACACTGCCCACGCGCCAGCCCGGCTCCCAGGAGAGCGCAGCTGTGTCCTGCAACTCCTGCAGGAACTCACCAATTTTCTCGCCATCCAGATCCTGTGAGCTGAGCAACGGTGACCAGAAGCGCGCCCCGAGGATGCTGCCGGAGTTCAGCGCCAGCTGGCTTTTCAGCCGATCGCGACGCAGGTTAACAATCTGCGAGGAAAGCATCAGTGCGCCATTTTTAATGCCTTCAGCCTGCTTAATCTGGTCGTCGAGTTTGCTTTTCTGACTCTCCAGCGTGTTACGCTTGCGCGTCACTTCCGGCGTCTCTTTGACGCCGCTGTCCGCTTTCGGGGCCGGACCCAGCACCTGCAACTGGGCTTCCAGTTGCTGACGATCGGGAACCAGCGCCTGACCCAGCGTATCGGCATTGCCGGAAAGCTCCAGCGCCATTTCATTCAGCTGCGTCAGCTTGTTTTCGCCAGCATCGACAGAAACCTGACTTTTAATTTTGTCGAGGATCTTCTGCATTTTCGGCAGTTCAACCGCGGCATTCAGCTTCGGCGGAGCATCCTGTTCCTGAGTAGCACCGGCCGTATCATCCGCGGCCAGCGCCAGCGCCGGGGCAAACCCTGCCAGCGCCAGCATTAACAATGCAAAAAGGGATCGTATAAACATATGTGTAAGATTCCGGCAGCTTAAATCAGGCGATCTTCCCTCGCCAGTCGCGCGTAAGTTTAGGGCTTTGCAAGGGATGGCAATATAGGAATAACGGGCATTTTTCGGGCTGATTCGGGACAGGCAGCGGCATGAACATCGCTTTACGCCTCTGCCTGTTTCTTCCCGGCTACCTGCTCAGCCTGCAGGTAACGCTGGTGCGCGCCGTACGCGACACCGGTTATTCTCTACTCAACGTCGGCACTGCCGGCACCATTGCTGGCAACCTGGCCCGACTTCTGCTTTTTATATGCCAGCGCAGCGGCAGGCACTGGCGCGGCTTTGCCGGTCTCAATCCAGCTGCGCAGACGGTTAGCGTCGGCGAAGTGGGTATATTTGCCAAAGGCATCCAGCACCACCAGCGCTACCGGACGATTGTTAATCATCGTGCGCATCACCAGGCAGTGGCCCGCCTCGTCGGTATAACCGGTTTTGGTCAGCTGAATATGCCAGTCATTTTTATAGACCAGATGGTTGGTATTGCGGAACGGCAGCGCGTAGCTCGGATGGGCAAACACGGCCGTCTCTTCTTTTGTGGTGCTGAGCGCGCCAAGCATCGGATATTCCCGCGTCGCTTTGAGTAACTTCACCAGGTCCTGCGCGCTGGAGACGTTCTGCGTTGAGAGGCCGGTTGGCTCCACATAGCGCGTCTGTTTCATGCCGAGTGACCGCGCTTTGGCATTCATTGCCTGGATAAAGGCGCGATAACCGCCCGGATAGGCGTGAGCCAGGCTGGCGGCGGCACGGTTTTCTGAAGACATCAGCGCCAGTAACATCATATTGCGGCGGCTGATCTGGCTGTTGAGCTTAACGCGTGAGAAAACGCCACGCATTTCCGGCGTCTGGCTGATATCGACGTTAATCATCTCATTCATCGGCAGATGCGCATCCAGCACCACCATCGCGGTCATCAGCTTGGTGATGGACGCAATGGGCCTGACCCGATCAGGGTGACTGGAGAAGAGCACTTTATTGGTGGTGAGGTCAACAATCATCGCACTGCCAGAAGCGATCTGCGGCTGAGCAATAGGCGCAAGTTGCGACAATGAAGTCGTCGCCTGCGCCGGAAGTGAAACAATCTGCCCGGAAACGAGCAGCGCCAGCGAAAGCAGGGTGGAGCGAATTTTTGCAGGCATCGTAGAAAAAAACCCGGTTATGATTATGTACTGTGTCAGACCGACACAGGCCGCCCGCTTCAGTCACGTCGGCGCACGGGCTGGCAGCAGCATCATACGCTTAAGGTTAAGAAATTTCCTGGTGAGATTGTTTCCGGGCGTAAAAGAGAACTGCCGCCAGAGCGGCGGCAGCGGTCAGTCAGAACAGATGCGGTCCATATCCCCACAGCACCACGGTCAATGCCAGTAACACTTCAAAAACCAGCACGCCGATAGCAAGCGTAGAGCCGGAAAAACGCAGGCTTTCTTCGCGGTCGATATTCAGAAACAGAGGAATGCCAATATAGAGCAGATAGCCGGTGTAGAGCAGCGCCAGCGCACCTGCCAGTACGCAGAGCCAGACCAGCGGATAAAGTGCCACCAGTCCGCTGAGAAACAGTGGCGTCGCCACGTATCCCGCAAACACGGTGCAGCGCTGGACGCCGGGACGCTGCGGATAATCACGTGCCATCCAGTGGATCACGCGCCCCATAACTGCGACACCGCCCAGAATAATCAGGTAGAACAGAATGCCCAGCCCGATGCCGGTTGCCAGGTTAAGTTGCACATATCGCCCCTCGCCCAGATTCCAGCCCAGCTGAGTTGTACCGATAAAGGCGCAGATCACCGGGATCGCAGCCATCAGCAGAACATGGTGGGTGTAGTGGTGCGAGACACTCTCATTTTCTTGCTTGATATGACGCATTTCCTGGTTCGGATGCGCCAGAAGTCCCCAGACATGGTTCATACAGTCACTCCTCTGATGCGATGGGCCGCCCGGTGATGCATGCGTCTTTAGGGGCAGCGTCTCCTCAAGTATAAACGGCAGTGAAATTTTCGTGGTGACCGGATAAAAAAACAGCATAAATAAACGAACCCGTGGTGGCCGGGCGGAAGCGAAGCCAAATCGCGTATAGACTGAAAGAAATCATCACCGAACAGGGAGAGTCATTTTGCATCTGGATATCAACGCATTAATTACGCAATACGGTTATCTGGCACTTTTTATTGGCTGTATTGCCGAGGGGGAGACATTTACGCTGCTGGGCGGCGTCGCCGCGCATGAGGGGCTGCTGCATTATGTGGGGGTCGTGCTGGCGGCAATGGGTGGCGGCATTGTTGGCGATCAGCTGCTCTACTGGGTCGGTCGCCGCTGGGGCACGCGGATCCTGCGCCGCTTTAAAAAGCATCAGGACAAAGTGGTGAAGGCAAACCGCCTGATCAAACGCCGTCCCAGCCTGTTCGTGATTGGCGTGCGCTTTATGTATGGCTTCCGGCTGATTGGACCCATCATCATCGGTGCCAGCCGCCTTAACCCGATGAAGTTTTTTATTCTTAACGTTATCGGGGCGGCTATCTGGTCGCTGATCTTCGTGACGCTGGGCTATTTCGCAGGCGGCATCATCGCGCCGTGGCTGCATAAACTCGACCAACATCTGAAACATCTGCTGTGGCTGGTCGGGGCGATCGTCTTCGCCTTTGTGCTGCGCTGGGTGATCCGTCGCTGGCACAACCGCCGGGCCGATCAGCAATAAATGAACGGCGTATTCGCCAGATGACACACCGGTCGCCAGACGCTGAACAGAGTCTGGCGACCTGCTGACGATGATGTGAGTCTCACCCGTCCACCTTCTCCTCTCCTTCCTTATTCAACCGCGCGTTAACCATCTGTGCCCAAACGAAGCCGCATCGGATGGCTCAGCTATAGTTAGGATGGACACTGACAGGGGGAGAAGAATGAGTAAGTTAAAACGTAAGATTGAAGACCACGGCGTCATCGGTGATTTGCGCACCTGTGCGCTGGTCGCTAATGACGGCACCATTGATTATCTCTGCTGGCCTGAACTCGACAGTCCGTCGGTGTTTGCCGCCCTGCTCGACAGCGATGATGCCGGCCTTTTCTCCCTTGCACCTGACTGGCCCAATGCGCGGCGTCAGCAGCTTTACCTGCCTGACACCAACATCCTGCAGACCCGCTGGCTGGATGATGAAGGCGTAGCGGAAATTACCGACTACATGCCGATTTGTGATGATAAGAACAAACTGCCGCGCCTGATCCGCCGGGTCAGGATGGTTCGCGGCAGCGCAACCTTTCAGCTGCGCTGTTCACCGCGTCATGACTACGCCCGGGCACAAACCCGGGCAGAAGCGCACAACGGCTGCATCGACTTTCATGCCGAAGGTCAGCCGTCGCTGCGCCTGGCAGCCTCCGTTGTCATGACGCTGGAAGATGACAGCGCCACCGCCCACTTCACGTTACAGCCTGGCGAACATGCGCAGTTCGAATTTGGCAGCGTGGATGATGCACATATCGAAGCGCTGTCCACCGAACACTGCTTTGAAGAGACGCTGAACTACTGGCGACGCTGGAGTGCCCGGAGCACCTATCAGGGACGCTGGCGCGAGATGGTGCAGCGCTCGGCGCTGGTCCTGAAGCTGCTGACTTCACATCAGCACGGCTCGATTGCGGCGGCAGCAACTTTTGGCCTGCCTGAAGAGCTGGGCGGCGAACGCAACTGGGACTACCGCGCCTCCTGGATCCGCGACGCCTCGTTCAGCATGTATGCACTGATGCGGCTGGGCTACGTTGATGAAGCTAAACACTTTACCCATTGGGTCGGGCGATGTGTTGAAAACAGCCATCACGATGAGATGCGCCTGCAGGTGATGTACCGGCTGGACAGCGGCACCGAGCTGCATGAGATGGAGTTACTCAATCTCTCCGGCTATGCCGACTCCCGCCCGGTTCGCATCGGCAATGACGCCTGGCAGCAGACCCAGCTCGATATCTATGGCGAGCTGATGGATGCGGTCTATCTGGCCAATAAATATGGTGAGGCGATCTCTCAGCGCGGCTGGGAGCATGTGGTCAAAATGATCGACTGGCTGTGTGAGAACTGGGATCAGCCCGATGCCGGTATCTGGGAGATGCGCGGCGAGCCCGAGCATTTCCTTCATTCGCGTCTGATGTGCTGGGTGGCGCTGGATCGCGCATTGCGACTGGGCATGAAGCGATCCCTGCCGATGCCTTACGAACGCTGGGATCGCGCGCGTCGTGAGATCCGCGAAGATATCTGGGCAAACTTCTGGAACAGTGAACGCGGCCATTTCTCTGCCACCCGTCATGGCGAACATCTCGACGCTTCCATGCTGCTGATGCCGCTGGTGCGCTTCGTCGGTGCCACCGACCCGGACTGGATTGCCACGCTGGATGCGATCAAAACCAATCTGGTCAGCGACGGTATGGTGCGGCGTTATAATACCCATGAAACACCGGCCGATGGCCTCAAGGGATCGGAAGGCTCCTTTGGTGCCTGCTCATTCTGGTATGTCGAGTGTCTGGCGCGCGCGGGCCGGATCCAGGAAGCGCATTTTGAATTTGAGAAGCTGCTGAGTTACGCCAATCCGCTGGGCCTGTACGCCGAGGAGTTTGACAGCCACGGTCATGCGCTGGGCAATACGCCGCAGGCGCTGACGCATCTGGCGTTAATCAGTGCCGCCTTTTTCCTGAATCGCAAACTCAGCGGTGAACAGACGCAGTGGCAACCTTAATCAGGACTCCCTCCGGAAAGCCGCATTTTACACGCCCTGCTTTCCGGAAATGCGCTAACATCCGCGATGAATTTACGTAAAGTATTGCAGGCAGGTTAAATTCCCGATTCACAACGTCAGATTAATGAACATATAATGCGCAGCAGGTCACATTGGCCAGCATGAATTCGACACATAGACCAGCCTGAAATATGGCGATAAAGAATTGTAAAATATGAAAATTATTCGCGCTTTCGCTTCAATCGCTCTGGCCCTGGCGGCATTCAGCCAGTCAGCCTTTGCTGTGGTTTACCCGTTACCGCCGGCCAACAGCCGTCTGATCGGGGAAAATATTGAAATTACTGTTCCTGAAGACAGCAAGCTGCCGCTGGAAGCTTTTGCGGCGCAGTATCAGATGGGCCTCAGCAATATGCTGGAAGCTAATCCGGGTGTTGACGTTTATCTGCCTAAAGCTGGCAGCAAAATGATCATCCCACAGCAACTGATCCTGCCTGACGCACCGCGTGAAGGTATTGTGATTAACAGCGCAGAGATGCGTCTTTACTACTACCCGAAAGGCAGCAAAACCGTGGTGGTGCTGCCAATTGGTATCGGTGAGCTGGGTAAAGATACCCCGATTAACTGGACCACAGCGGTAGAACGTAAGAAAGATGGCCCGACCTGGACGCCAACTAAAGGTATGCATGCGGATTACGCGGCACGCGGTGAAACGCTGCCAGCCGTGTTCCCGGCAGGCCCGGATAACCCGATGGGTCTTTACGCGCTCTATATCGGTCGTCTGTATGCGATTCACGGCACCAACGCCAACTTCGGTATCGGCCTGCGCGTGAGCCATGGCTGTGTGCGTCTGCGCGCTGACGATATTAAGTGGCTGTATCAGAACGTGCCGGTCGGTACGCGCGTACAGTTCGTCGATCAGCCGGTAAAAGCGACCGTAGAGCCAGACGGTTCACGTTATGTTGAAGTGCATAACCCGCTGTCGACCACTGAAGAGCAGTTTAACTCACGTGAGCTGGTGCCGATTACGCTGACGCAGGCGGTAAGCAAAGTGCTGGTTGATGCCAGCGTCAATCAGGATCAGGTTAACGGCGCTATTCAGGGCCGTACCGGTATGCCGGTAAAAGTGAACGGTGTGGAAAACAACATCCAGACCGCACCTGTACCGATGCCGGAAAACCCGCAGGCTGTACCACAGGAACAGCCGATGACGCCGGTGACCCCACAGGGTGCAAGCAGCGATGCTGCACAGCCACAGCAGCCGGCCACTGAGCAGGCCGCACCGGTCACACCAGCGGCACCTGCAGCAGCGGCGAATACCAACTCGTAATCGCCGCCCTGCTCTAAAAAGCCAGCGCCTGTCGCTGGCTTTTTTATTGCCTGCTTAATGACGTTGTAGCCAGCATTCCCGGCTCTTCATCCCCGCCCGACCATCATTAATCTGTCATATAAAGCGCGTATCACACTCCGTTAACCCGATGCAAATCAGCATCCGGCATCAGCCACGTGAGGTACACCATGAGCGAAAACGGTCTCTCCTCCTCATCAGCCCAGGGACGCCCCGATTTCAACGGCAAGGGCAGCCGCTTCAGCAAACCGCTGTTTTTCATTCTGCTGGTGGCGGGACTGGCGTTCGCCGGACTCAACCTGGTTAATGATGTTGAAGAAACCAACACGCCGGTCACCAGCTATCTGCCGTTCTTTCTGCTGGGACTGGCGCTGCTGATTGCGCTCGGCTTTGAGTTCGTCAATGGTTTCCACGATACCGCTAACGCCGTCGCTACCGTGATCTACACCCATTCGCTGACGCCCGGCGTGGCCGTGGTCTGGTCCGGTTTCTGTAACTTTATGGGCGTGCTGCTCTCCAGCGGCGTGGTGGCGTTTGGCATTATCTCACTGCTGCCGGTCGAGCTGATCCTGCAGGCCAGCAGCGGCAACGGCTTCGCCATGGTCTATGCGCTGCTCTTCTCCGCCATTATCTGGAATCTCGGCACCTGGTATTTCGGCCTGCCCTCGTCGTCGTCGCATACCCTGATTGGTTCGATTATCGGCGTCGGGGTGGCTAACGCGATGCTGCACGGGCGCAGCGGACTGAGCGGCGTAGACTGGGATCAGGCGCTGAAGGTCGGCTATGCCCTGCTGCTGTCGCCGGTGGTCGGTTTTGTCTGCGCCGGGCTGCTGCTCTGGGTGATGAAAATGTTTATCCGTCATCGCCAGCTTTATCAGGCACCGAAAAGTGACCAGCCGCCGCCGGTCTGGATCCGTGGTCTGCTGATCCTGACCTGTACCGGCGTCTCCTTTGCGCACGGCTCCAACGATGGCCAGAAAGGGATGGGGCTGATTATGCTGATCCTGGTGGGAACCATGCCGATCGCCTATGCCCTGAACCGATCGCTGCCGGCCGATCAGATCCCACGCGTGGCCGCACTGACTGAAGTGACCGCGCATCAGCTGCTGCAACTTCAACCCAATTCGGCGCATCCTCCGGCGGCCCGCGACGTGCTGACCGGCTTTGTCGGCAGCAACCAGATGAATGCCGGGGTGCTACCGGCGCTGGCCAGGACACTTAACGAGGTGGGCGATCAGATTCGCCGCTACGGCTCGATGGATAACATCCCTGTCCAGGCGGTGACCAATACCCGCAACCAGATGTATCTGGCCTCGGAGTCGATCAAGCATTTGCAGACTGCGAAAGTCGCCCTGCCGCAGGAGACCGAACGCAATCTTAAGGCGGTGAAAACAGAACTCGACAGCGCCACCCGCTTTATTCCGATGTGGGTGAAAGTGGTGGTGGCGATTGCGCTGGGGCTTGGCACCATGGTCGGCTGGCGCAGGATTGTGGTGACAGTGGGAGAACGGATCGGCAAAACCCATCTGAGCTATGCCCAGGGTGCCAGCGCCGAGCTGGTGGCGATGATGACCATTGGCGCAGCCGATGGCTTTGGCCTGCCGGTGTCGACCACCCATGTGCTGTCGTCCGGCGTGGCGGGCACCATGGCGGCCAACCGCTCAGGCCTGCAGTTTTCGACTCTGCGTAATCTGGCTGTCGCCTGGGTATTAACGCTGCCGGTCTCCATTCTGCTTTCTGCCCTGCTCTACTGGGTGTTTATCCATTTCTGATAGTCAGTGCTCACCACCGGTCAGGTGGTGAGCCGTTGCTGCGTATAGAGCCGCAGTGTAATCAGCAGCGCGCCCAGCACCATCACGGCGGCAGCCAGATAGACCGACTGCATCCCCCAGTGTCCGATAAATAAGCCTGCCACCGGGCCGGTTAAGCCGAGTCCCAGATCGAGAAAGGCGGAATAGGTACCCAGCGCCGAGCCCTGGTCCTGACGATCAACCCGTTTAACTGCCTCAACGCCCAGCGCCGGGAAGACCAGCGAGAAGCCGCTGCCGGTGAGGAACGCCCCCGCGCCCACCAGCCAGGCGCTGTCCGCCTGCCAGATAATCAGCAGTCCCAGACACTCCAGCAGGAAAGAGAACAGTGACACGCGCAGTCCGCCAAAGCGGGTTATGAAGCGACCGAAACCCAGCCGCACCAGTACAAACCCCAGGCTGAACAGCGTCAGTGCATAGGCCGCGCCCTGCCAGTCACGGCTGGCAAAATAGAGAGTGATAAAGGTGGCGATGACGCCAAAGCCGATGGTGCCGAAGCCCAGCGCCAGACCATAAAGCCAGACGCGGGAGAAGACGCGATGAAACGGAATGCGCTCGCCCACGCTGACAATGACTGCCGGTTTGCGGCTGGCCATCAGATACCCAACGACGCCCATCAGCGCAATCAGTCCGGCAAATCCGCTCATGCCGAACTCACTGTTCAGCAACACGCCCAGCGGCGCACCAACAGCCATCGCCAGATAAGTGGCAACACCGTTCCAGGAGATGACGCGCGCGGTCTGTAATGGCCCGACGATATTCATACCCCACAGCGTGGAGCCGGTGCTGCTGAAGCTCTCCCCCACCCCGAGAAACAGTCGCCCGATAGCCAGCAGCGCCAGACTCAGCCACGGCCAGTTGCTCAGCAGTGCCGCCACAATAGTCAGCACCCCGCTCATGCCACAGCAGAGCAGCCCCAGCATCACCACCCGTTTTGGACCCAGGCGATCGGCGAGACGGCCCGACTGCGGACGGCTGAGCAGCGTCGCAAAATACTGGATGCTGATAATCAGACCGGCAATAAAGGAGCTGAAGCCGAGATGATTTTTGACGAAGCCCGGCAGCACGGCCAGCGGCAGTCCGACGGAGAGATAGCAGAAGAAAGTGAAAATGATAACTGAGAGGATTCGTTTATTGAGCTGACTGTTGCTCAACACAGCGGTGTCAGACATAGCAGGCTTGTGGTGTGGGAAATTTTGACCACTATACCGTCAGGCTGCTAAAGGGTCGCCTGATTTTTTATCACAAACCATGAACATGTGCATGACGGTCAATCGCCTGTGCGATGTCGCCCGAGTTTTTTAACGCACGGATTTCACTGAATAAGCCATCGGCTTCGCCATACGCTTTGCGCAGATAACCGAGCCACTGTTTGATCCGCGCCACGTGATAGAGGCCGGTATCGCCCTGCTTTTCCAGCCGGCTGTATTTCTGCAATAACCGCACCACATCGGGCCAGGCCATCGGCGGTTCGTTGTATTTCACCACCCGGCTCAGGTTGGGGATGTTCAGTGCACCACGGCCAATCATCACCGCATCGCAGCCGGTGATAGCCGTACAGTTTTGCGCGCTTTGCCAGTCCCATATTTCGCCATTCGCAATTACCGGAATGCGCAGCCGCTGACGAATGTCGCCAATCGCGTGCCAGTTGATCGCTTCTGCGCGATAGCCCTCTTCTTTAGTCCGACCATGCACCGTCAGCTCGCTGGCACCGGCCTGCTGGACCGCGTCGGCAATCTCCAGACTACGGGCACTGGAGTCCCAGCCGAGCCGCACTTTCACCGTCACCGGCAAATCGGCAGGCACCGCTTCACGCATCGCTTTCGCGCCACGATAGATGAGATCGGGATCTTTCAGAAGAGTTGCGCCGCCTCCGCTGCCGTTGACCAGTTTAGAGGGACAACCACAGTTGAGATCAACACCCCAGGAGCCCAGCTCCACCGCGCGCGCGGCGTTCTCGGCTAACCATTCGGGATGCTGCCCCAGCAGCTGCATCCGCACCCGCGTGCCGGATGGCGTACGGCTGGCGTGATGCAGTTCGGGGCAGAGACGGGTGAAGGATTTTACCGGCAGCAGTTGATCGACCACGCGCAAAAACTCAGTGATGCAGAGATCGTAGTCGTTCACTTCCGATAGCAGCTGGCGCACCAGTGAATCCAGCACGCCCTCCATCGGAGCCAGTAAAACCCTCATACTCAGACGTTTCCGGTGCGCTTCGGAGCCGGACGACGTGGACGGGCTGCGGGCTTATCGCCCTGAGGCGCAGCCTGGCTCTGACGACGCGCCTGAGGACGTTTGTCGCCGGATGAAGAGGAACGCGATGCGCCCGCACCCTGTCCGCCCTGACCACGACCACGACCGCCGCTACCTGCACCGCCGCGAGACTGCTGCTGACGACCGTTGATGATCGGCTCCGCCTTGATGCTCGGATCCGGCTCATAGCCTTCAATTGCCAGACGCGGGATTTCACGCTTCAGCAGACGTTCGATATCACGCAGCAGTTTGTGCTCATCGACGCAAACCAGCGACAGTGCGACACCGGTCGCAGCCGCACGGCCGGTACGGCCAATACGGTGAACGTAATCTTCGGCGACGTTAGGCAGCTCGTAGTTCACGACGTGTGGCAGCTCTTCGATATCCAGGCCACGGGCCGCGATATCGGTCGCAACCAGCACGCGAATGCCGCCTGACTTAAAGTCGGCCAGCGCACGGGTACGGGCACCCTGGCTCTTGTTGCCGTGGATTGCGGCAGCGGTGATACCATCTTTGCCCAGCTGCTCGGCAAGGTGGTTAGCTCCGTGTTTGGTTCGGGTAAAGACCAGCACCTGCTGCCAGTTACCTTCGCCGATCAGCTGCGACAGCAGTTCCCGCTTACGCTTCTTATCAACGAAATGCACCTGCTGCGCCACCTGCTCAGAAGCGGTGTTGCGGCGAGCCACTTCAATCATTTCCGGGTTGGTCAGCAGTTTTTCCGCCAGGCCTTTGATCTCATCCGAGAAGGTGGCTGAGAACAGCAGGTTCTGACGTTTAGCCGGCAGACGCGCCAGCACGCGACGGATGTCGTGAATAAAGCCCATATCCAGCATACGGTCCGCTTCATCCAGCACCAGAATTTCGACCTGAGACAGGTCAACGGCATTCTGCTGCGCCAGATCCAGCAGGCGACCTGGCGTGGCCACCAGCACATCGACACCGCCACGCAGCTTAACCATTTGTGGATTAATGCTGACACCACCAAACACGACCAGCGAACGCAGCGAGAGATATTTGCTGTAGTCGCTGACGTTTTCGCCGACCTGCGCCGCGAGTTCACGGGTTGGGGTCAGGATCAGGGCGCGCACCGGGCGACGACCGCGCACGGGCGTTGCGGTGGCAGAGAGTTTCTGTAACAACGGTAAGGTAAAGCCGGCCGTTTTGCCGGTGCCGGTCTGGGCACTCGCCAGCAGATCGCGGCCTGCCAGCACCACCGGTATCGCCTGGCGCTGGATAGGTGTAGGTTCGCTATAGCCTTGTTCGGCAACCGCGCGCAAAATATCGGCACTCAGGCCGAGAGAGTCAAATGACATTACGTGGTTTACTCCGGTCCGCTCTGGCCGTGATTCACGGTGTAGTTTTCAGAGGGATAGTGACGGCAGCTGGGGCTGTCGCGTGAAAAGGGCACAAACTACGATGCGTAAGCGGGCGAGTGTAGCAGCTTTAAATGAAGTGTGCGAGATAGCTCACATTTACTGACATAACTTAGCTGTGCAGAAACAGGAAGGCCACCTTACGGTGGCCTTCAACTTAACTACGTTTATTTTCGATACGCCGCGGTGGCTCTTTCGCCAGCAGCGAGACCAGCGCCGGACCCAGCAACATTACTACGCCGAGACAGGCCAGCAGCAGGTTATTGTGGTAAATCCGCGACACCAGGAACAGTGTCATCATGGCGGCGCCAAAGTAGTAAGTGGTGGTCGCTTCTTCAAGATAATCGCCGAGCGTGCGTAAACGGGCGATGCGCTGTGTCACCAGCATGGCAACAAAAACCAGTGCGTACATCGCCACCAGCGTGCTGCAGACATCAACCAGCGCCTTGTGTTTCCAGCCCCAGATCAGCGCAGCGATCACCAGCAGATGCATAGCGATATGCAACAACGTATGACCCGTGATGATTTGAATACGATTAGACCATTTCATTCAATTCTCCTGGCAGACCCAACAGGTCGCCCAAGTGCTACCGGCACAAGCCGGAAACGGTTTCCTCAATGTAAAACAATTTTCGGATAACGCCCTAAATATCGCGCTCTTTCACCACCCATTTGTGACAAAGACTACACTTTGATTCTATTGATGATGAAAAGGAGTGCGTCGCGAGTATGCCACAAAATGCGCAAGGATTTTCAATAAAAGTCCTGACGATCAATACACATAAGGGGTTTGCCCCGTTTAATCGCCGTTTCATCCTGCCGGAATTACGCGAAGCCGTTCGCGCAACCTCGGCGGATGTGGTTTTTCTTCAGGAGGTAATGGGCACACATGCCATCCACTCCCTTAATCATGAAGAGTGGCCTGAATCACCTCATTATGAGTTCCTGGCTGACACCATGTGGAACGATTTCGCCTACGGACGCAATGCGGTCTATCCGGAGGGACATCACGGCAATGCGGTGCTGTCACGCTTCCCGATAACCGACTATGAGAACCGGGATATCTCGGTGGCAGGCAGTGAAAATCGCGGCATGCTGCACTGTCAGATCGCCCTGCCCGAGCCGCACGGCACGCTGCATGTCATCTGTGTTCACCTGGGTCTGAAAGAGGCGCATCGTCACGCGCAGATGAAGAAGATCTGTGAAATGGTCAACTCGCTGCCGCCCGACGCGCCGGTCGTCGTAGCAGGCGATTTCAACGACTGGCAGCGACGCGCTAATGCCATTTTAAAACAGGGCGCAGGCCTGAAAGAGGTATTCAGTATGAAGACCGGACGCCCGGCGCGCACCTTCCCGGCGCGCTTCCCGCTATTGCGGCTTGACCGCATCTATGTCCGCAACGCCACCGTCAGTCATCCGTGGGCACTGCCGCGTAAGCCCTGGTCCCATCTTTCCGATCATGCGCCGCTGGCGGTGGAGATTCATCTATGAATTTTAACTGGCAGGAAGGCAACCGGCTGCTGTTGCTGGAAAATGGTGAAGCGTTTTTCCCGCGCGTCTTTGGCGCGATCCAGCGGGCAGAACGCTCAGTTCTGATCGAAACCTTTATTCTGTTTGAGGATGACGTTGGTAACGCCCTGCACCGCGAATTGCTGGCAGCGGCCCAGCGCGGTGTGCGGGTCGAAGTGATGGTCGATGGCTACGGCTCCGCTGAACTCTCCGATAAATTTGTGAACAGCCTGACCAGCGCGGGTGTGCGTTTCATCTACTACGATCCGCGACCGCTGGTGATGGGGATGCGCACCAACGTGTTCCGCCGTCTGCACCGTAAAACGGTGGTGGTGGATGACGTGGTCGCCTTTGTCGGCGGCATCAACTTCTCGGCTGAACACAACACCGATTATGGCCCGGAGGCGAAGCAGGATTACGCGGTACAGGTCAAAGGCCCGGTCGTGGCTGACATCGCCCGCTATCTGCAACAGGCGATTGGCAGCGAACAGCATACCCGCCGCTGGTGGGGATCGCGTTCTCATCGTCCGGCGGTGAATGCTAAACCCGGCGATGCCCAGGTGCTTTATGTCTATCGCGATAATGACGAGCACCGCGACGACATCGAAGTGCATTATCTGGAGATGCTGCGCGAGGCGAAGCGGGATGTAATTATTGCCAACGCCTACTTCTTCCCGGGCTACCGGCTGCTGCGTGAGATGCGCAATGCTGCCCAGCGTGGCGTCCGGGTGCGGCTGATCGTGCAGGGCGAGCCGGATATGCCGATTGTGAAAGTGGGCGCAGAGCTGCTCTACAACTATCTGGTCGATGGCGGCGTTGAAGTCTACGAATATATCCGTCGTCCGCTGCACGGCAAGATCGCTGTGAAAGATGATTACTGGGCGACCGTGGGCTCCAGCAATCTCGATCCGCTGAGCCTCTCTCTGAACCTGGAAGCTAACCTGATCATCCACGACAGACCGTTCAACCAGACGCTGCGTGACAACCTCGAAGCGCTGCTGGCCAACGACTGCCAGCGCGTACAGGAGGACCGTCTGCCGCCGCGCAACTGGTGGCAACTGAGCAAAAGCGTGGTGGTATTCCATTTCCTGCGTCATTTCCCGGCCATCGCGGGCTGGCTTCCGGCACACACACCGCAACTGGCTCAGGTCAGTGCGCCGGTACAGCCAGAAATGGAAACGCAGGATCGTGTAGAAGCCGACAACCCGGGAGCAAAATCCTGATGGCAAAAAGACATCCACGCTGGCAGCTGGCAAAAAAAATCCTCACCGTGCTGTTTTTCGTCGCGGTGGTGGTTCTGCTGGTGGTTTATGCCCGCAAAGTGAACTGGGAAGATGTTTATGAGGTCATCGTTAACTACAACCGCTTTGTCGTCCTGACCGCTGCCGGACTGGTGGTGCTGAGTTACCTGGTTTATGGCTGCTATGACCTGATTGGCCGCGCCTACTGCGGCCATAAGCTGGCGAAGCGGCAGGTCATGCTGGTGTCGTTTATCTGTTACGCCTTTAACCTGACACTGAGTACGTGGGTGGGTGGCGTCGCGATGCGCTACCGGCTCTATTCCCGGCTGGGCCTCGACAGCGGCACCATCACCCGCATCTTCTCCCTGAGCATCGCGACTAACTGGCTGGGCTATATTCTGCTGGCGGGCGTGGTGTTCAGTGCGGGCATGGTCTCGATCCCCGGCGGCTGGTTTATTGGTGAGACTACGCTGCGGCTGATTGGCGTGGTTCTGCTGGTGCTGGTGGCGATTTACCTCTGGGCCTGCGCCTTCTCAAAACAGCGTCGCTGGACGATTAAAGGCCAGACGCTGCAGCTGCCTTCACTGCGCATGGCGCTGCTGCAGTTTGCGGTTTCCTGTGCCAACTGGATGGTGATGGGCGCGATTATCTGGCTGCTGCTGGGACGCGACGTGGGCTATCCGATGGTGCTGGGCGTCCTGCTGATCAGCAGTATTGCCGGGGTAATCATTCACATTCCGGCGGGCATTGGCGTTCTGGAAGCGGTGTTCCTGGCGCTGCTCAGCGGTCAGCACGCTTCACATGGCACCATCATTGCGGCGCTGCTGGCCTATCGCGTGCTCTACTTTATCCTGCCGCTGCTGTTAGCGCTGGTGCTCTATCTGGGGCTGGAGGGTCGGGCGAAGCATCTGCGTCAGAAGAACGAGCAGAAGTTACAGAAGTCGTCATAAAAAAGGGGAGGCGCAACCTGTGCGCCTCCCCTTTTACACTGAAAATCAGCGGCGGTTACCGAGGATCCGCAGCAGCATCAGGAACAGGTTAATGAAGTCGAGATAGAGCGTCAGCGCACCCATGATCGAGTAGCGACGCAGGTTTTCCGTGTCGCGGGCATCAATCTGCTCACCGATGTTTTTCAGCTTCTGCGTGTCATAAGCGGTTAATCCCACAAACACCACCACACCGATGTAGGTAATCGCCCACATCAGCGCCGGGCTTTTCAGCCAGAAATTCACCAGCGACGCCAGCACAATGCCTATCAGCGCCATAAACAGCAGGCTGCCAAAACGGCTCAGATCGCGTTTGGTGGTATAGCCGTAAAAACTCATCGCACCAAACATCCCTGCCGAGACAAAAAAGGTGCTGGCGATGGAGGAGTAGGTGTAGACCAGGAAGATACTCGCCATGGTAATGCCGGTCAGCGCCGAATAGAGCATAAACAGCCCGGTGGCTAGGGCCCCGCTCAGACGATGCACCATGCCTGACAGGAAAAACACCAGCGCCAGCTGCGCGATAATCAGCCCGAAGAAGGTAATGCGATTGGCAAACACCAGCTCCATCACGGCGGGCGTACGCGCCGCAAACCAGGAGACAAATGCGGTCAGTAACAGACCACAGGTCATCCAGCCATAGACCTGCGCCATATAGGCTTGTAAACCGCGAGATGCGGGTTGAACGATGGAATCATTGCGTGGATATCGGTCCATGATGCACCTCTTGTTAAACGGATGAACAGCTCCCTGCCGGGAGCCATGCCAGAGTTAAGTGTGGCACAGCTCAGCTCAACTGTGCCACAACATGCCGGTTAACGCCGCGACAGACACTGCTGATAACGGCTGTCGACGCGCTGCGCAAACCACGCCGTCGTCAGATTACGGGTAATTTTCGGACTTTCCAGCTTAATGCCCGGCAGCATTTCACGCGGCAGCTTACGGCCCGCCATTTTATCCGCCAGGGCAAAAACCTGTTTCCAGAGTTCGCTGTCGCTGAACGATTCTTTCTCCCCTTTCTCCAGATCGCGGCGAATGGCGCTGTTGCTCATGTCGATCTGCTTCGAAAGCGTGCGCACCGCCAGTTCGGTGCCGCCCGCCGCGTCTGAGCCATAGAGGATCAGATCGCCATCCAGCGCCAGCTTCATGCCGGTGGCTTTTGACACTGCCGCCTGGAACGCCGCATTGCGGCTGGCGTACCAGCCTGCATTGTAGTCGGCAAAGCGATAGAGCGGCTGGCTGTAGTCAGCCGGATAGCCGAGCAGGTGCATCGTCCCGAAGTAAATCCCGCCGTGACGGGTAAAGACTTCGCGCCGGATGGTGCCATCGATCGGCCATGGATAGCCTTTGGCGTGCGCTTCGGCAAACGCAATGCTGACCTGCATCGGCCCGCCGGTATGGATCGGGTTGAGATTGCCGAACAGCGTCTGGCCCATCGGCACCATGTCGATCAGGTCATCGAAAATGGCGCTGAGATCTTTTTCACTGCGCACTTTGTCCAGTCGTGCCGCATAGCTTTCCCCGGTCGGGGATTTGATCAGCAGCGCGGTGCGCACCAGGAAGGCCGGGACGTGCACTTTTGCCGCCCGGCGATCGATCTCGCCCCAGGCGATTTTCGGCAGGCCCGGCACCGCGGCCTCGGCGCTGAAGTTGCTCTCCTGATCCGCCACGGCGATCACCGCGCACAGGTTACTGGCGCTGGGGTCGATCTGCTGCGTGCGGAAGGTGGTGTAGATATCGTCGCTCCAGGCCGCTTTATTGCTGACGTGCGACGGCAGCAGCCGCTGGATTTGCGCTTTAACATCTTCAGGCTGCCGTACCGGCGCCTCCGGAGTTTTCTTGCTGCTACAACCCGCCAGCACCAGGGCGGCGACCAGTGTCAGACGTTGCAGAATCGGGGTGGATGACATGCCTGTCCTCAGAATAAACCAAAGCCCTACTCTACCATTGCCAGCGTTTCCCAGGCAGGAGAGAACTGAACTAAGGTTACCTTTTTTAACGTTAAAGGACCTTACGATGTGTAAACTCTGGCCTGTTGCGGCGTTCAGCCTGTTATTAACCGGCTGCGGCGCCAGTAATACCCCTGCTCAGGTGCAGTCGCCGGGCGCGCCGACCTCTTCCTCACTGAAAGTGCTGGAAACCGGTGCCAGCGTGATGCAATCACGTCCGCCTGTCGATGCCATCAATACCTATCTCGATGGCTTCCATTTTTATAACGGCGATAAAAACGGTCAGATGGAGGCGCACCACTATGTCACCGTGCTGAACGACGATGTGATGCAGGCGGTGATTTACGACGGCAACACGCGCGACGCGCGGCTGATGGGCGTGGAGTACATCATCAGCGAACGGCTGTTTAAGACCCTGCCGCCCGAAGAGAAGAAGCTGTGGCACAGCCATCAGTATGAGGTGAAGTCCGGCACGCTGATTGCGCCAGGTTTACCGAAAGTTGCCGACCACGCGCTGATGTCGCGCATCGTGAATACCTATGGCAAAACCTGGCATACCTGGCATACCGATCGCGACAAAACGCTGCCGATCGGCATTCCGGCGCTGATGATGGGCTTTACCCAGGATGGTCAGATGGATTCGCGATTGCTGGCGGATCGCGATCGCCGTTTTGACGTGGACAGCAAACAGATCCGGGCCGATCGGGCGGATATCGTAGCCAATCCGGCGGCGCCGGGTGCTAACGCCTGGGAAAAGGGCCAGGTTATTCAGCTTAAGCGCACCAGCGGTGGTGGTGAGCACAGCCACGGTCAGACCAGCTTTGGTCCGGCGGAGCAGCTGAAGCAGCCGTAGGCGTTGTGTATGCGTGTTAGCGGGCTGTGACGCGGATGAGATCAGCGGTAACGCCGCGGACGGAAAACCTCTGCCCGCTTGCGCCATTCATGCCTTAGTCCCAGCGCTGGGCCGCCTGATGGTCGCTGTCGCGGGCATCCACCCAGCGATCGCCCTGCTCTGTCGCTTCGCGCTTCCAGAACGGCGCGCGTGTTTTCAGATAATCCATAATGAACTCCGCGGCAGAAAAGGCGCTGCCGCGATGGGCGCTGGTCACGCCCACCAGCACGATCTCATCACCGGGAAACAGCTCGCCGACGCGGTGGATCACCGTGACGCGCTGCAGCGGCCAGCGTTCGCGTGCCGCATCAACAATCTCCTGCAGCGCTTTTTCGGTCATGCCGGGATAGTGCTCCAGCGTCAGCGCCGCCACGTTATCACCCAGATTGTGGTTGCGGACTTTGCCGGTAAAGGTCACTACCGCACCATCTTCATCACAGGCCGCCAGCCAGCGATATGCTTCCGCCATATCAAAGGGCGCGGGGCCGACGCGAATCTGCGTTTCCATCTCAGCCTCCGGTTACGGGCGGGAAAAAGGCTACTTCATCACCGGCGTGCAGCGGGTGACTCATCGGCACCAGCGTCTGATTCACCGCCGCCAGCAGTTTGCCCGACTCCAGCGCCAGCGCCCAGCGATCGTCGCGTTCGGCCAGCGCAGCGCGCAGCGCCGCCACATCCGCATAATCAGCGTTCACCTCAAAGGATGCGGTGCCGGTCAGCTCACGCACCTGAGCGAAAAACAGCACCTTAATCATGCGCGGCCGCCTGAAAATCGCCGCTTTTGCCGCCACTCTTGCTGATCAACCGCAGCTGATCGATGACGATATCCTTCTGCACCGCTTTGCACATGTCGTAGATGGTTAGCGCGGCTACCGAGGCTGCCGTCAGCGCTTCCATCTCGACGCCGGTTTTGCCGGTCAGTCGGCAGAGCGAGGTGATCCGAACCCGATTATGATCCGGTTCTGCTTCGAGGTTCACTTCCACTTTACTCAGCATCAGCGGATGACAGAGCGGAATCAGCTCCCAGGTGCGTTTTGCTGCCTGGATCCCGGCGATGCGCGCGGTGGCGAAGACATCCCCTTTATGGTGGCTGCCTTCCATAATCATCTGCAGCGTTTCCGGCTGCATCAGCACCAGCACGTCGGCGCGCGCTTCGCGCACGGTTTCAGCCTTGGCGGAAACATCCACCATGTGCGCTTCGCCCGCGGCGTTAATGTGTGTGAGTTGAGACATACTTACCGTTTCTTCAGATGTGAGACAAAATTACAGGGCGCAGTGCGCGCATCAAGCTGGTCAGCGATAATCCGCTCCCAGGCGGTGCGGCAGGCGCTGGTCGAACCCGGCACGGCCAGGATCAGCGTCCCGTTAGCCAGACCGGCAATGGCGCGCGACTGCAGCGTCGAGCCGCCAATCTCTTCATAGGAGATCATCCGGAACAGTTCGCCAAACCCGTCGATCTCGCGGTCAAACAACGGCAGCAGCGCTTCCGGCGTGCTGTTTTTCAGGTTAAAGCCGGTGCCGCCATTGATGATCACCACCTGCACATCGTCACTGGCGATCCAGCGCGATACGGTGGCGCGAATGCGATAAAGGTTATCCGGCACGATGGCGTGATCGACCACCTCATGGCCCGCTTCCGCCGCCGCCTCGCGCAGATAGTCGCCGGAGGTATCGTTGCTGGCATCGCGACGGTCTGACACCGTCATCACCGCAATCTGTACGGCCTGAAATTCGCTGGCTGGTTTACCCATACTTACTCCTGAAATTAGCCGCCAATGTAAGAGAGATTTTGTGTGATGCCGGTGTTGCCCTGATGCAGGAAGTGCGTCTGCTTCTTCTGTCCCAGGCTGCTGGCGATGCGCGCCTGCAGTTCGGCCTGCTGCTCATCGGACGCCAGCAGGTCACGCAGCGGTATGCCGCCGTCACCAAACAGGCACAGGTGAAGGTTACCCTGCGCCGAGACGCGCAGACGGTTGCAGCTGGCACAGAAATCTTTGGCGTAAGGCATGATCAGGCCAATCTCGCCGACATAGTCGGGATGATAAAAGACCTGTGCCGGGCCGTCGCTGCGTCCGCTTTCGCGACGCTGCCAGCCCTGGGCAATCAGCTGATCGCGGATCACCATGCCGGACACGTGCTGATCGCGGAACAGCGTGCCGCCGTCGCCAGTCTCCATCAGTTCGATAAAGCGCAGCTGAATCGGACGGATGCGGATCCAGTCGAGGAACGTAGCCAGATTACGGCTGTTGAGATCGCGCATCAGCACGCTGTTGACTTTGACCTGGCGAAACCCGGCGTCCAGCGCCGCATCAATGCCGCTCATCACCTGATGGAATTTATCCTGACCGGTGATGGCGTGAAACTGACGGGCATCCAGGCTGTCGACGCTGACGTTGAGTGCGTTCAGACCCGCATCGCGCCACTGCTTCACGTCGCGCGCCAGCCGGTAGCCATTGGTGGTCACCGCGATCTGGCGGATAGCGGCGTTTTCACGCACTGCCGCAATGATGTCGGTGAAATCGCGGCGCAGCGACGGCTCACCGCCGGTCAGCCGCACTTTTTCGGTTCCGGCTGCGGCAAAAGCCCGCGTGACACGGCGGATTTCATCCAGAGAGAGAAAGCTTTTGTTACGAATTCCCTGCGGTTTGTAACCGTCAGGAAGACAGTAGGTACAGCGGAAATTACAGACATCTGTGACCGACAGGCGCAGGTAATAGAACTTACGCGCGTATGCATCAGTAAATTGTGACACCAGAACACCTTTCCAGATTGGGAGATGCAGTCATTTCTTCCTGCACCCTGGCAGCTCGATGGCTACGGCCTGAACCCCCTATCCGCAGACTTAGGCATTCAGGCTTGAGTGTACGCTGACCCGTTGATCAGCGCGGTAAACATGATGGTAGCGTGAATTTACTCACTCTTCCATTTGCTCTTTTCGCTATATATTCTTATACATATCGAATTTTCACCGCATTTTCGCGACAGGATACGTTAAAATGCGCTCCAGATTTTGACGCAAGTCATCCGCGCGAGCTTAGCGTTCAGAGCTACGCTACGAGATGTTAAGGAGAAGTATGAATCGCACACTGGCCGATCTTGATCGCGTTGTGGCACTGGGCGGCGGACACGGTTTAGGCCGCGTGATGTCGGCCCTTTCCCCGCTGGGCTCACGTCTTACCGGCATCGTCACCACCACCGACAACGGCGGATCGACCGGCCGCATTCGTCGATCCGAAGGCGGTATCGCCTGGGGCGACATGCGCAACTGTCTTAACCAGCTGATTGCAGAACCCAGCGTCGCCTCCGCGATGTTCGAGTATCGCTTTGCCGGTAACGGCGAACTGGCCGGTCACAACCTCGGTAATCTGATGCTGCGGGCGCTGGATCATTTGAGCGTTCGCCCGCTGGAAGCGATCAATATCATCCGTAACCTGTTGAAGGTCGACGCCTTTTTAATCCCGATGTCGGAGCAGCCGGTGGATCTGGTGGCGATGGATGCCGAAAGCAATATGGTTTACGGCGAAACCGCGATCGATGAGATGAAGCAGCCGCCGCAGGAACTGATGCTGCATCCCAACGTCCAGCCGACGCGGGAAGCGCTGCAGGCCATTGCAGAAGCGGATCTGATCCTGATCGGTCCAGGCAGTTTCTACACCAGCCTGATGCCGATTCTGCTGATGGAAGAGATGGCGCAGGCACTGCGTCGCACGCCTGCCACCATGGTGTTTATCGGCAATCTGGGGCGCGAGCTCAGCCCCGCTGCAGCCAGTCTTTCGGTGGCTGATAAGCTTCAGATGATGGAACGATACATCGGCAAGCGGATAATTGATGCGGTAGTGGTCGGACCGTCGGTCGCCACAGAGGGCATTGAAAACCGTCTGATTGTCCGTGAACCGCTGGAGGCCGCCGATATCCGATATCGTCATGACCGCCAGCTGTTACGGCTGGCGCTGGAACACGCCATTCAGGGCTTTGACGGCGCTACGAGGCCGCAATAAACAGCGTTCGCAGCTCATGCAGTTGATCGCGCACGCTGGCCGCCTGTTCGAACTCCAGGTTCTGCGCGTGCTGCTGCATCTGCCCTTCCAGCTCGTGGATTTTCTTCTGCAGCGCCTGCGGCGTTAACAGCTGGAAATCGGCCAGTGCCTGAGCCTCGCCAGGACGTGCCGGTTTTGCTTTGCCGCGGGTTTTCACCACGTTGTTGCCCAGCTCCAGGATATCGGTGATCTTCTTGTTCAGGCCCTGCGGCACAATGCCGTTCTTTTCGTTGTGCAGTTGCTGTTTCTCGCGGCGGCGCTCCGTCTCTTCAATAGCACGCGCCATCGACGGCGTGATTTTATCGCCATAGAGAATCGCTTTGCCGTTGATGTTACGCGCCGCACGACCAATAGTCTGAATCAGCGATCGTTCGGAACGCAGGAAGCCCTCTTTATCCGCATCCAGAATCGCCACCAGCGACACTTCCGGCATATCCAGCCCCTCACGCAGTAAGTTGATGCCCACCAGCACATCAAACTCACCCAGACGTAAGTCGCGGATAATCTCCATACGCTCTACGGTGTCGATGTCGGAGTGCAGATAGCGCACCTTCTCGCCATGCTCCGTCAGATACTCAGTGAGATCTTCCGCCATGCGCTTGGTCAGCACTGTTACCAGCACACGTTCGTTAATCGCCACGCGCTGACGGATTTCCGACAGCAGATCGTCAACCTGGGTGCCGACCGGACGGACTTCGATGATCGGATCCAGCAGGCCGGTGGGACGTACCACCTGATCGACGACTTCGTCACCCGATTTTTCCAGCTCATATTTGCCCGGCGTTGCCGAAACATAGATGGTCTGCGGGGCCAGCGCCTCAAACTCTTCAAACTTCATCGGACGGTTGTCCAGCGCCGACGGCAGGCGGAAGCCATACTCCACCAGCGTCTCTTTGCGCGCCCGGTCGCCTTTGTACATGCCGCCAATCTGCGGGATGGTGACGTGGGACTCATCCACCACCAGCAGGCCATCGGCAGGGAGATAATCAAACAGCGTCGGTGGCGCTTCGCCCTGTCCGCGTGCGGAGAGATAGCGTGAGTAGTTCTCGATGCCGGAGCAGTAACCCAGCTCACTCATCATCTCCAGGTCGAACTGGGTACGCTGGGTAATACGCTGCTCTTCCAGCAGTTTATTGTTCTCCAGCAGTACCCGGCGGCGATCCGCCAGCTCGACTTTGATGTCTTCCATCGCCTGCAGAATGCGCTCACGCGGCGTGACGTAGTGCGTCTTAGGATAGATAGTAAAGCGCGGCACCACTGAATCGATCTGTCCGGTCAGCGGGTCAAACAGCGACAGACGCTCGACCTCTTCGTCAAACAGTTCGACGCGCAGCGCAATATCGTCTGACTCCGCGGGGAAGATATCAATCACTTCGCCACGCACGCGGAAGGTGCCGCGCTGAAACGCCTGATCGTTACGGGTGTATTGCAGCTCTGAGAGGCGGCGCAGGATGCTGCGCTGATCGATAATCATGCCGCGGGTCAGGTGCAGCATCATTTTCAGATAGAGATCGGGATCGCCCAGACCGTAGATCGCTGAAACCGACGCCACCACGATAACATCGCGCCGCTCCAGAAGCGCCTTGGTCGCCGACAGACGCATCTGTTCAATGTGTTCATTCACCGACGCATCTTTTTCAATAAAGGTGTCGGAGCTCGGCACATAGGCTTCAGGCTGATAGTAGTCGTAGTAAGAGACGAAAAACTCGACGGCGTTATCCGGGAAAAACTCTTTCATCTCACCATAGAGCTGCGCCGCCAGCGTCTTGTTCGGCGCCAGCACCATCGTCGGGCGATTGAGGTCAGCAATGACGTTGGCGACGGTAAAGGTTTTACCGGAGCCGGTCACGCCTAATAGGGTCTGATGGGCCAGTCCATCCTCCAGCCCCTCTTCCAGACGACGGATCGCCTCAGGCTGGTCGCCCGAAGGTTTAAAGGCAGAATTGAGTTTAAAAACTTTGGTCATGAATGCAGTTCCTGCTGGAGAAGTCGGCGGGCAGGCACTTATTTTACTCTGCTATGGTGATTTTGCCAGAAAATAATACTGGATATAAAAACAGTAATCGTGCAAGATTAATGCAATCAGGGCAAGACTCAGGCCGCCTGCTTCGGATACGTGATATCGCAAAGCGTGTTGCGCAATGTTATCCCCAGAACGGGATCAGATTTAACATTTGTCAATAGAACGTCACAAAATTACAGTTCGGTTACCTGACAGAGAATTCGCAGGCTTGTTTTTTGATAACCAGCTGATTTAATTGATTTAAGCTAATAAGGCCAGAATCTCATCATTATGTTACCAGGCCGCGTATTTCCTCGCTTCTAACCGGTTTTCATTACCTAATGCACAAGGTTATCCACAGGAATGGTGGATAAGTGATGGCAGCCCCGCCGCCATCAGCTGTGTATAATTTTTCCCTGCCCTCCCGCCTCGTTGAAAATAATTTTTTTTGCGTTAAATTTCTCGTCGGCTGCTGACGGATTATTCTGCATTTTTAATCTCTCGCCTGGCGTGGTACGCAAATTTTCATCGTTTCACTAAGATTCTTAATCAGACATTCTGCGTGACCGCAGCACGTCTGCACCACAAACAGCGCCCGCAGGCACTGTAAAAGTGCAGGCGCGTGATGACCATGGGCAATTGATAAGTTTTTCTCACCTTTTGTTCCTGATACAGCGCACTGCAGCAGGAAACAGGGCCGTTTTAAGATCTGGCCTGGGAATTGCAGGAGTCAGTAACGTCACCGCGCTTTACGCGCACTGTGTTGCAATGGTGAGGCTGCCGTTGCTGATGACTTGTTTGCCAGACGACAGAGAGCGGAAGCAATCAGGCTAATGATCGGGAAGGAGAGTGTCAGATGCTGAGTCTACGTTCGGTAAATCAATTTTACGGTCAAAACCATATTCTGTGGGATGTGGACCTGGATCTGTCGCCTGGCACCTGCACCGGTATTCTGGGCAGTCCTGGCATGGGTAAAACCACGCTGGTCAACTGCATCATGGGCAGACTGCCGATTAACAGCGGCACCATTTCCTGGAAAGAGGATGGTTCGCCGCCGGAAGATTTGCTGCTGCAGCCCGCCGAACAGCGGGCGCAGATGGGCATCGGCTATGTGCCGCAGGGCCGCCATATTTTTACCCAGATGAGCGTGGAAGATAACCTGCTGATAGCCTTACTGGCGGGTGCCGGCCAGCGCGACCGCCATCGCGCGATTCCCGAAATGGTCTTTGATTTGTTCCCGGCGCTCTACTCCCTGCGCCAGCAACGCAGCGGCGATCTGCCTATCGATCAGCAGCAACAGCTGGCCCTGGCACGCGCGCTGGTGCTTCAGCCCAAACTGCTGATTCTTGATGAGCCGACTGATGGGATGTCGCCGTGGCTGGAAGTGGAAATGGGCAACCTGATCAGCCGGCTTAACCTCGACTACGGGCTGACCATCCTGCTGCTGGAGCAGCGCCTGTCGTTGATCCGGCGGGTGGCGGACTATTTCCTGCTGCTGCACCGTGGCCGTAATGTGGCGCAGGGCAGCATGGAGCAGCTGGATGACTACACCGTGGATAAATGGCTAACCGTCGCCTGAATCTCACTGCGGCAGCGTCAGATACTGTCCACAGGACGCCTGCTGGGCTGCATCGGTAAGATACGGAATGGTACCCAGACAGGGCGCAGGCAGTCTGTTTTTCAGACTGGTGAGATATTCCTGATAGCGTTTGCCCGGCTTTACGACCGTGTTGGCGATCCAACCCACCAGTGGCAGGCCGCACGCACGCACCGCCTCGGCGGTGAGCATGGCGTGGTTGATACAGCCGAGCTTTATTCCCACCACCAGAATCACGGGCAGCTGTTCGCTGACCACCCAGTCCGCATAAGTATGCGTCTCTGACAGCGGGGTGTACCAGCCGCCCGCACCCTCAACCAGAATCCAGTCCGCCAGCGGCTCCAGCGCCGCCAGACCCGCTGACAGCGCCAGATGAGTAATCGGTCTGCCCTCTTCAGCGCTGACGATGTGCGGCGAGGTCGGCTCCATAAATGCCAGCGGATTGACATGCTGATAGCTCAACGGCACGCTGCTGAAGCGCTGCAGTGCCAGCGCATCGCTGTTGCGAATGCCTTCTGGCGTCATCTCACAGCCTGACGCAACCGGCTTGTAGCCCGCACAGCGGTAGCCTGCGGCAGCCGCAGTCTGCAACAGTGCGCCGCTGGCGACCGTTTTACCGACTTCAGTGTCGGTGCCGGTAATAAAAAACCGTTTCATGAAAGCGTGACTCCATAAATTAAATGGTAACTCAGGCGATAGCCGTGCCGATCGCGCGGCCAGTGCGCCTCTAACTGGTTAAGCCGTTGCCGGGTGAATATCTGCCCGTCGCGCCCCTGATGCAGATGGGTCGCCCCAATCCCTTTCAGCGACCGCATGGCACTGAGCGCATCGGGGAAATGCAGGGTGACTACCTCTGAGCTGCAGCGCAGTTGCTCTGCGTGGCAGGCCGCGGCAATCTTCGCCTCGCTGAGAAAGCGATTAGCATGGGGTAATGCATCCAGATGGGACCAGGCTTCATGCACTTCCTGCAACGAACCGTCGCCCAGTGTAGAAAACAGCAGCGTGCCCTCAGGCCGCAGCACGCGCCGGAACTGACGCAGCGCGCCGGGCAGATTTTCACTCCACTGCACCGCCAGGTTGCTCCACACCAGGTCGATGCTGTTATCCGCCAGCGGCAGCGCGTCAATGTCGCCCGCCAGATAGTGCTGCGCCGCGCCGTTGTCCCGCGCCTGTTGCAGCATCTGCAGTGAGAGATCCAGCGCCGTCACCTGTTTGCCGCGTTCGCGCCACAGCCTGCTGTACCAGCCGGTGCCACACCCGGCATCCAGCAGCTGCAGCCCACTGTGAGCCGGTGCGCGAGCCAGCAGCGCATCGCCGCTGAGGCGCTGCAGTGCCGCATGGGCATCGTAATGGCTGGCCGCCCGGCCAAAGGCACGCGCAACCGCCTGCTTATCAACCCGCAGCGTCATGCAGCGCCTCCAGTAACCGGTCAATATCTTCACGGCGATGTGACGCAGTCAGGGTAATGCGCAGCCGGGCCGTTCCCGGCGGCACGGTAGGTGGCCTAATCGCACTAACCCAGCAGCCCGCTTCCGCCAGCCGCGTCGAGAGCGCCATCGCATCGCCATTTTCACCGATTAGCAGCGGCTGTATCGCACTGCCGGAGTTCATCAGTTGCCACGGCAGTGAGGCTGCGCCACGCCGGAAATGCGCAATGTTCTGCTGCAGCTGCAGGCGCAGCGCATCACCCTGCTGAATTTCACGCAGCGCCGCCTGCAGCGCCACGGCCTGCGCGGCGGGCATGGCGGTGGAATAGATCAGATGACGGCTGAACTGCAGGAAATAGTCGGCGGTATCAGCATCGCACAGCAGCGCGGCACCGCTGACGCCAAAGGCTTTGCCAAAAGTGACCACCAGCAGTTCCGGCTTAACGCCCTGCTGCCAGCAGCTGCCGCGCCCTTGCTCACCCATCACGCCGATGCCGTGCGCATCATCCACCAGCAGCCAGCCCTTTGCCTGACGCGTCTGTTGCGCCAGCGTAGCCAGCGGTGCGCTGTCGCCATCCATACTGAAAATGCCTTCCGTCACCACCAGCGTTTCCCCCTCGCAGGGTGACGCGAGCCGTGTCGTCAGGCTCTCCGGGTCGTTATGACTGAAACGCCGCAACTGCGCCGGGCTGTGGCTGGCGGCGTCGAGCAGCGAGGCATGGCTGAGTTTATCGGCCAGGATGCGATCGTTTTTCTCGCCCAGCAGATGAATCACCGCCTGATTGGCGGCAAAGCCGGAGATAAACAGCAGCGCACGGTCATAGCCGAGCCAGTCGGCCAGCTGCGCTTCAAGTTCGGCGTGCTGACGGTGATAACCAGTGACGTGTCCCGAGGCCCCCGCCCCCGCGCCCGCCAGCGCCGCACCCTGTTGCCAGCCCGCAATCACCGCCGGATGGCGGGTTAAACCGAGATAGTCATTGCTGGAGAAGTGCAGATAGCGGCGGCCACCGCTCTCTAACGTGCGGGTAGCTTGCTGATCGATGATTCGACGCTGTCGCCAGCCATTGGCCGCACGGCGCTGCGCCAGCCCCTGCTGAAGTCGTTGCTGCCAGCTCATTACAGTGCCGCGTTGTAGAACTGTTCAGTATCGGCATGGAACAGCTGCTCACTGAGGTGTTCTTCCTGCTGCTGATCGCCATGCCGGGTGTGGGTATGCTCCGGGTTCAGCCCCAGTTTGCGGAACAGCACGCGGTCTTTATCCTCTTCCGGATTTGGCGTGGTCAGCAATTTGCAGCCGTAGAAAATCGAGTTCGCTCCGGCCATAAAGCACATCGCCTGAGTCTGCTCGCTCATCTGCTCGCGGCCCGCTGAGAGGCGCACATGCGAGGTCGGCATCATGATGCGCGCCACCGCGATGGTGCGGATAAAATCGAAAGGCTCTACGTCATCGTTGTCCGCCAGCGGCGTGCCTTTGACCTTCACCAGCATGTTGATCGGCACGCTCTCCGGCGGCGTCGGCAGATTGGCTAACTGCACCAGCAGACCGGCACGGTCGTTCACGGTTTCACCCAGGCCGACGATGCCGCCCGAACAGACTTTAATTCCGGCGTCACGCACTTTGCCGAGCGTGTCCAGACGTTCCTGATAGCTGCGGGTGGTGATGATGGAGCCATAGAATTCCGGCGAGGTGTCGAGGTTATGGTTGTAGTAATCGAGGCCCGCGCCCGCCAGCCGCTGCGCCTGTTGATCGCTAAGCGTGCCGAGCGTCATGCAGGTTTCCATTCCCATCGCCTTCACGCCTTCAACCATTTTTTCCAGGTACGGCATATCGCGCTCGTGTGGGTTTTTCCATGCAGCACCCATGCAGAAACGGGTTGAACCGGCGGCTTTAGCCTGACGCGCAGAGGTCAGTACCTCCTCCACTTCCATCAGACGTTCCGACTCCAGGCCGGTCTTATAGCGCGCACTCTGCGGGCAGTATTTGCAATCTTCCGGGCAGGCCCCGGTTTTGATCGACAGCAGGGTACTGACCTGCACCTGGCGCGGGTCGAAGTGCTGACGATGCACCTGCTGCGCTTTAAACATCAGTTCAAGAAAAGGTTGATCAAACAGTGCTTGCGCCTGTGCAATTGTCCAGCGTTGAGCCATTACGTACTCCAGAAAAGGGTGTCATCCCGACAGAAAGCAGGGGTATACTTGTAAACTATATTTTTTTATTTTGGTTTACAACTCCGATGACTACCCCCGTTTTCTCCTCCGATGATGCCCGTTTTGACCGCCAGCATATCTGGCATCCCTACACCTCGATGAAGGATCCGCTGCCCTGCTACCCCGTGGTGGCCGCGCAGGGTTTTCAGCTGCAACTGGCCGATGGCCGTGAGCTGGTGGATGGAATGTCATCGTGGTGGGCGGCGATTCATGGTTACAACCATCCGCGACTGAACCGGGCGCTGACGGAGCAGGTCACGCAGATGTCGCACGTGATGTTTGGCGGCATTACCCATCCGGCAGCGGTCGCGCTTTGCCGAAAACTGGTGGCGATGACGCCTGAGGCGCTGGAGTGCGTTTTTCTGGCCGACTCCGGCTCGGTGGCGGTAGAAGTGTCGATGAAAATGGCACTGCAGTACTGGCTCGGCCGGGGTGAGACGCGCCAGCAGTTTCTGACGCTGAAGCGCGGCTATCATGGCGATACCTTTGCCGCGATGTCGGTCTGTGATCCCGAGAACTCAATGCACAGTCTGTGGCGCGGTTATCTGCCTGAGCACCACTTTGCGGCGGCTCCGGCCTGTGGCTTTGATGATGAATGGGACGAACGCGATTTCGATGATTTCGCCCGGCTGATTGAACAGCATCACCGGCAGCTGGCGGCGGTGATTCTGGAGCCGATTGTGCAGGGTGCGGGCGGGATGCGTTTCTATCATCCACGCTATCTGCAGCAGGCGCGGGATGCGTGCGACCGCTATGGCGTGCTGCTGATTGCGGATGAGATCGCCACCGGATTTGGCCGCACCGGCAAGCTCTTTGCCTGTGAACATGCGGTTATTACCCCGGATATTCTCTGCGTCGGCAAGGCACTGACCGGCGGCATGATGACGCTGGCGGCGACCCTGACCACCCGCGAGGTGGCTGACACTATCAGCCGCAGCGCGGCAGGCTGTTTTATGCATGGCCCGACCTTTATGGGGAATCCGCTGGCCTGCGCGGTGGCAGCGGAGAGCCTGAGCATGCTGGCGGACGGTCACTGGCAGCGCCAGGTGGCCGCAATCGAACAGCAGCTGCGGGCTGAGCTGCTGCCGCTGCGCCGTTTACCGCAGGTGGCTGATGTGCGCGTGCTGGGGGCGATTGGCGTAGTTGAAACCCATCAGGCAGTTAACATGGCGTCACTGCAGCAGTTCTTTGTCGAACAGGGCGTCTGGATCCGGCCGTTTGGCCGACTGATCTACCTGATGCCGCCCTACATCATCACGCCACAGGCTCTGAGTCAGCTGGTGCAGGCGATTGGCAACGCGCTGGAACATTCGCAACATTTTGCCGCCTGAAGCGGGCTGGCCACTGGCACTGGTGGCGCTTTTGGTTATGATGAAAGGCTATTCATCGACAGTTAAGGAGATGTGATGCGCGTTTTTAGTCAGGATTTTAATGACGGCGAGAAGATGCCAGAAAAGCATGTTTTCAACGGCATGGGTTATCAGGGCGAGAATATTTCTCCCCATCTTGCCTGGGAAGCGGCACCGGAAGGCACCAAAAGTTTTGTGGTGACCTGCTACGATCCTGATGCGCCGACGGGTTCCGGCTGGTGGCATTGGGTCGTGGCGAATATTCCGTCCAGCACCACGTCACTGCCGCAGGGTGCCGGTTCCGGCAAAGCGTCACTGCCAGCAGGCGCAATCCAGACCCGCACCGATTTCGGTCAGGCGGGCTATGGTGGCGCGGCACCGCCACAGGGCGAAACTCATCGCTACATTTTCACCGTTCATGCGCTGGAAGTGGAGACGATTGAGGTGGACGAAGGCGCCAGTGGCGCAATGGTCGGCTTTAATGTGCATTTCCACGCACTGGCGAGCGCCTCGCTGACCGTGAATTATCAGTAATGCAATTCGCCTCTCCCGCTCAGGAGAGGCGTCTTTCAGGGTACGTTACGCCTGCAACGGGTGAATAACTACCCACATCGGGCCCTGCCCTACCGCATAACGTCCCAGCGGCTGTAACAGCCCCTTCGGTTCGCTGATCGCATACACTTCGATGTGATGCGATTTCTGTCCCGCCACCACCAGATAACGTCCGCTGTGATCGATATTGAACCCGCGCGGCTGCGTTTCTGTCGGCTGGAACCCTTCCAGCGTCAGTTCATCGCCCAGTTCGCTGACGCTGAAGATCGCCAGCGTGCTGCTGGTGCGATCGCAGGCATAGAGGAAACGGCCATCCGGCGTCAGATGAATATCGGCGGCCCAGCGCGTACCGCTGAAGTCAGGCGGCATCATATCCAGCGTCTGCACGCTTTCTGCTTCGCCTTCACCGGTATTTAATGCCCAGACATCAACCGTGCTGTCGAGCTCGTTGACGCAGTAAGCAAACTGCCCGCCCGGATGGAACTGCATATGACGCGGACCTGCGCCCTCTACCGTCGTGACCTGCGCCTGTTTGCGCGGCGTCAGCTGACCGTCTGCACCCAGCGCAAACAGACAGATGCGGTCCTGCTTCAGTGCCGGTACATAGAGTATCTTGTTATCGGTATCGATATTGGCAGAGTGGCAGCCATCCAGGCCGTTGATCACCTGCAGCGGTGCCTGCGGAATGCCGTCATCGCCAATCGGGCTGACGCTGACGCAGGCATCATTGTAAGAACCGCAGAACAGGAACCGGCCCACACGATCGGTGGAAATGTGGGTCGGACTGCCCGGCAGCGGTGCCTGACCAGCTTCGGTCAGCGTGCCATCGGCGGCAATCTGAAACGCCAGCACGCGAAAATTAGGACGTACACCGACATAGAGAAAATCGCGTTTCGGACTCACCACCATTGGCTGAACCTGGCCGGCGACATCAATCACCTGAAGCAACGTCAGCGCACCCTCATCATTCATCTGCCAGACGTGAATCTGCTGGCTCTCGGGACTGGCGGTGTAGACAACCTGTTTCATGCATTCTCCTTTTTTGCTGCCTGATCATGATCTGTGAATCACTGTAGCGTGTTTTATTGGCCTGCGCTGGAATCATTTGTGTCCTGTTTTTTGTCTCCGGACCGTGGACAGGTGTAGACTTCAGCCTCTGCAAACTGAAAAAAACGAGAGGATGAATGAGCTACCGGGTAATTGCCCTCGACCTCGACGGCACGCTGCTGACCCCAGCCAAAACGATTCTGCCGCAGTCAATTGACGCGCTGAACCAGGCCCGCCAGGCGGGTATTCATGTCGCTATCGTGACCGGACGCCATCACTGCGCTATCCACCCTTTTTATCAGGCACTACAACTGGATACACCCGCAATCTGCTGTAATGGCACCTATTTGTATGATTACCAGGCGAAAAAGGTGCTGGCGTCCGATCCCCTCGACCCGCTGCTGGCGTTACAGGTCATTGAGAGGCTGAATCAGCAGCAGATTCACGGCTTGCTCTACGTGGATGATGCGATGCTCTATCAGACGCCGACCGGTCATGTGGTGCGCACCCTGAAATGGGCCGAATCGCTGCCTCAGCATCAGCGTCCGCTATTCCGCCAGGTGCCTGATTTAGCCCAGGCAGTGCGTGACGCCGGGTCGATCTGGAAGTTTGCCCTGTCGCACAACAACACACCTGAACTGCAACAGTTCGCCACTACGGTGGAAGCGGAGCTGGGGCTGGCCTGCGAATGGTCATGGCACGATCAGGTGGATATCGCCAGAGGCGGCAACAGCAAAGGCAAACGACTGGCGCAGTGGGTTGAATCGCTGGGGCTGAGCATGTCCGATGTGATCGCGTTTGGTGATAACTACAACGACCTCAGCATGCTGGAAACGGCCGGACTGGGTGTGGCGATGGGCAATGCCGACGAGGCGATCAAAGCGCGGGCGAAAAAGGTGATCGGCACTAACCTTGAAACCGGTATTGCCGATACTCTCCGTCAGTTCGTCCTGTAATCAGGGCGTCACGGAGACGCTTTTAATCTGGGCATAAAGCCACTGTTCGGGCCGGATGCCCAGTTCATCGCGCGCCCACGGCGTGATGCGCGCCCAGAGTTCGCTGATGCCGATACGCAGCTTCACCTCCACCTGGTCTCCGACCTCCAGCAGCTCAACTACCTGTGCCGGTAAAATGTTGCGGATGGAGGTGTGCTGCGGCGGTTGCAGCGCCAGCGAGACATCTGATGAGGCGATGCGAATACGCAGCGGCGTTTTCACAGGCTGATTTACCCGGCTGACCCAGATGTGCTGATCGCCCAGCGACAGCGCGGTCATCGGATAGTCGGGATGCTGCTCCAGCACCTGTACCCGCAGCACGCTGGTCAGTTCGCTCACCGGCAGCCAGGGCCGCATCGCGCTGCTGCCCCATACCCGCTCCAGCGGACCAAAAGCTTTAACCTTGCCCGCATCCAGCACCAGCACGTTATCGGCCAGATGCAGGATTTCATCCAGACTGTGCGAAACGTAGAGCATCGGAATATCGACCTGCTTCGTCAGCTTTTGCAGATACGGCATCAGTTCACGTTTGCGCGGCAGATCCAGTGACGCCAGCGGCTCATCCAGCAGCAGCATATCCGGTGCGGTCAGCAGCGCCCGGCCAATCGCGACCCGCTGCTTTTCACCGCCCGAGAGCGACAGCGGAAAGCGTGACAGCAGCGCCTCCAGCCCCAGCAGCGAGACCAGACTGTCGAACTGCGCTTTCATTGACGGCGCCATACCATATTGCAGGTTGCCCCGGACCCGATAGTGCGGGAACAGCCGCGCATCCTGAAACACATAACCGATGCGTCGTTTTTCCGGCGGCAGCGCAATCTTCTGCTCTGCATCAAACAGCAGACGCTCGTTAAGCTCAATTCGCCCGCGCTGCGGCTGAGTCAGTCCGCTGATGGCATTGATGAGTGAGGTTTTACCGGCACCGGAGACACCGAAAATGGCGGTGATCCCTTTGGCCGGAATCTGCAGGTCGATCTCCAGCTGGTGTTCGCCCTGCTGCTGCATAAAGTTGAGTGATAGCATCAGCTTCCCATCCGCTTGCGGCCTGCCCGTGCCAGCCATTCTGACGCCAGCAGGGAACCCAGTGCCAGCACGATAGCGATCACGCAGAGCCGCGCCGCCGCACCCTCTGCACCGGGCGTTTCGATCAGGGTAAACATCGCCAGCGGAAGCGTGCGCGTTTCACCGGGAATATTGGACACAAAGGTAATGGTGGCGCCAAATTCGCCCAGCGATCGGGCAAACGCCAGTACCGTTCCGGCGATCACGCCCGGCAATGTCAGCGGCAGTGTGATGGTGAAAAAGACCCGCCAGCGTCCGGCACCCAGTGTACGCGCCGCCTGCTCCAGCCGGCTATCCACCGCTTCCAGCGCCAGCCGGATAGCGCGTACCATCAGTGGAAAGGCGATCACGGCAGACGCCAGTGCCGCCCCGCGCCAGCTGAACGCAAAGCTGAAACTGAACCAGTCAAACAGCTTTTCACCAATGATCCCGCGTCGCCCCAGGCTAACCAGCAGCAGATAACCCACCACTACCGGCGGCAGCACCAGCGGCAGGTGAATCAGGCTGTCGAGCAGCGCTTTGCCGGGGAAACGGCAGCGCACCAGAATCCAGGCCATCAGGATGCCAAACGGCAGACTGCCCAGCACGGCTATGCCAGAGACTTTAAGGCTAAGCAGTACTGCCTGCCATTCGGGATCGCTGAGTATCATTTCGTCGGTGTGAATCCGTAATGTTTGAAAATCGCCGCAGCCTGCGGCCCTTTCAGGTAATCATAAAAGGCTTTAACGGTAGCCGTATCGTGATCGTTTACGATCGCCATCGGGTATTCCACCGGTTTATGGCTCTCTGCCGGAAAACGCCCCACCACCTGCACTTTGGCGCTGGCGACGGCGTCCGAACCATAGACAATGCCATAAGGCGTTTCGTTACGCTCGACCAGCGCCAGCGCTGCCCGCACATTATTAGCGGGCGCTAACGCGGGCGCAACGCTGTCCCAGGCTCCCAGTTTTTGCAACGCCTCTTTAGCATAGATACCCGCCGGAACATGGTCCGGATCGCCAACCGCCAGACGTTCACCGTGCAGCAATGTTTTCCAGTCGGTCTGCGGATTCAGCGTCACTGCTTTAGCTGCGGCACTCCGTGGCGCAATCAGTACCAGGTCGTTGCCCAGCAGGGTGTAGCGGGTGCGGGTTATCACGCTTTTCTTCGCTACCGCATCATCCATCCACTGCTGATCGGCAGAGATAAACAGGTCGGCAGGCGCGCCCTGTTCAAGCTGACGCGCCAGCGTGGAGGATGAGGCGAAGGAAGAGACGACCGTTACGCCTTTTTCCTTCTGATACTGACTGGCAATATCCTGCATCGCATTGGTCAGCGAAGCCGCGGCAAACACGGTAATGTTATCGGCGGCCACGGCCTGTCCTGCCAGCGACACGGTGACCAGCGCCGCGACGCCCCAGCGGGTATAATTTGATGACATGATTCTCTCCGGCTATTCGTTGTGTAGCAGATAATATAACGCAATATCAGGGAGGTTCAGTAAATTATCGGCAGGCGTCAGAGAAGGTTGAATCGGTGCGGGACAAATATGACGACGCCCGCCTGGATCGCGGGCGTGGCAGAAATTAATTATGCGAACGGGCTGAAGATTTTTCGCGATGGCCCACTTTAGAGAAGATATTAAACACTTCACCCAGGCCATAAATCATACCCAGCATCAGCGCCATTACCACAGGGACCATCAGTATGGCCACGGCGAGGCTTTTCAGTAATTCCAGCATGGAGAGTCTCACTCTGCTAACAAAAAAGTGATTGTAACGGGTCAGTAAAATTTTGCGCAGCCCTTTTCGTGCTTTTACTTTGGTCATAAAACGCCGCTATCATCGGCCTTCGCCTTAACCCTTTGCCGGAGCTGTCATGGAAGCTGAACTATCCCTTCATATCCGTTTACAACAGAAACTGTTTGCCGATCCGCGGCGTATTGAGCTGCTGAAACGCGTCCAGCAGACCGGATCGATCAGTCAGGGGGCGAAGCTGGCTGGCATCAGTTACAAAAGTGCCTGGGATGCGATTAATGAGATGAACCAGATGGCGGATGAAACGCTGGTGGCGCGGGCAACCGGCGGCAAAGGCGGCGGCGGAGCCACGCTGACCCGCTACGGTGAACGCCTGATTCAGCTGTTTCATCTGATGGAGCAGATCCAGCAGAAAGCTTTTGATGCACTGCAGCAGGATACGCTGCCGCTCGACAGCCTGCTGGCGGCCATCGCTCGCTTCTCACTGCAGACCAGCGCCCGCAACCAGCTGTTCGGCACCGTGGTCAGCAACGATGCGCAGCAGGTGGTTCAGCATCTGCTGATTCAGCTGGCTGATGGCGTCACCCAGCTCAATGTGGCGCTGACCCAGCGCAGCGCCGATCGCCTGCAGCTGGCAGCGGGTAAAGAGGTACTGGTGCTGATCAAAGCACCGTGGATCCGTATCAATCTTGACACCGCAGAGGAAGACAATCAGCTGGCCGCCACCGTCACTGCCATCGAACCGGGTGAGCAGATGAGTGAGGTGCTGATGCAGCTCGCCAGCGGCGAAATCCTGTGTGCCACTCTGAGTAATGAACAGCTGCAGCAGCTGAAGCTGCAGCCCGGCAACGCGGTGATCGCCAGTTTCAACGCGGAGAACGCCATCGTCGCCACCCTGCTCTAGCGGTTGAGTTGACATCATTACAGCCAATGGTTACAACTCAGTGACACGATGCAGAAAATGGAACAGATAATGGCTTCATTGCATATTTTGCAAGGCACGTTTCATCTTAGCGATACGCGGATACTGACGCTGAATCAGGTGGAACTGCAGCGAGGCGAAAGCTGGGCCTTTGTCGGTGCCAACGGCAGCGGTAAATCCTCACTGGCGCGCGCACTTTCAGGTGAACTGCCGCCGCTGGCGGGCTCCGTCAGCAGCGATTTCACAAGGCCAGTCCGTCTGTCGCTGGAGCAGTTACAGACGCTGGTGGCGCAGGAGTGGCAGCGCAACAACACCGACATGCTCAGCGAAGGTGAAGAGGATACCGGACTGACCGTGGCAGAGGTGATTCAGGCGGAAGTGCAGCAGCCGGAACGTTGCGAACAACTGGCACAGCAGTTCGGCATTGAATCGCTGTTGTCACGCCGCTTCAAATATCTCTCAACCGGCGAAACCCGCAAAACCCTGCTTTGCCAGGCCCTGATGAACCAGCCAGATTTGCTGATTTTAGATGAGCCGTTTGACGGACTGGATGTGACGTCGCGTACCAGCCTGACCGACACGCTGCGCAATCTGCAGCATCCGGCATTTACGCTGGTGCTGGTGCTTAATCGCTTTGACGATATTCCCGATTTCGTTCAGCAGGTGGGTGTGCTGGCGGAGTGCACGCTCACTCACAGTGGCCCGCGCCAGACGATTTTAACGGAAGCGCTGGTGGCACAGCTGGCACACAGTGAACAGCTGATGGGTATGGCGCTGCCTGAGGCGGATGTGCCGGATCAGCTGCCTTCACTGGCGGATGATGCGCCGCGCGTTATCCTGCGCAACGGCACCGTCTCCTACAACGATAAGCCGGTGATTCAGGGGCTGAACTGGCAGGTTAACGCAGGCGAGCACTGGCAGATTATCGGTCCGAATGGCGCCGGGAAATCGACGCTGCTGAGTCTGGTAACCGGCGATCATCCGCAGGGCTACAGCAATGATCTCACCCTGTTTGGCCGTCGTCGCGGCAGTGGCGAAACCATCTGGGATATCAAACAGCATATTGGCTATGTCAGCAGCAGCCTGCACCTTGATTATCGGGTGAGCACCAATGTGCGGACGGTCATCCTGTCGGGCTTTTTCGACTCCATCGGTCTCTATCAGGCGGCGTCCGATCGGCAGAAAGCACTGTCACAACAGTGGCTGACACTGCTGGGAATGGATAACCGGCTGGGCGATGCACCGTTCCACTCGCTCTCATGGGGGCAACAGCGGCTGGTGCTGATTGCCCGCGCGCTGGTTAAGCATCCGACGCTGCTGATTCTGGATGAGCCACTCCAGGGACTCGACCCGATTAACCGGCAGCTGGTACGGCGCTTCGTCGATGTGCTGATTGGCGAAGGTCGCACGCAGCTGCTGTTTGTTTCGCATCATGCCGAAGATGCGCCCGCCTGCATCACGCATCGTCTGAGCTTTGTTCCCGATGATGGCGGCTACGCTTTTCAGCAGGGAACGCTGCGCTAACGCGTTAACAACGCCCCCTCAACGAGATTGCTGACAAAGTCTGCCATACCCATTTGTGAGACCGAGTCTGCGAAGGCAACACGGTCAGATCGGAAAGTCGCTTAAACCATCCATGGCCGCTCGTCCCGCGCCCTCCATGGCGCGGGACGCTTTCCTCCTCTGCCCGTGTTCCCTGCGCTTTTAGCTAACGCGTTGCTGTCAGAGCAACCCTGATTGGGTTTGTCAGCAATCTGCAACGCCGCTATCGCGGCGTTTTAATGCACCTTTGTGTAAGCGCTACCATTCCTCCCCACCTTTCATCTTCTGAATACGCACACAACGCCACGAAATAAGAATATTCAGCTTGTGTAAACGATACCATTTATCCAGACTTGATCACGCTTTCGGGCGCGCTGATGTGCTACTTTTTACCGATGCCTCTCTGGCTTTTGACGCTTACCAGGATCTCACATGGAAAAATTCAACCCGGTCGATCACCCGCATCGCCGTTACAATCCACTGATTGATCAATGGATTTTAGTTTCACCTCATCGGGCCAAGCGTCCGTGGCAGGGTGCGCAGGAAACGCCGGCGGTCAATACCTTACCGTCGCACGATCCGGACTGCTTCCTGTGTGCCGGAAATACCCGCATTACCGGTGACAAAAACCCGGATTATGCTGGCACGTACGTCTTTACCAATGACTTTGCTGCACTGATGACCGACACGCCTGACGCGCCCGAGAGCGACGATATCCTGATGCGCTGTGAAAGCGCACGCGGCACCAGTCGGGTCATCTGCTTCTCGCCCGATCACAGCAAAACGCTGCCGGAGATGTCACTGAGCGCGCTGGAAGAAGTGGTGCGCACCTGGCAGGCGCAGACCGCCGATCTGGGTCAGCACTATCCGTGGGTGCAGGTGTTTGAGAACAAAGGCGCGGCGATGGGCTGCTCTAACCCGCATCCGCACGGTCAGATCTGGGCTAACAGTTTCCTGCCGAATGAAGCACAGCGCGAAGATGATCATCAGCGCGACTATTTCGCTAAACATGGCTCGCCGATGCTGGTCGATTATCTGGCACGCGAGCAGCAGGATGGCAGCCGCACCGTGGTGGAAACCGAACACTGGCTGGCCGTCGTGCCGTGGTGGGCCGCCTGGCCGTTTGAAACCCTGCTGCTGCCGAAAGCGCACGTTAAACAGCTGACCGACCTTAGTGAAGCGCAGAGTGCCGATCTGGCGAAAGCCATCAAGCAGCTGACCAGCCGCTACGACAACCTGTTCCAGTGCTCCTTCCCCTACTCCATGGGCTGGCACGGCGCGCCGTTTAACGGCGAAGCCAACAATCACTGGCAACTGCATGCGCACTTTTATCCGCCGCTGCTGCGCTCAGCAACGGTACGTAAATTTATGGTTGGCTATGAAATGCTGGCCGAAACCCAACGCGATTTAACGGCGGAACAGGCGGCGGAACGTCTGCGTTCTGTCAGCGACGTTCACTTCCGTGAGGCACAACAATGCGCTTAAAAACCATCACGCAGCAGCTTTTCTCTGACACCTTCGGTTACGCCGCCACACATACCATTCAGGCGCCAGGCCGCGTTAACCTGATTGGCGAGCACACCGATTATAACGACGGCTTTGTGCTGCCGTGCGCCATCGATTATCAGACGGTTATCGCCTGCGCTCGCAGGGAAGATCGCCAGATTCGTGTGGTCGCAGCCGATTATGAAAACGCGCAGGACACCTTCTCGCTGGACGAAGAGATCGTCAGCGTACAGGAACCGATGTGGGCTAACTATGTGCGCGGCGTGGTGAAACATCTGCAGCAGCGTCATGCCGATTTCGGTGGCATCGATATGGTGATCAGCGGCAACGTGCCACAGGGCGCGGGCCTGAGCTCATCGGCGTCGCTGGAAGTGGCGGTCGGCACCGTGGTGCAGCAGCTTTATAACCTGCCACTGGATGGCGCGGCCATCGCGGTGAATGGTCAGGAAGCGGAAAACCAGTTCGTTGGCTGTAACTGCGGCATCATGGACCAGCTGATCTCCGCGCTGGGCCAGAAAGATCACGCCATGCTGCTCGACTGCCGCACGCTGGGCACGCGTCCGGTGTCGATGCCGGAAGATATCGCGGTGGTGATCATCAACTCCAACTTCCGTCGCACCCTGGTCGGCAGCGAATACAACACCCGCCGCGAACAGTGTGAAGCGGGCGCGCGTTTCTTTAACAGGAAGGCGCTGCGTGACGTTGAACTGGTTGAGTTTGAAGCGGCGCAGGCGCAGCTCGACCCGCAGGTGGCAAAACGCGTGCGTCACGTTCTGACCGAGAACGCCCGTACGCTGGAAGCAGCCGATGCGCTGACTCAGGGCGACCTGACGCGTATGGGCCAGCTGATGGCTGAATCGCACGCCTCGATGCGTGACGATTTCGAGATCACCGTGCCGCCGATCGATACGCTGGTTGAGATCGTGAAAGCGCAGATCGGTGAACGCGGCGGCGTGCGCATGACCGGCGGCGGCTTTGGTGGCTGCATCGTGGCACTGATGCCACGGGATCTCGTCGATCAGGTGAAAGCCGCCGTTGCTGAGCAGTATGAAGCCGCGACTGGCATCAAAGAAACCTTCTACGTCTGTAAAGCCTCTGAAGGAGCCGGCCAATGCTGAACGACGTCAATTCCCATGCACCTGACGGTCAGCCGTGGCGCATAACGGTGCTGCGCAATGCCAGTGGCATGCTGGCGACCTTTATGGACTGGGGCGCAACCTGGCTTTCTGCCCGCGTCCCGATGCAGGATGGCACCGTGCGTGAAGCGCTGCTTGGCTGCGCCACGCCCTCTGACTATCTGCATCAGGATGCCTATCTGGGTGCCACGGTGGGCCGTTACGCCAACCGCATCGCCGGAGCAAAGCTCAATAAGCTGAACCGACAGCTGGTTCCAAACCAGGGTGCCCATCAGCTGCATGGCGGACCGGAAGGCTTTGATAAACGCCGCTGGCAGATTGTCAGCCAGTCCGACAGCGAGGTGCATTACCGCATCGACTCGCCGGATGGCGATCAGGGCTATCCGGGCAATCTGATTGCCGACCTGCGCTATCAGCTGGATGATCAGAACTGCCTGAGCATCCGCTATGATGCACGCTGCGACCAGCCCTGCCCGGTCAATCTGACTAACCATGCCTACTTTAACCTTGATGCGCATCATGGCGACGCACGCCAGCATCGCTTACAACTGCACGCCGACCAGTATCTGCCGGTCGACAGCGAGGGTATTCCGAATGCGCCGCTGAAAGCCGTCGCCGATACCAGTTTCGATTTCCGCAACGCCAAAGTCGTGGCGCAGGATTTTCTGACAGACGACGATCAGCGGGCGGTGAAGGGCTATGACCATGCGTTTCTGCTCAACAGCGCAGGTGACGATAGTCAGCCTGCAGCGGAACTCTGGTCGGAAGATGGCAGATTGCAGCTCAGCGTGACCACCTCGGCACCGGCACTGCAGTTCTACACCGGCAACTACCTGGCCGGCACGCGTGCCCGTGAGCAGGCGAGCTATACTGCATTCCAGGGCATTGCGCTGGAGAGCGAATTTTTACCGGATTCGCCTAATCATGCTGAGTGGCCTCAGCCGGATTGCTGGCTGCAGCCGGGAGATCGCTGGGAATCCGTGACGCGGTATCGCTTCACGCCACGCTGAGCCTCCGGCTGAAAAACGCGCAGTGCGTCACACACAGGCTTACGCGCTGCCCGCTTTTCCGTTATGGTATGGCGCAATCAGCTCGTGTTTCAGGCGGGCAGCAGCAGGTTTCCAATCTCACAGAAACATCACAGTATTAAGGAGTTAAGCTATGGCTGTAACTAAGCTGGTTCTGGTGCGACACGGCGAAAGCCAGTGGAACAACGAAAACCGCTTTACCGGTTGGTATGATGTTGACCTTTCTGAGAAAGGTCGTGGCGAAGCCAAATCAGCAGGCCAGCTGCTGAAGAAAGAGGGCTTTGTTTTTGATTTCGCTTACACCTCCGTACTGAAGCGTGCGATTCATACGCTGTGGAATGTGCTGGATGAGCTGGATCAGGCCTGGCTGCCGGTTGAGAAAACCTGGCGTCTGAACGAGCGTCACTACGGTGCGCTGCAGGGTCTGGACAAAGCGGAAACTGCGGCTAAATATGGCGACGAGCAGGTTAAGCAGTGGCGTCGCGGCTTTGCCGTTACCCCACCAGAGCTGGATCGTTCAGATGAGCGCTTCCCGGGCCATGACCCGCGTTACGCGAAACTGACCCCGGAGCAGTTGCCAACGACCGAAAGCCTGGCGCTGACCATCGACCGCGTTATCCCTTACTGGAACGACACCATTCTGCCGCGCATCAAAAGCGGTGAGAAAGTGATCATTGCCGCACACGGCAACTCACTGCGTGCGCTGGTGAAATATCTGGATAACCTGAGCGAAGATGAAATTCTCGAGCTGAACATTCCTACCGGCGTTCCACTGGTCTATGAGTTTGATGAAAACTTCAAACCGCTGAAACGCTACTACCTGGGCGACCAGGACGAGATTGCTGCGAAGGCAGCCGCCGTTGCGAATCAGGGTAAAGCGAAGTAATTTCTCGCTGAAAGGCAAAAAGGCCAGACAAAAGTCTGGCCTTTTTTATTGGGCTGCGCCGCCTGAAAAACAGCGCTTAGTGCTTAGCAGCACAGAGAATCAGGGCAGCCTTTGTCACTCGTCTCAATCAATCGCGGCGCTGTTTAACTGCTGCCGCCAGCTGACGCAGCACCTTGTCGGTATCTTCCCAGCCGATACAGGCGTCGGTGACGCTTTTGCCATAGACCAGCGGCTCGCCGCTCTCCAGGCTCTGATTGCCTTCCACCAGATGACTTTCAATCATTACACCGACAATTGCCTGCTCACCGTTGATCAGCTGCTGTGAAACATCATCTGCCACAACCATCTGACGCTGGAACTGCTTGCTGCTGTTGGCATGGCTGAAATCGATCATCACCTGCTGTGGCAGACCCGCTTTCGCCAGACCCGCTTTAACCTCAGCGACATGCTGTGCGCTATAGTTCGGCTCTTTGCCGCCGCGCAGGATGATGTGGCAGTCACCGTTGCCGCTGGTTTCCACAATCGCGGAGTGACCATACTTGGTTACTGACAGGAAACAGTGCGGTGAGCCCGCTGCGTTGATTGCATCAATCGCCACCCTGATGGTGCCATCGGTGCCGTTTTTAAAGCCAACCGGGCAGGAAAGACCGGATGCCAGCTCGCGGTGAACCTGAGATTCCGTAGTACGCGCACCAATCGCGCCCCAGCTCATCAGGTCTGCCACATACTGCGGGGTAATCATATCCAGAAACTCGCCCGCTGCCGGTAAGCCGCTGTCGTTGATCTCCAGCAACAGTTTACGCGCCAGACGCAGACCGTCGTTAAGCTGGTAACTGTTATCCATATACGGGTCATTAATCAGACCTTTCCAGCCCACTGTCGTGCGCGGCTTTTCAAAATAGACCCGCATGACCACTTCCAGCTCGCCTTTCAGCTCATCACGCAGTGCCAGCAGGCGGCTTGCATACTCTTTCGCCGCGTCAGTGTCATGAATTGAACAGGGTCCAATCACTACCAGCAGACGATCGTCCTTGCCCTGCAGGATCTGATGAATCGCCTGACGGGCCTGTGAAACGGTCTGTGCAGCACGATCGGTTGCCGGGAATTTTTCGAGCAGCGCAACAGGAGGTAGCAGCTCTTTAATCTCTTTGATGCGTAAATCATCGTTCTGGTAATTCATACTGATTCCATATTATTTCTTGCCCGGCGCCCGCCGGACACATCCTGCCCAATGTAGCCCGAAGCGCCAGGGGTGTAAATTCCTGCTGCGGCTTAAATGTGCGGGTCATATTTGCATTAATCAGGTTAGCGACTAAACTTTTTAATGGTAAGCACTGAGGAACGTCCCGCTTACCTTATTTAATTACCCTGTTTAAGCCAACTGGCGAATTTTATTTCGTCAGGGATTTCTTTACCCGAAATTGCACCTCTGGGCTTAAAGCCTCTTCATTTATTAACGGGAGCATAATGATGAAAAAGTTTGCCTTAATTTTTTTGACAGCAGCAATGACACTGAGCAGCGGTGCGGTACTGGCTGATGGCAACGCAAACCAGGCCGCGAATGCTGGTGCGGTTGCACCCGGCGCAAAACAAAATCTGCCACCGAATAATGTCGATAACAGCAAAATTAATAACACTGGTACCAATACTAATCCTGCAACGTCTGGCAGCACCACCAGCAATGGCAATATGTCTGCTAACGAAATTGACCAGAACAGCCAGTGTAAAGATGGCAAATGTCCGAACGTGAATAAAAAAGTTCAGACCAAAGTGGGCGGCGGTGACGTAAACACGAAAACCGACGGCACTTCACAGTAATTCTGTTTAGCCTGGAGAGCTGCGGCTCTCCGGGATTCTCTCCCTTCAGCCCCACTCTTACGCTATGCTAATCCTGTGAAATTAACAGGAAATCCTTCATGGCCGTTTTGCTTTTGATTGACGATCATCCACTGGTTGAAGTGGCACTTGAAGCTGCCCTGAGCCAGTCGCCCATACCCGTTAAGCTCCTCTCTGCCAGCAGTGAAAAAGCCGCCCGCGCCTTACTTCAGGAGCAACCGGACATTATTGTGCTGGATATCGGCCTGCCGGACAGCGACGGCCTGGAGTTCCTGCGTCGCCTGAAGATCCATCGTCCTGATTGCCCGGTCCTGATCTACTCCGCGCAGCAGACCCGCCACTATGTGCGTCGCGCTCAGGCGCTGGGGGCGGCCGGTTATGTGGTGAAAAGTCAGCGTATGGCGCAGCTGCTCAGCGCCATACTGGCGATCCTGGGTGGGCAGACCGCCTTTCCCGTGATGGACGACGAGCCTGAGCTGCCGCTGACCCGGAAGGAGCGTCAGATTCTGGCGCTGCTGGCCAGTGGGTTGTCCAATCTGCAAATCGCGGCTCAGCTGCACATCAGTAACAAAACGGTCAGTACCCATAAAAAGAGCATTCTGGAAAAAACCGGTGCCCGCTCAGTGGTGGAACTGGCTGATCTGTGGAAAGCCCAGCAGTGAGAATAATTCTGCTGATCCTGCTGTTTTGGTGCGGCACCGGTCTGGCTGAGGTACGTCCGGTGAGCAGCGTCAACCTGCCGATGATGCTGCCCGTGACCCATGCGGAAACCATGCAGGGCAGGATCCTGCGCGTCGGCCTGCTGGAAGAAAACCACGCGCCCTGGGCGATGCGTATCGGCAATGACCTCTATGGTATCAACGCCGACTATCTTTCCGCGCTGCGACAGCTGACCGGCGCGCAGTTCACCCTCAACCTTTACAGCGATCAGCCGCATCTGATGCAGGCGCTGGCCAGCGGCCAGATCGATTTTGCGCTGGGCATGTGGAGTGCCCCGCTGCCACCCGGCACCCTGAGCAGCGAAAACTGGTTCAGCAGTCCGCTGCGGGTTTATCGCAATCAGCAAAACCAGCGTGCCGTGATGTTTAACAGCCATAATGCCTCGCTTGCAATCAGCGACAGCACTCTGGCGCAGCTGCCATCTGCGCTGGCGGCCCGTCACAGCTGGCGACGCTACAGTAGCGATCTGCAGGCGCTCTATACCCTGCTTAATCAGCAGAATGACTATGTGGTGGCGGATGAAACCAGCGCCGGCTTTCTGCTGAGCCAGCTGCAACAGGGTCAGATTTATCAGATCGCCTCCCACATTGAGGCCGGCCAGCTTAACCTGCGCGCGGTGGCGCGCGATCCCCAGCTTATCAACTGGATAAATCAGAGCCTGCGTCAGCTGCCTGCAGAACTGATGAACACGCTACAGGCGCGCTGGAGCAGCAGTCTGCCACGCTATCAGGATACCCAGACTCTGATGCTCAGCCCCGCTGAGCGCGCCTGGATTGCCGATCATCCGCGTATAACCTACACCGCCGAACCGGACAACTATCCCTGGAGTTATCGCGATGCCAGCGGAACCGCCCGGGGCTATGGCGTGGATTTGCTGAAAGCGATTGCGCAGAGCACCGGAGTAGAGTTTGAGCCGGTGTGGGTCAGTAATCCCCGTCAGGCCAGCACGCTGATTCAGCAAAAGCAGGCAATGCTGCAGCTGATGCAGCCGCTGAATGGCGATGCGATGCAGAGCACGTCGCTGCCGGTGTGGCGCGCGCTGTGGGGCATCTACAGCGTCCAGTCTGATACGCTGGCGCACTGGCGCGACCTGCGCGGTAAGCGGATCGGCGTGTTGCAGGATGACCTGGCGCTGCGTCTGCTGCCTGCGGATCTGCAGCCACAGCAGTTTGCCGACCGTAATAGCCTCTATGACGCGCTGGCAAAGGGGCAGATCGACGCGCTGGTCGATAACGTGCTCTCCGCCCGCTGGCGTATCGCCAGCCGCGATGATGCCCGCATTCACCTCGCCTTTGCTGCCAGCGACATCGCCTGGCCGATTGCGCTGGGCGTCACGCCGGACCAGACAGTACTGCGTACCCTGCTGGATCGCGCGCTGCAGCAGATTCCGGCCGATACCCAAAGCCAGATGCGTGATAGCTGGTCAACGCCGCCGCAGCCCGGTAGCGTAAGGGTGATGCGTTCACTGCCGATGGTGGTGCTGGCAGTAGCCGGTGCAGCGATTGTGCTGCTGCTGTTGCTGCTGGCGCGCCGCTACTGGCAACAGCGCCGGGAACGTCAGCAGCGTGAACAGGCGGAACATGCCAATGCGATGAAAAGCCAGTTCCTGGCGACCGTCAGTCATGAACTGCGCACGCCGATGCAGGCGATCCTGGGGCTGCTGGAGCTGGAGAAGCAACAGCACAGCAGCCAGAATCTTTCGCTGCTGCACAGCAGCGCACAATCGCTGCTGACCCTGCTGAATGACCTGCAGGATCATGCGCGTATTGAAAGCAACAGTTTTACCCTGGCACCCCGTCCGCTGGCGCTGGCGCAGTGGCTCAATCAACAGCAGCATTTTTATCATCCGCTGATGCGCGCTGACGGCCCGCGTCTGATCGTCGAGGCGCTGACGCCGCTGCCTGACACCGTGCTGATCGATGCCGACCGCCTGCAGCAGGTGGTCAATAACCTGATGACCAATGCGCTGAAATTTACCCGTCACGGCGCGATTCGTCTGACCCTGGCCGCAGAGCAGCAGCTGGTTCTGACGGTGAGCGACAGCGGCAGCGGGATTCCGCCGGAGGAACAGCAGAAGCTGTTTGATCCGTGGTATCAGGCGCCGTCCGGAAAATCCGTCTCGGTACAGGGCAGCGGGCTGGGACTGTTTATCTGCCGCGAAATGGTGTTGCGGATGGGCGGGGACATCCGGCTCACCTCTGAACCCGGTCACGGCACTCAGGTCACCGTAACGCTGCCGCTTGAGATCTGCGCGCCGCTAAGCCACGCGGATGAGATGTCCCTGCCCGGCTTTCCTCAGCTTAAGGTGGCGATTGTCGATGACCATCCAGCCAATCTGCTGGTGATGCAGCAGCAGCTGGCGCGCTTTGCGATTCAGGCTGACACCTTCGAACAGGGACGCGCGCTGCTGCAGGCCGACGCAAAGCAGCCTTATGATCTATTGTTTATCGACCAGATGATGCCGCGCCCTGACGGTACGCTGCTGCTGCGGATATTGCGTCGGCGTGACCGCCAGCGTGGACGTCAGGCGATGCGGGTGCTCTGCTCGGCTGACGCGCAGCTGCTGTCGTATCTGCCTCAGGAGGGCGAGCAGGTGCTGATTAAACCGGTGCAGTTAGCCGATCTCAGCGCGCTGCTGGCTGAGTGGCAGGAAGACCCACTGGCGTCGCTGGATGACAACCTGTGGCAGCTGGCGCAGCAGAATGACAAATTCCTCAGCCGTCTGAGCCAGACGCTGCACAGTACGGTGACACAGGACCTGGCGGTGATGCGAGAGGCACACGAACGCGCAGACTGGACGCAGTTCGCCGAATCAGCACACCGGATGAAAGGAAGCTGCCTGCTGGCAGGGCTGGAGCATGGCGCGCAGCTCAGCCAGCAGCTGACGGAGCAGGTTAAACAGCATCAGGACACGTCTGAGACGTGGCCATTACTGATATTATTCGTAAACAGGTTACTGAAAAAACTGGAAACTTATGGCACATACCCACACTCATAGCGGGCAGGATAGTAATCGCACGCGTCTGGCGGCCGCCTTCGGGGTGACCGTCGTCTTCATGGTTGCTGAAGTGATTGGCGGCTGGATCTCAGGTTCACTGGCGCTGCTGGCGGATGCCGGGCATATGCTGACCGACGCCGCCGCGCTGCTGATGGCCTTGCTGGCGGTGCAGTTCTCGCGCCGTAAACCTAATGCACGTCACACCTTTGGCCTGTTGCGCCTGACTACGCTGGCCGCGTTTGTTAACGCCATCGCACTGCTGGGCATTACCGCGCTCATCGTCTGGGAAGCGGTGCGCCGCTTTGCCGACCCGCAGCCGGTCACGGGTGGCCTGATGCTGGGGATCGCAGCTGGCGGCCTGCTGGCGAATATTCTGTCGTTCTGGCTGCTGCATCACGGCAGCGGAGAGAAGAACCTCAACGTGCGTGCCGCCGCGCTGCATGTCATGGGTGACCTGCTGGGTTCGGTGGGCGCAATTGTGGCGGCGGTGATTATTCTGCTGACCGGCTGGACGCCTGTCGACCCGATTCTGTCACTACTGGTCTCACTGCTGGTGCTGCGCAGCGCCTGGGCGCTGCTGCGTGAAAGTCTGCAGGAGTTACTGGAAGGGGCACCGCATTCGCTGGATGTGAACAGGCTGATACGGGATCTGACGCTGAATATCGCCGAAGTGCGCAATGTTCACCATGTGCATCTGTGGCAGGTCGGCGAAAAGCCGCTGCTGACACTGCATGCGCAGGTGATCCCGCCTTACGATCACGATGCGCTGCTGCATCGTATTCACGACTACCTGCGCCAGAACTACCAGATTGAGCATGCGACGGTGCAGATGGAGTATCAGCCCTGCACCGGAGCCGAGTGTGAACTCGGCTTAAGCAGCGCGGCTGCCTCCGGCCATGATCACAGTCATTCTCACGACCATGATCATGACCCTGCTCACGCTAAAGGCGAAGCGCACACTCACTGAGCCGACAGCGCGCGGGAACCCTGTTGCCGCGCGCTGCGGATCCACATACGCGATCCATTCAGGGCAATCAGCGTCAGAATCACATACTCCAGCGACATCGCATACACGCCCTGACGGGCGAAAATCATTACGCTAATCACGTTGATGATGACCCACAGCAGCCAGTTCTCCACATATTTGCGCGTCATCAGCACCATCGCCGCAATCGACAACACCATCATGCAGGAATCCCAGAACGGGAAGGCATCCGGCTGCAACGCGGGCATCGCCACTGACAGGCCAATACCGTTCATCAGCGTCACCGCTGCACGGGTTAACAGCGCAAACACCGGGTCGATATAAAGGGTCATCAGCGCAATGGCGATCACACAACCCGCCGCCCAGGCCAGCGCTTTGGGCAGTGGCAGCCAGCGGATTTTCAGCTCGGCCTGATGATCGGCGGTCTGACGGCTCCAGGCGTACCAGCCATAGATATTGGCGGCAAAGAAGAAGAGCTGCAGCAGGAGGCTGGCATAGAGCTGGATCTGAAAGAAGATCACCGCAAACAGCGTCACGTTGATCAGACCGAACGGATAGTTGATGATTTTTTCCAGGCTGGCAAACCAGATACAGAGTAAGCCCGCCAGCGTGCCGATGGCCTCAATCCATGAGAGATCGTAGCCCCCGGCACCCAGAGGAATGTGAACCAGAATATTATGTGTGCTGAAAAAGTCCATGCTAAGCACCTGTCCGGGAACGCTCAGGCGTTTCCCTTCACGTTGAGTTTAAGTTCTGCTGCAAAGGATAGCATGCGATTTAGCGGCAGTAACGCCGCCTCTCGCAGCGTCTCATCCACCTGAATCTCATGTTCCGCGCCGCCCGTCTCCAGCGCCTCTGCGATGGCTTTAAGGCCGTTCATCGCCATCCACGGACAGTGTGCACAGCTGCGGCAGGTTGCGCCCTCACCCGCAGTCGGCGCTTCCAGCAGCTCTTTATCCGGCACCATTTGCTGCATTTTGTAGAAGATGCCGCGATCGGTCGCCACAATCATCTGCGGATGTGGCAGGGATTTCGCCGCCTGAATCAGCTGACTGGTCGATCCGACCGCGTCCGCCAGATCGACAATCGCCTGTGGCGACTCCGGGTGCACCAGCACTGCCGCGTCGGGATAGAGCGCTTTCATACGCTGCAGCGCCTGGGTTTTAAACTCGTCATGCACAATGCAGGCACCCTGCCAGCACAGCACATCCGCGCCTGATTTCCGGGTGACATAGCGACCCAGGTGACGATCCGGTGCCCAGATGATCTTTTCGCCCAGACTGTCGAGATGCTCAATCAGCTCAACCGCAATGCTGGAGGTTACTACCCAGTCGGCCCGCGCTTTGACCGCCGCTGAGGTGTTGGCATAGACCACGACGGTGCGATCGGGATGGGCATCACAGAAGGCGTTAAACTCTTCAATCGGGCAGCCGAGATCCAGCGAGCACTCCGCCTGTAGCGTCGGCATCAGCACGGTTTTCTCCGGGCTGAGGATTTTGGCCGTTTCGCCCATAAAGCGCACGCCTGCTACTAGCAGCGTGTTGGCCGGGTGATGACTGCCGAAACGCGCCATCTCCAGCGAGTCGGAAACGCAGCCGCCGGTCTCTTCCGCCAGCGCCTGGATTTCCGGATCGGTGTAGTAGTGCGCCACCATCACCGCATTACGCGTCTTCAGCAGCGCTTTGATTTTCTCACGGTAAAACGCCTTCTCGTCGTCACTCAGACGAGCAGGTTTAGGCGGAAAAGGGTAAATGGTGCTTTCAGGATCGAACATCACACTCATGACACAGCTCTCGTTTTATCTAATTAACGAAAAATCGCCAGTAAAGGCGAATAATGGCGTTCAATCTGCCATCTTGTTTTATATGCTAAACAAGATAGCGGAAAAGCCAGACTGTGTCGTGGGATTTTTAGTCCGCCTGTATCACTAACTGAATCGGCTCTGGAGCCGCTTTATCGGGAAGCGACAGCGGCGCTTCCAGCGCCAGCAGGAAGGCTTTGATATCCAGCCCGCCTGCAAAGCCGGTCAGCTTGCCGTTAGCACCGATCACGCGGTGACATGGCGCAACAATGGAGAGTGGATTACGCCCATTGGCCGCGCCGACCGCCCTTACTGCCAGCGGATGACCGATCTCTCTGGCAATCTGGCTGTAGCTGCGCGTTTCACCAAACGGAATCGCCACCAGCGCCTGCCAGACTTTTTTCTGAAAGTCGGTGCCGACCATGTCGAGCGGCAATTCAAAACAGCGACGCTCACCAGTAAAGTATTCGCTGAGCTGACGCTCAGTTTCGATCAGAATGGGATGATCGTCATTGCGCGTCTGCGGCAAAAATCGGGTGCGCTTCGGATCGTCGTTTTCCCATAAAATGCCCGCCAGGCCACTGTCGCTGGCGACCAGTTTCAGTTCACCTACCGGGGTAGCTATCGGTTTGAAGTAGTACATGGTGATTCTCCCGTCACGGTTCCGTCATCCAGTATCGCACTTTTTTTCCCCCTGACTGGCTGTTTCCGGTCATGGCGTTAAACTGTTTTGCTGTCCGAAAACAGCCAGTCTGACGGATCCAGCCGGTATAGGCTGTACCTATTTGCCGGAGAAATGCCATGCTCGATCCCGAAATTGCCTATCAGGCGCTGACCTCTCGTGATACCCGCTTTGACGGCGTTTTCTTTGTGGGCGTGACGTCAACCGGTATCTATTGCCGCCCGGTCTGCCCGGTTAAAGCGCCTATGCAAAAGAACTGCCTTTTCTTCAGCAGCGCCGAAGCGGCGGAAAAAGCGCGCTTTCGCCCCTGCCTGCGCTGTCGGCCAGAACTGGCACCCGGCAATGCGCCGGTTGATCAGCCGCATCGCGTGGCGGAGCGGCTTATTCAGCGTATCGAGGAAGGCATGCTGGAGGAGCGCGAAGGCCTGGAAGCGATTGCTGCGGAATTCGGCCTCAGCCTGCGTCAGCTGCGCCGTATCGTGCAGCATGAACTCGGCGTTTCGCCGCTGGAGCTGAAGCAGACGCGGCGAATGCTGCTGGCAAAACAGCTGCTGACAGAAACACAGCTGCCGGTCACGGAGGTCGCCTACGCCAGCGGTTTCAGCAGCCTTCGTCGGTTTAATGATGTGTTCCAGGCGCGCTACCGCATGACGCCGAGCGCGCTGCGCCGGGATGATACCGGCACTAAGCGTGCGCAGCCCGGCGACCGCGTGACGCTGCGGCTGACCTATCGCCCCCCCTATGACTGGGCGGCGATGCTCTGGTTTTTGCAGACGCACCTGATGAAGGAGGTCGAAGCGGTGGAAGATGGCAGCTGGCGACGCACCGTGGCGCTGGGCCGCTGCCGGGGCTGGGTTAGCGTTTCCCATCTGCCGCAGAAGAACGCATTGCAGGTGACGCTCTCAACATCCCTGACGCCGGTACTGCCTCTGCTGCTGCGTCGTCTGCGTGACCTGTTCGATCTCGACGCCCAGCCGCAGCGTATCGCCGCCTGCCTGGCCCAGGATCCACTGCTGGCGCCCAGCCTGATCGCACATCCCGGTCTGCGCGTGCCTGGCGCATTCGACGCCTTTGAGCTGGGCGTACGCGCCATTATCGGCCAGCAGGTGACGGTCAAAGCGGCCACCACGGTCAGCAGCCGTTTTGCCGCCGCCTTCGGTGAACCCTGCGAGACGCCTTTTGCCGATCTTACCCGTTATACCGCCCTTCCTGAACGTATCGCCGGACTGACGGTGGACGATGTCGCACCGATGGGCATTGTCAGCGCCGCGCGCTCCCGCGCCATCATCGCCTTTGCCAGCGCCTGCGCCAGCGGCGATCTGCGTCTCAGCGCCGCTCAGCAGCCTGACGAGGTGATAAAAAAGCTGGTCGGCCTGCCGGGCATTGGTCCCTGGACGGCGCATTATATCGCGATGCGCGCCCTGCGCTGGCCGGATGCCTTTCCCAAGGAAGATATTGCCATCCGTAATAATCTGGGCGGCATGTCATCCAGAGAGGCGGAAGCGCGTTCGCAATCCTGGCGCCCCTGGCGCAGCTATGCGGTGATGCATATCTGGGAGAGCCTGGCAGTGGCGAAGGTGAACAAAAAGGCGTGACGGCGGGTGTGGGGATTCAGGTTGGCACCTTGCCCCGCATAGTGGATATCGCAGAAATGATGAAAGCGGCGTAAAACTCTTTCAAATCGCAGAGGAACCCAAATCACGTTAAATCTTCCAGTAACACAGAAGCAAAACGAGCAGTGAACAGGGTTATCGCCTGTAGCGCTTTTAGACGGCTGAGAAAGCCAAGTCAAGCTATCTCACAGCAACACAGAAGCTCAACGCACAGGGAACAGGGTCAGAGGAGGAAAGCGTCCCGCGCCAGGACGGCGCGGGCCGAGCGTGTCATGGACGACGGCTTTTGCGTCTTTCCGATCTGACCCTGTTACCTGGGCTGGCTCCATCTCACAGCGATCCCGGAAAGACTCAAAATTATGAGACGTTTTGTAGTTATTCAGTCGAACGCGCGCGGTAAAGTCCGCAACCCGGAAACGAAAAAAGCGCCTCAAAGGCGCTTCTTTCTTAATTGGTGGGTCGTGCAGGATTGCCTCGGCCCTTCCAGGGCCTCGCCCTCCGGGTGATGCTGACGCATCAGCCTGAATCGTCTGGCGATTCAGTCGAACCTGCTGCAGGTTCTCACCCTGCA
>Ga0153961_1000051_pt1 | contig 58468 bp, 48 predicted proteins | sample TSFL045MetaG_FD_104748 | JGI IMG/M metagenome (GOLD analysis project Ga0153961, IMG submission 104748) | Attine ant fungus gardens microbial communities from Florida, USA - TSFL045 MetaG | ecosystem: Host-associated > Fungi > Mycelium > Unclassified | place: USA: Florida, Withalacochee...
GCAATGCGAGGAAGAAAAAAATGAAATCGATGATCGTTGGCGCGATGGCGCTGTTATTGCTGACCGGCTGTAGCGTCAGCAAACCCGGGGGCTTTGAACGCGTAGATGAAGATCCGAGCGCAAATATGGTTCAGTACCGTTACGATCCGCAGAAATTAAATCGAGATGCGATGGAGCTGGATTTAGCCGATTATTGCAGCAAAAAAGGATTTGATAAAGTGGAAGCGTTAACGCCGAAAGACAGTCATATTCCTGGGCTGAAAACCAGCTGGTTCCAGTGTAACTATGCGTTAAAAAGCTAACCCCTTAAATAATGAACTGGGCGGGTAATATCCCGCCCTTTTTTTATTTTATGCTGTGTGAAATCTTTGCCCTTAGCGGTGATGATGCCAGCCATGCCCGCCGCCGTGATGCCAGCCGCCGCCATGACCTCTGTCGATAATGCACCCGCTCAGCATAGAGATAACGGCAAAAACGGTGGCAACTTTAACGATTTTTTTCACAGAAAGTTCTCCTCTTTTCCGATGGGTACAACATTACGCCGGAATAGTGGAGTGATGATGCAGTGAATGTAGAGTTATTTAGAGAGATATTACGAGATATTTCAGCGTGATGTTTAAAAAGGGGGCTGTGAAATAAGCCCATCAGAACAGGCTGAATAAAACCAATTATCGGCAAGACAATTCTGAAAAGCAAGCGCGGCGTTTTTACCCGCTATAGCGAATTCAGACTAAAGTATGCTGATGCGAAATAAAAAGGAGCGATGATGAAGCCTGAAGTGAAAAATGTACTGGCGTTGCAGGCGGAGCTGGCCGAGTGCCCGACCTGGTCGACGCGCGAGCAGGTGCTGTGGTGCGTGGATATTCTGGCGCCCGCTATTCACCGCTTCGATCCGCGCAGCGGCGCGCTGGAGAGCTTTCCGCAACAGGAAGAGGTCGGCTGTATCGGCCTGCGCGAGCAGGGCGGCGTGATTGCGGCGCTGCGCAGCGGCGTCTGGCTGCTGGATGAGCAGGGCAGACCGCAGCGCAAGATCGCCGATAATCCGGGGGAGGCGGCGAAAAGCCGCTTCAATGACGGGCGCGTCGATCCCTGGGGTAATTTCTGGTGCGGCAGCCTGTGGGAGCCGCAGGATAAAAACGGCGCGCTGCTGTGTCGCGTCACGCCGTCGCTGGAGCTGGAGGTGAAAGCGCGCGACGTCAAAATATCCAACGGCGTCGCCTTTTCGCCCGATCGTCGCTGGATGTACCACAGCGACACGCCGAACGAAGTGCTCTACCGCTATCCGCTTGATGAAAACGGCGAACCCGGCGCGCGCGAAATTTTCCGCCGGTTTGACGCCAGCGGGGGCGTACCCGACGGGGCGGCGGTCGATAGCGAAGGTTTCTACTGGTCAGCACAGTTCGACGGCGGCCGCATCGTACGTATCGATCCCGTAAGCGCGCAGATTGTCGATGAGATTGCGCTGCCGGTGCGCTGGCCGACGATGGTCGCCTTTGGCGGCCCCGATCTGAAGACGCTTTATATCACCAGCTCACGCGAGGATCGCACCGAGGAGGAGCTGGCGCGCTATCCGCAGTCCGGAGATATTCTGGCGGTAGAGGTAGACGTGGCGGGCATCGCAGAGCCGCTGTTTCCGCGCTAAATCGCGCCTGGCCCTTAAAAGGAGCGGGCGCCATGACGTCGGCTTATGCCGCGTCATCACGCCCGCGCTGCCGCGTCTTAACTACGCTGCAGGATCTGCTCCGCCAGCGGCTGGCGCTGAGGCAGACGAATCATGAGCGACAGCAGCAGCGATATCACCAGCAGCGTCATAATCAGGCTAAAGGTGACGGTAAAGCCGCCGAACAGCGAAGCGATCAGCGAGCCGAGCACGCTGCCGATGCCGAAGCCCAGATAGAGCAGCCCGTAGTTTTTCGTCAGGTTATTGAGGCCGAAGAAATCGCTGACCAGCGACGGGAAAACGGTAATGGTGCCGCCGAAGCTAAAGGCGACGCAGGCGAGCGAAACAAAAAAGGTGGCCTCATTCATGCGGGTAAACAGCAGAATGCTCATGCCCGTCAGCGAAATAATCTGCGCCAGCGAGATCACCCGGATACGCGCCATTTTGTCGGAGAGCACGCCGAGCACCAGACGACCGCTCAGGTTGGCGATGGCAATCACCGTTACCGCGCTGGCCGCCGTTTGCGCGCTGAGATGCACCAGGCCTTCGCCAATATCCTTCGCCACGCCAATCACATAGAGCCCGCTCATGCAGGCGGTTAAAAACATCAGCGCCAGCATCCAGTACTGCGGCAGACGCACCGCCTGCGCCAGCGTATAGTCGCGCGCCTGCTGTGCCGTTGGGCCGGTCGAGCGCTGAACAGGCGCGTCGCGCATCAGCAGCGCGCCGAGAATAATCATGCTCATCGCCATCAGACCCCAGATTATAAAGGTCTGCTCCAGGCCGAACGCGCTCAGCAGCGCGCCGCAGATAAATTTAAAGCCCAGGCTGCCCAGACCGTATGCGCCGATAGCGCAGGCGGAGATTACGCCTTTGCGCTCAGGGAACCACTTCACGCAGTTCGACAGGGTCATTAAATAGCCGGCACCGTCCGCCAGACCGACCATCACGCCGGCGCTGAGATAGAGCATCAGCAGGTTACTGGCATGCGCCGTCAGCCAGAAGCCAGCTGCCATCAGCAGGCCCGCGCCAATCGTCACCCGCCGTACGCCGAATCGCTCCTGTAGCTTGCCTGCCAGCGATGAGGCTACCGCCAGCCCAAGGCTTAGCAGTCCGAACGAGAAGGCAACCTGGCTCACCGACGCCTCGAGTTTTGTCGCCAGCGCTCCGTTGAACAGGCTCCAGGTATAAACCGAACCCAGCGCGAACTGGGTAACGATCGTACCGACCAGGGTTAGCCAGCGGGTACGCTGGTAGGATGATGATGTTATCTGTTTCATGATTTTCTCTCCCGTCCGGGAATCTGGACACTAACGCCAGATTAAGACGTGACTACGCGCGCGCGACGAGAAAAGGCATGAATGGGATGAAACGCGTCATGAAATGCCGTCCTTAGGGTATGAACGGCAGCCGGTTTGCTTTGCCAAAGTATGAATAACTGGACGACCTGATAATCATTGGTTACCTGGCGTAACCAGATGTGTCTACCGGTCGGTTTCCGGGGCAGAAAGCCAGAATTTTTGCCAGGCTTATAACTCACTTAACAGGAGGAAATATGAAAGACCGAGCATATGAATCCCTTAGCTGTGAGGACGAAGTCCGCTGCATCATCGGTCAGGCAGTGATTGAGCTTAGCGATGAGCAGCAGCCTGTGACGAAGTCCACACTCGCGTTGAAACTGCTCTCCATGGCCGACCAGGATAGCGACGATGAGCGCGTGCTGCTTTACTGGATAGCGCGCAAGGCAATTAACCGACCTCATCAGCTTGCCCCTGTGCAGCGCCGGGCATGACGCTCAGCGGAGCGGGCGCTATGCCCGCTCTTTGCTCTGGCCGGGAATGCGCCTTTGTCGCACCGGCAGACGCGCAAACATGACCAGGTTACCCGCCAGAATCATCGTTAATCCCATAAAACCTTCTGCGTGCCACTGATATCCTTCATAAAGCGTCGACAGCGCCAGCGCAACCAGCGGAAACAGCAGCGTGCTGTAGGCTGCCTGGCTGGCGCCAATGCGTCCAACCAGGGTGAAGTAAGCCCCGAAGCCGATCACCGAGCCGAAAATGGCCAGATAAGCGACGGCGCCCAGCCACTGCCGATTCCAGACGGGCTGCAGCGAATCGCCCTGCAGCAGCGTAATCAGCGCCATCGTCAGCGCGCCATAGAGCATCGCATAGCTGTTGGTTGTCAGTACATCGCGCTGCAAACGCTGGTGGCGCAGGCTGATCATATTGCCCAGCGAAAAACCCAGCGTGCCCAGCGCGCTCAGACCGATGCCCCACACTAGCTGGGCAGACGCTTCACTGCCGTGCAGATCGCGCCAGAAAAGAGCCACTATTCCGCCAGCGCCGAGCGCGGCGGCTGGCAGCAGCCGCAGGGAAGGACGCTGCCGGAAGAAAAGCCAGCCGTTAAGCGCGTTATAGAGCACCGCCATCGAAAAGATCACCGACTCTAGCCCGCTATTTATCCAGGCGGCGGCCTGGTAAAAGCAGAGAAAATTTAAGCCGAATACGCAGCAGCCCTGCAGCAGACAAAAGAGATGATCGCGCGCCGTGAGCGCTCGCAGACGCCCGATCGCCTTAAGCAGCGCCAGCATCACCAGCGACGCCACGATAAACCGCCAGAACACCGCTGCGCCGACGCTGCCGCCGCTGGCCGCTTGCTGAGCGTAAATTGCGATCCAGGTGGTGCCCCAGATCAGCACCACCGAAAGGTATAAACAGAGATTCATTGCCCGCCTCCTTGATTCAGGCCACAGTATTGCCAGGAAAGCGGCGCGCGGCTTGCAGCGGCTTGCGGCGCACTTGCAAAATCTTGCGCTTTTTTATCCCTCGCGCCGGATAAGGCTGTTTTCTTTCGGCGGCTCTTCATACACTGGCGTTCTGTCAGCAGGAGACCGCCCGTGAACGCCCCGAATTACCAGACTTTCGATATGCTGCATCGTCATAAAGCACAGCTGCGTCACCACGCCCGGCTTAGCGACGGCACGCAGCTGGCGCACTGGTTCAACAGCGGCGATCGGGTAACCAATCTCAGCAATCATCACACTCTCAGCCTCTATATCGCCGACGGTTACGATACCTGGCATAAAACCCCTTACGGCTGGCGTAACGGCGGCGGCCCGGATCGCTTCTGCCTGATGCCCGCCGGCATCGAGTCCACCTGGGATTTGCGTTCCGATCTCTCGTTTGTTCACCTTTACTGCTCCGAAACACATCTGCGTCAGCTGGCGGAGGAGATATGGGATCGCAGTCCGGCGCATCTTCAGCTGCATGAAAAGGTCTTTGCCAGCGACGATCGCATCACCCAGCTCTATCGTCATTTTCTGCTCAGCTGCGACTGGCAGCAGCCCGCGAATCAGCTGATGCTGAGCAGCGCCTCGACCCTGCTGCTGACCCATCTGCTGCAGCACTACAGTGAAGTACGCTGGCGTGCGCCGCAGGCGCGCGGCGGACTGGCGCCTGCGGTGCTGCGTCGCCTGCTGGCCTTTATCGACGCGCATCTCGATCGGCCGCTGACGCTGGCGCAGCTCAGCCATGAAGCGGCGCTGAGCGAGTTTCACTTCGCGCGCATGTTTCGCCACTCGATGGGCGAAGCGCCCCATCAGTATGTAATGCGTCGTCGCATGCAGCGCGCGCGGGAGATGCTGGCAGACGCCTCGCTTTCTCTGACGACGATTGCTTTTAGCTGCGGGTTTCATTCGCCCAGTCACTTCAGCAACCGTTTCAGGCAAATATACGGCGTTTCGCCTTCGGCTTACCGTAGCGGCCAGCGCAGCGCACAGGACGGGATCGATTGAAAGAATGAGGGCGAGGGCGGCAGGCCGCGCGCCGCGAATAACGGCGATAAGTAAACAGGAATATTTCTCGCCTGTTAATCAATTGCTCTATTAATAAGGCTTCGCCAGTATTTAACAACGCGTTTCTTATTGCAATTGAAATAATATTTTACGGATGCTTCGTTAATCTGCTCACAAATTTAAGCTGTGGTAAAGCAAGCTGCTTGCAAACAGGCTGCGCGATGATAATGTATTTTTATTCAAGGCGGGATTGTGACTGTTACGGCAGGCAAAACCTGATTCCCAGCGTAGGCTGAGGATCGGGTTTTTTATCGTTTTTAATGGTGGCTTTTAACAATTAATCACGCGGTGATTCTGTCTGAATTATAGCTGATGGTCAGGGGTAGAAAACAGGAATCTCATCTAAAAAGAAAGAGTAAAACGGTTTCAATTACGGATACGGGATTGTGACGGCATCATGCAGGCAAAACCCGATTGCGATATTCAAAAAAGAGTATCGCAATCGGGTTTTTTATTTTCAGACTTCGGGAAAGATAAACGATGCATCCTCAACGACTCATTTTACCTTTAACGCTATTTATCATTTTTTCTTTTCACGCCCAGGCGCACAGCACCGCGCTTCAGGACTACGAGGCGGTAGAAGATCGACTGGCTAAGCTGGAAGCGGATAATGACAAGCTCAAAGATTTTAACTTCGCAGGCTATTTTCGCGGTGGATGGGAGAGTGCCGCGAAAGGCACCACCAACGCCACCGTTACGCTCGGTAAAGGGGTAAGCGCTTCTGGTATTAGCTTTGAAAGGCCAAACTGGGCGCAGGGTGCGCTGGGCCGGTACGGCAATGAGTTTTACGGCTGGTACGACCTTATCTTATCCCAGCGTTTTTACAAAAAAGATAGCGTCTCGATGAAGGCCGTCGTGCTGCTCGACGGCTCTATCGACCTCGACAGCAGTAATAACAACTTCGCTAAGTCCGACGGCAACGATATCTCTTTCGGCAAGATGTATCTGGAAACCAAAGGGCTGATCCCCGGACATCCTGAAGCGACCTTCTGGGTCGGACGCAATCAGCTTCCAGCTAAGGAAATCCTGATGTTCGACTGGAAATATGCCTACACCGCAGAGGGCGGTGGCGCAGGCATCCAGGATTTGCGTGCAGGGCCGGGCGCGCTCGATCTGGCTATAGGGCGCAATGACTATAAGGTATTTAAAACCGACCTGAGCGGCAGCACCTCGGTCGCCACGAATACCGTTCAGATGCGTTACCACGATATCAGGCTAGCGCCCGATATCACGCTGGGCCTGCTGGGCGATTACGCGATAGCAAACGCGTCTGACAGCCAGAAAAAACGTGCGGCGGCGGGTGAAATCTTCACGCTCAAAGATGCCTTTATGGCGGGCGCGACCGTCAGGAAAACCGAAGCGGATAGCGGCTTTAACGAGCTGGTTTTGCAGGTGGCTAATAACGGTATGGCTACCAATATGAGCCGACTGCACGGCGCCAATCCCTACCTCGGACACAGCGACAACTACTTTGGCGAGCAGAGCGGCGGCTTACTCTATCGGGCCGTAACTCAGGGCGAAAACTTTATCGGCGACCATTTCGGCGTCGTCCATGCTGTCGCTTTGGGCAAAGCCCACGATATCGTTGATCCCGAAACCTTTGCGCCGCATTCGGACGTGACTTTTTTCCGCTCGGCCATTCGCCCCGCCTATATCTGGGAAAACAACAACCAGACCGGCGTTGAGCTGGGATATTTCAATCAGAAAAGTAAACAGTTCGGCAATACGCTAAACGAGTCGGGCGTTAAAACAACCTTTTTTCATACGCTCCGTTTTGAAAAAAGCAGTTTTGGCCTGCTACCGGAAATTCGCTTTTATGCCACCTGGCTAAAGGCGCTGGATAACCAGCTCGATAATGTCGCCTTTGCAGATAATAAAGACGATCAGTGGAAGTTCGGTATTTCTGCAAACGTCATCTTTTTCTAAACGGAAATATTTTCTGGGAAAACAGGAGAAGCAAATGAAACGTAATTTACTGGCTGTCGTCATCGGTCTGTCCTGCCTGGCCGCAACCACAACGTCGACATACGCCGCAGGCGCGCAGGAAAAACCGAATATCGTCTATATTCTTGTGGACGACCAGCGCTATGACGCCATGGGCTTTATTAACAGCGATGCCGTTACCCCAAATATGGATGCGATGGCGAAAGAAGGGACCTGGTTTAAAAACGCCTTTGTCACCACCTCGCTTTGCGGGCCCAGCCGAGCCAGTATTCTGACCGGCATGTATGCTCATAATCATGGCATGGTGGACAACAATAAAAATGACAACGTCTACGGCCTCGATTTCTTCCCGCAGCGCCTTAAGGAAGCCGGTTATCAGACGGCGTTTTTTGGCAAGTGGCATTTCGGGGGCGTAGAGACCGAGGCAAAACCTGGCTTTGCCGGTTTCGATCGCTGGGTAGGCTTTATTGGCTCCAACGCGCAGGGCAACTATTATCCGATCAATGAGTTTGGCGGTGACTCCGAGCTCAATGTCGATGGCAAAATCGTTAAGCAAAAGGGATATATCACCGATGAGCTGACCGACTACGCGGTGGACTGGATGGAGCATCGCGATAAATCAAAACCCTTTATGCTCTATCTGGGACATAAGGGCGTACATGCCGATTTCCTGCCCGCGCCGCGCCATATCGGCAAGCTGAAAGACAAAGTATTTAAAAAACCTGACTCCTGGACCAACAGCGCTGCGAACTACGAAGGAAAACCGCGCTGGGTTAAAGATCAGCGCAATAGCTGGCACGGCATCGATTTTCCCTATATGGAGAATATGGACTACAACAGCTGGCTAGAGAGCTATTACGAAACCCTGATGTCGGTTGATGAGAGCGTCGGGCGTATCCGGCACTATCTCAAAGAGCATGGGCTGGAGAAAAACACCATCATTATGGTGATGGGGGATAATGGCTTTATGTTTGGCGAACATGGCCTGACCGATAAGCGCAACGCTTACGAAGAGTCGATTCGCGTTCCGCTTCTCGCCAGTGGACCGGGGTTCGATGCGGGGCGTGTGGTAGACGACGTGGTCGCCAATATTGATATTGCGCCAACCATTCTCGATGCCGCCGGCATCGCTAAACCGAAAAATTATGACGGCTCAAGCTTTCTGGCGCTGGGCAGCGGCAAAACGCCAGCCGAGCCGCGGAGTAAATCGTTCGTCTATGAATACTTCTGGGAATATAACTTCCCCTATACGCCCACGACTTTCGCTATTCGCGGCGATCGCTATAAGTACATAAACTACTATGGCGTCTGGGATACTGAAGAACTTTACGATTTAAAAGCGGATCCTAAAGAGATGCATAACCTGATCAACGCGACCGATCCCGGCATTGTAAAAATTAAACAGGCGCTGCGTCAGGAGCTGTTCAACAAGCTCAGCGACCATCAAGGCAAGAATGTCATTCCTTATAACGCCAAACTGTCCGAAGGCATCGTTCAGCGCTACGAAGATCGCGGCAACGGCGTAAAAGCCGCTGATTTCCCTAAAGGCTGGATGCGGCCCTACGGTACTAGCGATAAGTTTGTTGGCTTCCTGCCCGACACGCCTGATAAAGCGCAAAAGCTGCAGAAAATGAGTGAGGCCATGCAGAAAACGAAGGAATATATCAGGCAGCAATATATGAAAGAAGAGCAATAACGTTGGCACGTGTAAGGCGGAAAAGATCTTTTCCGCCTTAGTTTTATCGGGTGCCTGAAGTCGCCGCGCACCTGGTGCCGCTAGCGGTTTTGCAACATCGCCTGCATCTCTCTCTTGATACGCGTCGGCGACGCCCCTTTGTTCAGCAGCCCATAGAGACGATGCAGCGCGGGGATGACATGGCCCAGGTGAAGGCGGAAACCTTCGCAAAGATAGTGCTGATTAGGTTTGCCCTCGCTGGAGAGCGCGAAGCGCTGTTTTGGGCAGCCGCCATTGCAGGCCTGAAGGAATGAGCAGCTCAGGCAATCTTTGCTGATATCGGCTGCTTTTCGCTGCGAAAATGCCAGGTTCTGCGGCGAGTTCACCATGGCGGTGAGCGTGTTGGTATGGATGTTGCCCAGTTTATTTGCGGGATAGACGTAGTGGTCGCAGGCGTAAACATCGCCATTTGCCTCCAGAATAAGATTAGCGCCGCAGGTTTCGCTGATTACGCAGGCGGCGGGCATGCCATAGAGCTGCGCCAGCGTCTGCTCAAAATTCATCACAAAGATCTTTCCGATATCCCTGGTGGCCCACTCGTTAAAAATCGCATTGAGAAATTCGCCCCAGGCCTTGGGTGGAACTGACCACGCCTCAACGTGGCTCTGACCGGAAAAATCTGGCGAAATCAGCGTAAGTCCGTTTGCATCAGGCGTCATCGCCCGACGCTCCGTCAGCGGAATAAACTGCATATAGCGGCTGCCGATACTTTTTAAAAAGCGATAAAGCTCAACGGGTCGACGAACGTTGACGTCGTTGATCACGCTAAGCGTATTAAATTGAACGTGGTAGCGCCTGAGCAGGGCGATTCCTTCGAGAACCGCGTCAAAGGTACTTTTGCCCGCTCGCGTCATGCGGTATGCATCGTGGCTGGCGCGATCGCCATCTATAGAGACGCCTACCAGAAAATGGTGTTCGCGGAAAAATGTCGCCCACTCTTTATTTAAATTAACGCCGTTCGTCTGAAAGAAGTTATTAATGGTTTTTGCACCGCGATACTTTTGCTGAAGTTTGACGGCGCGAAGATAAAATTCAATGCCGAGCAGAGTAGGCTCGCCGCCCTGCCACAGAAAGTCCACCACATCGCCCTGCTGCGAGGCGATGTGTGACGTAATATATTTTTCCAGCGTCGCATCCGTCATGCGCCAGTTTTGCTTTCTCTCTGGGTAAAGCTGTTCTTTTTCCAGATAAAAACAGTAGGCGCAGTCGAGGTTGCAGAGCGACCCTGATGGCTTCGCCATCAGCTGGAAATTATCTATTTTCATTTGGCGATCCTTATTTCCGATGGCGCAAAAAACAGGCGTCTGAGGAAGATGTTTTGTGTTAAAAAGGTTTCGCCCAGCTAAGGTCACGATCGCTTAAAATATACTCCGGCTGTCGCTCTTTATGCGGTGTATATTTGCGATAGCGATCACGTTTATTCCGTTTGCTTTGTATCGCAAAGAGTAATGAGCAATAAAAGGACTTGATGTTTATTTTATGTTAATAAATAACGTGCCGATGAGAAGTGTAATTTTATCCTGACCAGGCAGGAGCATATTTTCTAAATAACCGTCCTTTTAACGCCGTTAAATGGACGCTGACAGAAAAACGTTTGGCGTATGTTTTTTGCCTTTTAAGTGCGGGGCTATCAATATGAGAATTTTTAAGGCGCGCTCAGGCAACGGCAGAGCAAAGCGTCAGAGGTAAAGTCCTCCCTGCTGACTCTTTCTTGGGCGGTGTCTGGGTCGTATCTGTGTCTTTTCTCTCTTCACCCGCATCAAAAGCAGCACCTTGACGAGATATGGGTATTTTTCACGTGCTAATTTTGATTTAAATCAATAAAACATTGTTTTGTTAACAACATTTCGTCTTTGTCAGGCTACTCGATATAAACGGTTATTTTTTGTCTTTCCGCTGGTTTCTTTTTTTGAATTTAAAGCGTTTCCCGATACTACCTGTTAGTAGAATATTCTTAGAATAATCTTCTTTATGGTTTAAAGATCGTTAAATTTGATCATGTGCCAATCATTATTCTATTATCGCCTGCAGGAAGTGTAGTGTGAAAAGTGTGCGCAGCGATAAACCAAAGGATGATGAAATGGCTGACAGTTTCCAGAACGAAGTGCCGAAGGCACGTATTAACCTCAAACTTGATCTGCATACGGGAGGAGCCAGCAAAAAAACCGAACTTCCCCTGAAATTACTGGTGGCAGGTGATTTCAGTCACGGCCAGCAGTCCGCACCATTATCTGAACGCAATAAAGTTAACCTGAATAAAAATAACTTTGATGCAGTGCTTTCTGAATATTCCCCAAAAGTAAACCTTACCGTCAAAAATACGCTGGCAGATGACGGCAGCGAAGACCACATCAGCCTGACCTTCCAGAGCATGAAGGATTTTTCTCCGGAGCAGGTTTCTCGCCAAATTCCTCAGCTAAAAGCGATGCTCTCGATGCGTAATTTGCTGCGTGATTTAAAGGCTAATCTGCTGGATAACCAAACCTTCCGAAAAGAGCTGGAAAAAATTTTGCTGGATCCCGCATTAAGTGCCGAACTCAGAGCCGAGCTGTCAACGCTGGCGCCAAAACAGTCTTAATCCTCTCAGAGCTATAACGGACTAACCAAGGAAAGCTTATGTCTGTACAAAATGAAACGTTGTCAGGTAGCGCAAGCGTTGCACTGGAACGCCCTTTAACTGGCGGGGTTTATGCCTCTCTGTTTGAAAAAATCAATCTTAATCCGGTGTCCGAGCTGAGCGCGCTGGATGTCTGGCAGGATGCGCAGGCGATGTCGGAGGCGACCGCGGATGAGCGTTTGACGGCCGGGATGCAGGTGTTTCTGGAGTGCCTGACAAAATCGGGCTCAAAAGTTGACAAGCTGGACAGGAACCTTATCGATCACCATATTGCAGAGCTGGATCGCCAGATTAGCCGTCAGCTGGATGCGGTGATGCACCACGAGGCGTTTCAGGCGGTAGAGAGCCTGTGGTGCGGCGTGAAGTCGCTGGTCGACAAGACCGATTTTCGCCAGAACGTGAAGGTGGAGCTGCTGGACGTCTCCAAGGAGGATCTGCGGCAGGACTTTGAAGACAGCCCTGAAATCATACAAAGCGGCCTGTATAAACAGACCTATATTGATGAATATGACACCCCGGGCGGCGAGCCGATTGCGGCGCTGATTTCCGCTTACGAGTTTAACGCCTCCGCACAGGATGTTGCCCTGCTGCGCAATATCTCTAAAGTCTCCGCTGCGGCTCATATGCCGTTTATTGGCTCTGCAGGCCCACAGTTCTTTCTCAAAGAGTCGATGGAAGAGGTTGCGGCCATCAAGGATATTGGCAACTACTTTGATCGCGCTGAATATATCAAGTGGAAAGCCTTCCGCGAGACGGATGATGCCCGCTATATCGGCCTGGTAATGCCGCGCGTGCTGGGTCGACTGCCGTATGGTCCGGACACCGTGCCCGTACGCAGCTTCAACTATGTTGAAGAAGTGAAGGGGCCGGATCACGATAAATATCTGTGGACCAACGCCTCATTTGCCTTTGCGGCCAACATGGTGCGCAGCTTTATCAACAATGGCTGGTGCGTACAGATTCGCGGTCCGCAGGCGGGCGGGGCGGTGCAGGATCTGCCGATCCATCTGTACGATCTCGGCACCGGCAATCAGGTGAAAATCCCCAGCGAGGTGATGATCCCGGAAACCCGCGAGTTCGAATTTGCCAACCTCGGATTTATTCCGCTTAGCTACTACAAAAATCGCGACTACGCCTGTTTTTTCTCGGCGAATTCCACGCAGAAGCCAGCTCTGTATGACACCGCTGATGCGACGGCCAACAGCCGTATCAACGCGCGTCTGCCGTATATCTTCCTGCTGTCGCGTATCGCCCACTACCTGAAGCTTATCCAGCGCGAAAATATCGGCACTACCAAGGATCGTCGTTTGCTGGAGCTGGAGCTGAATACCTGGGTTCGCAGTCTGGTAACGGAAATGACCGATCCGGGCGACGAGCTACAGGCGTCGCACCCGCTGCGCGACGCGAAAGTGGTGGTGGAAGATATTGAAGACAACCCGGGCTTTTTCCGCGTGAAGCTGTATGCGGTACCGCATTTCCAGGTGGAAGGGATGGACGTCAACCTGTCGCTGGTTTCTCAGATGCCGAAGGCTAAAACCTAACCTGGGGCAAGGAAGCCGATGAAAACGGAACAACCGTTATGGGGCAGGGGCATCATGGTCTCTCCCCAGCACTTCCAGCAGCAGGTCGCATACGCGGCCTGGTCTGCCGAAGCTATCGCCCGGATGGGATTATCACAGCCCTGGGGCGTGATAAATGTCGCTTTTGAACCGGATACGCTGAAGCTGGGCCGCCTGCAGGCTCGCCATCTACACATCCGCTTCCCCGACGGGACGCTTATCGACACGGATAATGCTGACGACCTGCCTCCGGTGCTGGCGCTTGAGGGGGAATCACTGGACGTTGTGGTGGTTCTGGCACTTCCACTGCTGCGGGCGAATGGCGGCAACTGTCTTAAACCCGATGAAGTGGCCGATCGGCCGGTGCGATATCGCCAGCGCTGGCACGACGTCCGCAATATGTTCGGCGACGATACCCGCCAGATTGCGGTAATTCAGCCAGAGCTGACGCTGCGGTTTGCCCATCAGAACAACAGCGATTATCTGACCTGCCCCGTCGCCCGGCTGCAGCAGGATTCGCAGGGAGCGTGGCAGCTTGATGAGACGTTTCTTCCTCCGCTTCTGACCCTCCAGGGCAGCCGCTGGCTGTTGACTCAGCTGGATCAACTGATGACCCAACTGCGCGCCCGCCTGAGTCGCCTGATGGCGATGCGCCGCGAAAGCAATGAACGCATGGCCGATTTTGCTGTGGCCGACGTGTCTTTGTTCTGGCTGCTCAATGCCCTGAACAGCGCTGAGCCAGTGCTCGGTCAGTTTCAGCGCTGTCCGCAAAGTCCACCTGAGCGCCTGTATCCGGAGCTGGCACGGCTTGCGGGCAGCCTGCTGACCTTCTCACTGGAGCATCAGGTGAGTGCTATTCCTGTCTGGCAGCATGAGCAGCTGAATAGCGTCTTTCCGCCGCTGTTTAATTTACTGGGCGACCTGCTGGAAGCCAGCCTGCCGTCGCGAGTGGTTGCGATTGAGCTTGAGCATGATGCCCGACTTCACTTCTGGCAGGCTCGACTGCATGACCCCCGACTGCGCGAAGGGGCTGATTACTATCTCTCCGTGCGTTCACCAATGCCGGTGGCACAGCTGCAGGAACAGTTTCCGCGCCAGTGCAAGATCGGCAGTCCCGATCATGTCAGGAGTATCGTCAATTCATCGCGGGTGGGCGTACCTTTGTCGCCACTGCGCCATGTACCGGCAGCCATTCCGCTGCGTCTGGAAAACCAGTATTTCAGCCTTGATGTTTCTCACCCTCTGGCGACTGAAATGCTCCAGGGCGGCACCTGCATGTTTTACGTTCCGGGCATGCTCGGCGAGCCTGAACTTGAACTCTTTGCGGTACTGAGAACATGAGTGAGCAAAAACGCGGCGCTGCCGCGCCCATTGATATTGATGCACTCCTGCAGGATACCTGGCTGCAGGTTATCAGCCTGCGTCACGGCCCGACATTTCAGGATGGAGAAGGGCGTACGCTGTGGGAGCGCTGCATTGCAGACGTAGAGCGCGTGCAGCGTGAGCTGAAAGCGAGTGAGCTTGATGAAGCCAGCTGTCAGCATATTCTTACCGCACAGTGTGCGCTGCTTGATGAGGCGGTAAAAGGTCGCGGCGTGGAGGATGATGCCTGTGTGCAGTGGTACGACATTCCGCTGCAGGGTTACTTTCTCGGTACCATGGACGCCGGAGATACCTTGTGCGAGCGGATGCGCGATGTGCTGCGCGAACCGGCTCCTGACCACGCTGTCGTGACCTGCTTTCAGCGAGTCATGATGCTGGGGTTCCTTGGCAGTTTCCGCTCTATTAACGATCCGGAACGCCAGAAACTTGTCAACGCACTCAGTGAACATGTCACGCCGTTCAGCTATCCGCAAACCAATCCGGTACTGGCGGAAAGCCGTGCCGGGCAGGGAATAGGCGGCTGGATCGCATCATGGCCCGTGCGGATTGGCCTGAGCCTGGTGGTGGTGGCCGCGCTCTGGTGGGGACTGGATCGCTGGCTGGATCAGATGGTGCTGAGCCTGTTGCCAGGAGCCGGGAAATGAGTCCCGCACAACAGCGCGGGATTGCGCTGTGGGCCGCCGTGCTGAGTGCAGTGGTCTGCCTGGGTTTCCTGCCGCTATCCCGCTGGGTTTCTGTGCTCGTGTTGCTGGCGATGCTGATGCTGATCCTGGCGTTATGGTCTGTCGCCAGTCGTCGTACGGAGCATGACGTCACCCTGCGTCTGGATGATCTTCCGGAAGCCACTTACCGTCAGCCCGTGGTGCTGGTCTGTGGCGATCTGCCGCTGGCCTGGCCGCAACAGTCACCGGTGCTGACCGTCACACAGGGATGCTGGATCCGCGTGGAGGCGCATCAGGATCTGGAGCAGGCAGCCCGTCAGATACTGCGGCTGCGCCCTGACTGGGGACGTCAGCTGGCGGTGATGGTCAGCGTCTGCCCGCAGAAACACGCTGACTGCGAACGCCTTACCAGTCATCTGCTGGCCTTGCGCTGGCAAATCAGTCGGCTGCGTAAAGATACCGGCCATGCTGTGCCGCTGGTTCTGAACGGTCAGGTTGGCAGTGCGATGACGAGTAGCTTGCTCTGGCAGACGGCTATTACGGGGGAAAGAGTGAGGGTCTGGCGTGAGTCTTCAGCACCGGGCTCAATCGCTGCCTGGGTATCCACCGGCGGGGCGCCTGCGATGCGGCAACAGGTGTTGATGAACAGCCTGATAAGCTGGCTCCATCAGTACGTTGGGTCCGTCTTTATGGATGAGAATCCTGACGTTCCGGTTATCGCGCCTGCTGCCGTGCTGTGGGGAGTGGGACCATTCCTTGCCGGAAGCCTGAGCGCATCGGCCTGGACGGCCTGGCTTTCCCGCCGCACCGCAATGCAGCAGGTAGCTGGCTGGCAGCCCGTGAGAACAGACAGTGCAGTGATGTCCCCACTCCCGGATTTTATCCTGCCGCTGCTGCCGGAAGGGCAAGGCCTGACGCCGCGTGGTCGTACCTGGCGTTGCGCACTCGCGATCTTCACGCTGGCAGCCATTGCCGCGCTGCTCAGCAGTGGCTGGAATAATCGCCAGCTGCTGCAGCGAGTAAGTTTTGATATTGCCCGCTACAACCGTATTCCAATGCATGATTTCGCACCAAAAGCCGACGCGGTTGCAGTCCTGCGTGAAGATGCTGCCCAGCTGGATAGCTGGGCGCGCAATGGCGTACCGGCCCGTATGAGCCTCGGTCTGTATCAGGGCGAGCGTCTGCGCATGCCGCTGCTGGATGCGATCCGCTCGTATCTGCCGCCTCCCCCGCCAGCTAAACCACAGCCGAAACCTAAACCGGTACCGAAAATTATTCGCCTCGACAGCCTGTCGCTGTTCGACCCGGGTAAGTCGGCGCTGAAAGCGGGCTCCACCAGAATGCTGGTGAATTCACTGGTCGACATCAAAGCGAAACCGGGCTGGCTGATTGTCGTGGCCGGCCATACCGATAACACCGGCAATCCGCAGCTTAATCAAACGCTGTCACTGAAGCGCGCCGAAGCGGTGCGCGACTGGATGCGTGACACCGGCGACGTACCCGAAAGCTGTTTTGCGGTGCAGGGCTATGGCGCAAGCCGTCCTGTGGCAACCAACGACACGCCGGAAGGCCGCGCGCTCAACCGCCGTGTCGAAATCAGTCTGGTACCGCAGGCCGATGCCTGTCAGATACCCGACAAACACCCGGCGCCATCGCAGGATGATGGCGCATCACAACACAATGGAGAGTAATCACATGGCAATTCCTGTTTATCTTTGGCTGAAGGACGACGGTGGTGCGGACATTAAAGGATCTGTGGACGTTCAGGATCGTGAAGGCAGCATCGAAGTGGTTGCGCAGGAGCATAACCTGTACATCCCGACCGATAACAATACCGGCAAGCTGACCGGCACCCGTATTCACACGCCGTTCCTGTTCACCAAGGAAATCGACTCGTCCAGCCCTTACCTCTACAAGGCAGTGACCACCGGCCAGACTCTGAAATCCGCTGAATTCAAGTGGTACAAAATCAACGACGCTGGACAGGAAGTGGAGTACTTCAACACCAAACTGGAAAACGTGAAGGTAGTGAAAGTGAATCCTGAAATGTATGACATCAAGGATCCTTCTAAAGAGAAGCACAACCACCTTGAGCGCATTGAACTGCGTTACGAAAAAATCACCTGGACCTACAAAGACGGCAACATCATTCATTCCGACTCCTGGAACGAACGCGCCACCGCGTAAGTCGCAAGCGGACAGTCTCCCCTGTCCGCTTTTACGTTTTTGCTGAACGTCTGCCTGCTCAGGCGTTCAGCAAAGAACCCCAAAACTGCCAGCCCGACCGTATGCGCTTTGGTCCCAACAGCGATGGGCGGTAGCGTGTCCAGGAAACGACAAAGAGAGAAAGTCATGGAAAATCCAGCCATTCTGCTGCGACGTCTGAACCCTTACTGTGCCCGTGCGATGGAAGGAGCGGCTTCGCTCTGCCAGACCAGGGCGCACGCGGAAATTTTGCCTGAGCACTGGCTGCTGAAGCTGCTTGAGCAGGGAGAAGGTGACCTGACGGTGCTGGCACGTCGTTACGAGTGGGATATGGACAGCATCTGGCAGGATTTGCTCGGCTGGCTCGATAAACAACCGCGCTCGGTGCGCAGCCGCCCGCAGTTATCTGACAGCATCCAGACGCTGATGCGGGAAGCCTGGCTAATTGCTTCGCTCAGCGGTGAAGAGCAGATCCGTGGGGTGCATCTGCTGATGGCGCTGGTTGATAAGCCAAAACTGGTTCGCTGCGATGGCCTGTGGCCACTGCTGACTCTGGGGCAGAGCCAGCTGGAGCGTCTGCGTCCACTGCTTGATACGCAGTCAGATGAACGTCCGGAAGTGCAGCAGGAAGCAGCACTGACGCAAAGCCACGGCGGTGAGGTCGAGTTTGTTGGCCGCCCGGTTGGTGCGGAGCTGAAAGAGGGGGATCTGAGCCCGGCGCTGCAGAACGCACTGGATAAATTCACCCTTGACGTCACCGCTAAAGCCAGAGAAGGCAACATCGATCCGGTGTTTGGTCGCGACACTGAAATTCGCCAGATGGTGGACATTCTTTCCCGTCGCCGCAAAAACAACCCGATCCTGGTGGGCGAACCTGGCGTCGGTAAAACCGCGCTGGTGGAAGGCCTGGCATTACGTATTGCCGAAGGTAACGTGCCTGAGTCCCTCAAACCTGCGGTGCTGCGCACCCTCGACCTCGGCCTGCTGCAGGCGGGCGCAGGCGTGAAGGGCGAGTTCGAACAGCGTCTGAAAAACGTCATCGATGCCGTGCAGCAGTCGCCGGTGCCGGTTCTGCTGTTTATCGACGAAGCCCATACCATTATCGGCGCCGGTAATCAGGCGGGGGGCGCGGATGCGGCCAACCTGCTCAAACCGGCACTCGCCCGCGGTGAGCTGCGCACCATTGCCGCGACGACCTGGTCCGAATACAAGCAGTACTTCGAGCGCGATGCAGCCCTGGAGCGCCGCTTCCAGATGGTGAAGGTGGATGAGCCAGATGACGACACCGCCTGCCTGATGCTGCGCGGTCTGAAATCCCGCTATGCCGAACATCATAGCGTGCATATCACCGACAATGCGGTTCGTGCTGCGGTTACACTCTCCCGCCGCTATCTGACCGGCCGCCAGCTGCCGGACAAGGCCGTCGATTTGCTCGACACGGCCGCAGCCCGCGTGCGCATGAGCCTCGATACGGTGCCTGAACAAATTGTGCGCCTTAAAGCGCAGCTGAACGCACTGGAACTGGAGGAGCAGGCGCTGCAGGAAGACATTGCCGCCGGCACTCGCCCTCATGGTGACCGCCTCGAAGCCATTGAGCAGCTGCGGACCGAACTGGATGCGCATATTCAGGAACTGGAAGGCCGATTCAGCCATGAAAAGGCGCTGGCGCAGCAGCTGATGGCCAGCCGCCAGGATATCAGCCAGCAGGCTGATATTTCCGATCTGCAGCAGCAGCTGGAGCAGGCACAGCAGGGCAACGTGCTGATTCAGGTAGATGTGGATACCCGTACGATCGCGAACGTTATCGCTGACTGGACCGGCGTGCCGTTCTCTTCCCTGATGAAAGACGAGCAGACCGAACTGCTGACGCTTGAAAACGAAATCGGCAAGCGCGTGGTCGGGCAGGACGTGGCGCTGACCGCCATCGCTCAGCGCCTGCGTGCGGCGAAGACCGGCCTGACGTCGGAGAACGGCCCGCAGGGGGTATTCCTGCTGGTTGGCCCGAGCGGCGTGGGAAAAACCGAAACCGCGCTGGCGCTGGCGGATGTGCTGTACGGCGGCGAAAAATCGCTGATTACCATCAACCTGTCCGAGTACCAGGAGCCGCACACGGTGTCGCAGCTGAAAGGCTCACCGCCGGGCTATGTCGGTTATGGTCAAGGCGGCATTCTCACCGAAGCCGTGCGCAAGCGTCCGTATAGCGTGGTGCTGCTGGATGAGGTCGAAAAAGCGCACCGCGACGTCATGAATCTGTTTTATCAGGTCTTCGACCGCGGCTTTATGCGCGACGGTGAAGGGCGTGAAATCGACTTCCGCAACACCGTTATCCTGATGACCTCCAACCTCGGCAGCGATCATCTGATGCAGCTGCTCGATGAGCAGCCGGAGGCGACCGAAGCGGATCTGCACGAACTGCTGCGCCCGATTTTACGCGACCACTTCCAGCCGGCGCTGCTGGCCCGCTTCCAGAGTGTAATTTACCGCCCACTCTCGGAAGCGGCGTTGCGCACCATCGTGAAAATGAAGCTGTTGCAGGTCAGCGGGCGCTTACATCGTCACTATGGGCTGGTGACGCAGATTGATGAAAGCCTGTATGACGCGCTGACGGCTGCCTGTCTGCTGCCAGATACCGGGGCACGCAACGTTGATAACCTGCTTAATCAGCAAATCCTGCCGGTGCTGAGTCAGCAGCTGCTGACCCGCATGGCTGTGAAGCAGGGGACGCACGCTCTGACACTCGGCTGGGATGAAGAAGAAGGCATTGTACTGGAGTTTGACCGGACGCAAGGAGTGCACGCATGAGCAGCTATCCTCCGATGAGGTTCAGCCACAACCATCATCTGCTGGCGGTGAAGGGGTGTGACGCAGAGCTCGACGTGCTGGCGTTTGAAGGCGATGAGGCCCTGAGCACTCCGTTCAGTTACCGTATTGAATTCACAAGCGCTGATCATGCCATCAGCAAAGAAATGATGCTGATGAAAGCGGCTTCCCTGACGCTGCAGGCCCCGGTTGACCAGGGCTACGGCATCAAAATACAGCAGCCGGTGCGGGTGATTCAGGGCGTGGTCACAAGCTTTGAGCGCCTCTGCACTTCAAAAGATGAAACTCATTACGCCCTGACGCTTCGTCCACGCCTGGCGCTGCTTGACCGGTCGCACCAGAATGCCATTTACCAGGACATGTCGGTGCCCCAAATCGTGGAAAAAGTCCTGCGCGAGCGGCACAACCTGCGCGGTCAGGATTTTCTGTTCTCGCTGAGCAACGAGTATCCGCGTCGCGAGCAGGTGATGCAGTACGGTGAGGACGACCTGGGCTTTATTACCCGCCTGCTGGGTGAGGTCGGTATCTGGTTCCGCTTCACCACCGACACGCGCCTGAACATCGACGTGGTGGAGTTTTACGACGGTCAGCAGGGGTATGAAAAGGGCCTGACTTTGCCGTCTGTGCCGCCGTCCGGGCAGCATTCCGAAGGCCTGGACTCGGTCTGGGGCATGGAGAGCCACCATAACGTGGTGCAGAAGCAGGTCAGCACCCGTGACTACAACTACCGCCAGGCGACGGAAGAAATGGACACGCAGGTTGACGTGACCCGCGGGGATGCAACCACCTACGGTGATGCCTATCACTATGCCGATAACTACCTGACGGCGGGTAGCGCGTATGACCGCAATCCGGCACCGGAGACCGGTGCGTTTTATGCCCGCATTCGTCATGAACGTTATCTGAATGGTCAGACGCAGACCTGCGCCATCACCAGCTGCCCGAGCCTCTCTCCAGGGCAGGTGCTAAAGGTCACCGGCGGCTATGAAGTAGCGGAAGTGTTTGCCCTGGGCGTGGTCATCACGGCGATACACAGCCATGCGCGACGTGACGCCGACTTCGTGGTTAATTTTGACGGTATCCCGGACAGCCCTGATTTTAGTTTCCGCCCTGAGTCTGGCTGCCGTCCTGTGATGGCAGGCACGTTACCCGCCCGCGTTACCAGCACCACCGAAAATGACATCTACGGCCATATCGATAAAGACGGCCGCTACCGGGTGAATATGCTGTTTGACCGCGACGGCTGGGAAACCGGATTTGAAAGCCTGTGGGTGCGCCAGTCACGCCCGTACGCCGGTGATACATACGGTCTGCATCTGCCGCTGCTGGCGGGCACAGAAGTGGCGATTGGCTTTGAGGACGGTAACCCTGACCGGCCGTACATCGCCGGCGTGCTGCACGACTCGGCGCACGGTGACCACGTCACTATCCAGAACTACAAGCGCAACGTCCTGCGCACGCCGGCAAACAACAAAATCCGCCTCGACGACGAGCGCGGGAAAGAGCATATCAAGGTCAGTACGGAGTACGGCGGCAAGAGCCAGTTAAACCTCGGGCATTTAGTGGATGCAGAGAAACAGAAGCGCGGCGAGGGCTTCGAGCTCAGAACCGACAGCTGGGGCGCTGTCCGGGCGCAGAAAGGGATATTTATCAGCGCTGATGGCCAGACGAAAGCTCAGGGTCAGGTGCTGGAGATGCAGCCAGCGGTCAGCAATCTAGGGGATGCTCGGGAGCAGATGATGTCCATCTCCGATGACGCGCAGAAGGCGACCGCGAACCCGGCCGATCTCCAGGCGCAAATCAAACTGCTGGAACAGCAGCTGACAGACCTCAAAAAATCAGTGCTGCTGCTCAGCGCGCCGGATGGAATGGCTCTGACCAGCGGACAACATCTGCAGGTATCTGCCGGGCAGAACCTGATAGCTACCGCCGGTAAAAATGCCGACGTCAGCGTGGTGAAAAATATGTTCATCGGGGTGGGTAATGCCCTGAGCGTGTTTGTGCGTAAGCTGGGGATAAAGCTCATCGCGAACCAGGGACCGGTACAGGTGCAGGCGCAGAACGACCTGATGGAATTGCTGGCACGTAAAGAAATCAGCATTGTCAGCACGGAGGATGAAATCAAAATCATCGCGAAGAAGAAGCTGACTTTGAATGGTGGAGGTAGCTATATCAGGATTGATGCAAGTGCGATTGAATCTGCTACTGCAGGTGAATATCGTACGAAAGCAGGACATTATGGGCGTAAAGCAAGCGCATCAGAAAAGGTCACGCTGCCTGTCTTTCCTGTAATGGAACCTGGCGAACAAAGCTTACGTTTTGCTTTCCCTGGTGCCGATAGTGTCATTCAAAGTTTGGACTGGATGACAAATCAGCCATACAACATTACTGACAGCAGTGGGAAAATCCTGTCGTCCGGAACGATAGACAGTTCAGGTCGCTTCCCGAAAATAGTGCTTCCTGAAAGCGATACATTAAACCTAATTATAGGGCGAGAGACCTGGCTCAAAGAAGAGCTTCCAACATCAGTCGAGGAGACTGAGGTAGATAGTGCGGAAGATATAGAATCACTGGAGCCTTATATCGATTCGGATGATACCGAGACAGCAGAAGATCATACTTCTGCGCTAACAGAATCAATGATTGCAAAACTATTAAATTTAACTACGACAGGGTGATCTATGTTAAAGGCAATTTTTAAGTCTATTTTTAGCTTTATAATCGTGCTTTCTAGCTTTAGTGCATCTGCTACTTGCCTAAAGGAAGGGGATAAAGTAAGTCTGACAGGAGTTGTTAGCGAAAAATTATACTACGGCCCTCCTGGCTGGGGAGAGGATAAAGCGAATGATGAGAAGCTACATGAGTGGATACTACGTTTAAAACAGCCACTTACATGTGTAACAGACGCAGATACTGACAACCAAAACTGGAATCAGGACGTTCAGCTGATAATGCGTGATAGTAATGACTATAAAGCAAATAAAAGTCTTCTTGGAAAAAGTGTCAGCATTGATGGCGTAATATTTCTTGCAGAGACCGGATATCACATTACGCCTGTTTTATTAGATGATGCTCAGTTTAAAGTTGCAGGCAAATAGCAGAGGGGCTTAATTAAAATGCGCTTTATAAATGCTATTTATCATGCATCAACGAAAACGGTAGAATATGAGTCATCGAATGGCACAAGATTATTAAAAACGGGGGGCTCACTGAATTGGCGATTCAATAACCCAGGAAATCTCATTTCTGTAAAAAATCAGCAAGGAAAAATCGGCGTTGGAGTTGTTCATAATCCAGACAAACATTCCTTTGCGATATTTTCGAGCATAGAAGCTGGTGAGAAGGCAAAACGATCTTTGCTCAAAAGGAAGTATAAGGATTATACCATTCCAGAAATGATGAAAAAATATGCACCGGGGAATGATGGTAATAACCCTGAAGCTTATGCCAACTTTATCATGTCGGAAAGTGGAGTCGCTCACGGGGAGAAAGTAGGAGATCTTGACGATACGAAATTCAATAAGGTAATCAAGGCAATTAGTAAAAAGGAAGGTGGCTTGAAGCCCGGCACCGAAAAATGGGTGTATGTGACAAATGTGACCGTTTCTGATGGCTCCCGACCAGTTGCTGATGTGCCATTTAAGGTGACACTAGGAAGCACGAGCTACGAGTGGAAAACAGACGCTTACGGCAAGCTCAAGACAATCATCCATACGAAAAAAGGAATGGCTATTGTCATCAAATATACTAATTCCGCTGGAAAAGAGGATGTTGTTTATTCAGCTGTTGCTGGAGATGAAACGAAAAATATACTGCTTACGAGAAACTTTTCGCAATTCTCTGCAAAAACACTTGCCGAGGCTCCCAAAGCCCCACGTGAGAAGAGCACTCAAAAACCGATTGAGTATACAGTCATGTCAGGTGACACTCTCTCGAAAATTGCCGAACGTTATAAGACAAGTGCTGATGAAATAGCCGAAAATAATAATATAAAAGATGTGAGTAAGATCTTTCCGGGTCAGCATTTGACGATATATGGTGTCAATGCTAATAGCTCTACGATCTATACCGTTTCTCCAGGTGACACTTTAGCGAAGATCGCAGAAGAAAATAGTGTGAATGTTGAAGATATTGCGCGGCAGAATAATATATCAGATCCTAATAAAATATACCTAGGACAATCAATTTCTATAAGCAAAAGTGGCAATGCTAAGTCTGGTCAGACTGAAAAGCCAGTTGCAAATCCGATAGCCTCAAAACCAGTTAATAAAAAATCTGAAAAAAATAGTGTAATCAATACGAATAAAAAGGCACTGGATTCAGTTGGAGGAAAAAATTCTGGCAATCCTATTGCGTTGTTACCTCATGATCAGAGAGAGGCTCCGTGGATGGCGGTTGCATTCGAGGAGGGAGAGACCCGATGGAAATGGGGGCGTGTAAAGGAAAGCGATGGCGGAATAAACTACCATAAGAAGACTGGCATTAATATGTCATCCATGGTTGGTAATTATAATCCGTGGTGCGCTTCTTTTATAAATTATTGCCTTAAAGAGTCAGGGTATTCGACATCTGGTAGCGCCAGTTCTCAATCCTTCTCGAAAAACAAAAATTTTATAAAAATATCTCAACCTATATACGGTGCAATAGTTGTTTTGCGGAAAAAAGGATCTTGGACAGGACACGTTGCTTTTATATACTGTCTTTTTGAAGATGGTGAAATAGGTGTGCTTGGTGGAAATCAGGGAGATAGTGTTACTATAAATCCATTGTATCAAGTTTATATAAATGGGCGGTTACATTATGAATTGATAGGGTTCTATGTACCTAAGCCATATTATGCTTATGCACAAAAAACAATAATTTCAGGTATGAGGAAAACAACAATGTCTAATATTGCAGAGTTGCGTGAAAGCCTTGGAGCCAATCTACCCTCGAATGAAGATGGAAGAACAAGGTGATAAATAAAAATTTAATACTGGAGGTAATATGAAGTATCATTATGTTTTAGCGTTGTTACTTTGTTACAGTTCCTCTGTACTGGCAGTAGAGTGTATGGATGATTCAAATATAGATTCTCTAAGAGAAATTTTTAAAACAAATAATAAGAAATTGTTGATTGAAATGGCTTCAAAAGAAGTGAAGCAGTATATTGAAGGTGACTTACTTATCAAAAATAAATACAGTACACTTGTTAATGTATCTGAGGTTTACTATGGCTGGGGGGCGGACAAAAAGTCTAAGTATCCTGTTAACACATCGGCAGTTTTCCCAAACGAAAATGTGTGTGTATGGAATGTATCTTTTGCACTACCGGAGTCTATGAGAAAAAAATGTGATGATGATGGTGCCTATGGGTATTTTATTGAGTTTAAGAAAGTTAATGGAGAAACTGTTCTATATAGGTTTACCTCTTTGTTTGACTCGCTTCCTGACGGAACTTTAGCTTGCAAAGCTGCAAATAATTTTATGCTGCAAAAATAGCTTGTGAGTTTTTAAGTACGCATCTTATTCTAAATAAAGGGTATTGCTGATGTGTTGTTTTTCGGCACTTTTGCTGCTGTTTAGGTTGAGTTGCATATTATTTTTATACCCAATGAACTCTACTTTTGCTAAAGATCTAACCTTTAAAGTAAGGTGGAAAGACAATTCTGGCGAGCATTTGCTGGTGATGAAAAAGGAAATTAACCAGAATAACACTGGAGAACATTTTTCAGTAAAACAGGTGACGAAGGGAAAGGATGATTGGGTTCTAAATAATTATATTAATGACTGTGAGATGGATATTAATATGAATGTGATAAAATAATCAATTGAAATAAACAGTAGCATTACCGATGGCGAAGCTACTATTTATTTGCTTGTAAAATTGGATGTATTGATGGGGTAGACCCAGTAACTGTAAAGTATTTTGCGTAAAGATAATGGAGTGAAATATTCACTGCGAGGGGGAGAGTATATCATTGTTGAAAATGGTAGTATGGTGAGGAAATCCTCCAGTTCCAGATTGGAATCTAAAAAATAATAAGCTCCTGTTAAATTACATGCTGAAAAATTGGAAGTCAAATTCAACCACAAAATAAATTAGCGCTCTGATTCCTTTTTTCTTTAACAAAAAATGGGGTGTATATTTGAGTGTGAACTTCGATAATGAGAAAAATATAATATAGTGAATTCTTGCCTCGTTTGCATATCAAGCTGATTTAGTCATATTGTAATATGAGAGAATTAATGTCATATACACTTAAACATTTGCCAGAATGCTACCCCAGACCTAAGTCTCTGAAATTTTCTCGCTGGCTTATTGCTCTGGTTGCCATGCTTTCAGTCAGTGTTATATTAATGCGTATATTTGGGCGTTATGTTGAAAACCTGTATTTTTGGAAGTTTGCTTTAGGTGTGCCTATTTTTTTGTGGAGTGTTCCGTTTGCTTCTTGTCTTCTTCTGTGGGCATTGCAGGATAGCAAAGCAAATGTTTTCGACAAACAGCGAGAACAATGGATCCTTCGAGAAACCCGTAAGGCACGGCGGGCACTGCAGGTGCTGAATGTAACTTTTATTACCGGCCACTCATCAGTTGCTCAGAAAGATACAGCTATTGCCATGAAAAATAACAATAGCATTATTGTTTCGCAGGTCGACCGGGATGGTCATGAAAGCTCCAGGATGAGCCAAATTTCTTCCAGCCCGCAGGACTCGCTAAAATTCGTGATAACGAATATTTTTTCGCAGTTGATTGCTGGTATTCCTTTTGCACAAATCCCTGACAAAGTACCACTGGTTATAGTTTTTGATATAACAACATCTCTGCCTCTGGAGCACATTCGCCATTACTGGGATGAGACCTGGCAAAAGAACAATATTACTCTTCCTGTTGAATATGGTGAGGGGACTGGGCTCAGTGTAATCGACCGCTGGTTGAATGAACGTATTAAAGATAAAGCAATGTTATTGATTGTGGGTCTCCAGTTAAAGCCTGCCGAATCTGACAACACAGCTGAAGCCGGTGTAGCACTGCTTCTTGGCAACCGCCTGACCCAGGAAGCACTCGAACCTCTCGCGCTGCTGCACCGACCAGATGCTGCTCCAACCGGTGAGCTGAGGGAGGGTATGAAAATGGCTGCTTATAACGTCCCGATCAGAGAGAACACCGTAAAAAATTTATGGCTTGCCGGGCTGACGGCGGAGCAGCGCGCAGAAGTTATTGAATGCCAGAATGCGCACCCTGCGCAGTCTGTAGAGGACGAAGCAGTCGTTTCGCTCGATACATCTATGGGACATGCCGGTGCCGCGGCCCCCTGGCTGGCTATCGCTGCCGCCACCGAAATCGCCCGACAAACTCAGTTACCACAGATGATTACCTGCGGTGATCCCACACAGAATGTGCTGTGGAGCACGCTCATTACCCCGATTGCTTCCCGACAGGAGATGGATCCGTGAAGCTACCTTTAGCACCTAAGACTACGGAAGGCCGCTATCTTGCTGTCGCATTGATTTTCTTTTTGCTGTTAGCCGTTATGACGTTCATGGTCTGGAAGCATCCGGATATAGCCGGGATTGAAGACGGAAGTCAGCAGCAAATTTACTGGCTTATCGCCGGCGGATGTATTTCAGGCTGCGCCCTTATCGTATCCGTAATGCTTCTGACGGCAGTTCGCAGTGCCGGTAAACAGGAATTTAATGCGCTTGTCGACAGCATCAACGGTGATGATGAGAAAAAGAAGCGGGAAAATGATAAAGCGCCTGTTCACCCTGCGGTGGCCATGTGTAACAAGATTCGGGGATATCTCCGATCCCGCATTGGCCTTTACTGGCGTCGTAAAACCCTTCTGTTGTTAATCACAGGCGACGAAGCCGCAATCGAGCAGCTGGTTCCCGGCCTGCAGAAGAGCCAGTGGCTGGAAGGGAACCGCACGGTGCTGATTTATGGCGGCAGTCTGACTGCTGAGCCTGATAAGGAACAATACACCGCGCTGCGTAAGTTACGTCGCGGGCGCCCGCTGGACGGAATTGTTCGCGTCATGCCGCAGTCGTTCAATCTGACCCCGCAAATCAGCGACAGCGATTTACGCGGACTGGAAAAAATCAGCGAACTGCTGCGCTATTCTGCGCCGGTCTGGTTGTGGCAGTTGTGCGACAGCAAGTGGTCGCAGGCTAAACGTACTGAGCAGGCTGTCGGGGCCACGTTCCCGCTGCGTGCAAAAGCAGATGATATTACCCGCCAGCTTGAACTGATGCTGCCGGCCCTGCGAACGCAGGGGATGAGTCAGGTCGCAGGGAACAACGGCCATGACTTCCTGCTGCGCCTGGGGCAGCACCTGAAAGAGGGCGGCATCGCCCGCTGGGCTCAGCAACTGGTGCCGTGGCTGTCTGCCTCTCAGCAGCGCGTTCCGCTGCGAGGCCTGATGTTCAGCCTGCCGGAGAATAACCCCGCCTCTACCGCAGGAGAAACAGCCGGTGCTGCACCTGCCGACGCTGAGATATATATCTCTCAATCACAGCGCCACGCGCTGACCCTGCCGGCGACCTGGCAGGGTATCGTTGACGACTGCGCCCGCGTACGTGGCCGCCGTGTCGGGATGGCATGGGAGCAGACGCTTGCCTGGGCACTGCTATCCATCATAGGTGTCTGGGGGGCGGGGATGCTGCTGTCGTTTGCGGTTAACCGGTCGCAGATAGTTGCTGTCGCCAACCAGGCTCATGCCCTGGTGGAGCAGCCTTCCGTATCGGATGACCAGCTGACGGCCCTGCATACCTTGCGTAATGACGCCGGTCGCTTGCAGCACCGTATTCAGGACGGTGCGCCATGGTATCAGCGCTTTGGTCTGGACCATAGCCAGCAGCTGCTCGACGCGATGCTGCCCTGGTACGGCGTGGCAAACAACCGCCTGATACGCGATCCTGCCAGTCAGGCGCTGAGACAGAAACTCAACGCTCTGGCAAACTCTGCCCCCAACAGCGACCAGCGTGCACAGCTGGCGAAGCCGGGCTATGACCAGCTTAAAGCCTGGCTGATGATGGCCCGTCCGGATAAAGCTGATGGCGCATTTTACGCACAAACATTGAAAGCCGTGCAGCCAACGCGCGTGGGCATCTCAACCGGCCTGTGGCAGAGCCTGTCGCCGGATTTGTGGGCCTTCTATATCACCGAACTGCCTAAGCAACCACAGTGGAAAATCACACCGGATGCGCAGCTGGTCAGCCAGAGCCGTCAGGTACTGCTGCAGCAAATCGGACGGCGCAACGCGGAAAGCACCCTTTACCAGAACGTGCTTAAATCCGTGCGTCGTAACTTCGCCGATGTCTCTCTGGAGGATATGACCAGCGGCACCGATGCGCGCCGTCTGTTTACCACCGAAGACGTCGTGCCGGGCATGTTCACCCGCCAGGCCTGGGAAGGCGGCATCCAGCAGGCTATCGAAAAGGCTGCAAATTCCCGTCGGGATGAAATTGACTGGGTGCTGAGCGACAGTCAAAAAACCGTCTCCTCGGATCTATCGCCGGAAGCACTTAAAGCGCGTCTGACGCAGCGTTACTTCACTGACTTTGCCGCCAGCTGGCTGGGTTTTCTCAACGGCCTGCGCTGGAATCCGGCGAACAATATTGCGGACGTCACCGACCAGCTGACGCTGATGAGTGATGTTCGCCAGTCTCCGCTTATTGCCCTGATGAATACCCTCGCCTGGCAAGGGCAGACCGGGCAACAAAGCGACGGTCTTTCGGACTCCATTATTAAATCGGCTAAAGAACTGGTAGGCGGGAAAGATAAGCCCGCGATTGACCAGTCAGCGTCAGGGCCGCAGGGGCCGCTCGATGAAACCTTCGGCCCGCTGCTTCAGCTTCTGGGCAAAAGCAAAGGCAGCAGCGTCATGTCGGCTGACAACTCACTGAGCCTGCAGACCTGGCTGACCCGCATCACCCGTGTGCGTCTGCGTCTGCAGCAGGTAGCCAGCGCCTCTGATCCGCAGGAGATGATGCAGACCCTGGCGCAGACCGTGTTCCAGGGCAAAAGCGTGGATCTGACCGACACCCAGCAGTACGGCAGCCTTATTTCAGCAAGCCTTGGCGAAGAGTGGAGCGGGTTTGGCAGCACGATGTTTGTACAGCCTCTGACTCAGGCCTGGGAAACTGTGCTTCAGCCTTCTGCGGCGAGCCTGAATGATAAATGGAGCCGTTCCATCGTGGCGAACTGGCACACCGCCTTTGACGGGCGCTTCCCCTTTGTCGCCAGTAAAAGCGATGCCTCTCTGCCGATGCTGGCTGAGTTTGTACGTAAAGACAGCGGGCGTATTGAGCGCTTCCTGACGACGGAGCTGAGCGGTGTACTACACAAAGAGGGCAGCCAGTGGGTGCCGGACAGGGTCAATAGCCAGGGGCTCGTCTTTAACCCGGCGTTCCTGCGCGCCATCAATCAACTGAGTCAGCTGTCAGACATTTTATTTACCGATGGCAGCCAGGGCATCAGCTTTGAGCTGCAGGCACGCCCTGCGCCGCAGGTGGTAGAAACCCAGCTGATCGTCGACGGACAAAAGCTGCATTACTTTAACCAGATTGATAGCTGGCAGTCATTCCGCTGGCCGGGCGAAACGTATAAACCGGGGACGATGCTGACCTGGACTACGGTCAACGCCGGGGCGCGCCTGTTCGGGGATTATAGCGGAACCTGGGGCTTCATTCGCTGGCTGGAGCAGGGCAAGCGCCAGCAGCTTGACCGCAGCCGGTGGATGATGAGTTTTGCTGCCCCGGACGGCCGAACTCTGCAGTGGGTACTGCGCTCTCAGCTCGGAAAAGGTCCTCTGACGCTGCTGGAACTGCGTGGTTTCACGCTGCCGAATCAAATATTCAGCGTCGACAGCGCGGCCACCGCGCAGGCGCTGATGGCCAGTACCGGAAACAGTGACATGGACGGAGTCGAATAATGAACACGCTGCAGAATTTGATTGCCGCCTGTCAGGCTGACGAAACCCGGCTGCGACAGCAGGCGCAGGCACGCACGGAAAACTCGCAGTCCTGGCTTGCTCCGCTAGGTGGCGCCAGTCCGACCGGTGAAGACCCTGGCTATGACGATGATTTTCAGCGCATCCGGGAAGAGGTCAATAAACTTTCCGGCATCGATACCGGGCTGATTTGCACACTGGCTGAAAAACTGCTGACCAACACAGCCAAAGATATCCGGATTACCACCTATTACTGCTGGGCGCGTCTGCATCAGGACGGAGAAACCGGCTTTGCCGATGGGCTGGAGCTGTTGGCTGGATTGCTACAGCGCTATGGAATGCAACTTCATCCACAGCGGGAACGAAGCCGTAAACCGGCGCTGGAGTGGCTCGCAGGCTCTCGTGTTCTCGATAGCCTGTCACTCTGGCCGGAAGTAGGGCGCGATGATGCTTTGCGCACTGCCGGTGCACTGCTGCTCATTCGCGACAGCCTGGAGGCGGAGCCGGATGCCTTACCGCCAGAACTGAATGCCCTGTACAGCGCGCTGGAATCCCGCCTGATAAAGGCCGGTGGCGTGGATGCCGTGGTGCCGCAGAACGCCGGTAATAAGGCGCAGTCGCCGACCGCCGCGCATACGACAGAGCCTGACGCGCCAGCGCTGAGCCGCATCACGTCCGGTCAGGATTTGCTGGCTCAGGCCCGTACTCTGACGGGTTATCTGCGTGAACAACCCGATGGCTGGCTTGCCGCTCATCGTCTGATGAAAAGCCTGCGCCATGACACGCTGAGCGCTATTCCGGCACCGGATGCCGAAGGGAAAACGCGCATCGAACCGCCGCGTAATGACCAGCGGGCAATGCTCAAGCGGCTGTACCTGCAGCAGAGTTGGCTAGAGATACTGGAACAGGCGGACAGCGCCTTCTCGCGTGGCGCCAATCACCTCTGGCTGGATTTGCAGTGGTATATCCATCAGGCCCTGATGAAGCTGGGGCGGGATGTGCTGGCCGATATCATCATCGCCGATCTGAGAGGGCTACTACGGCGCCTTACCGGTCTTGAAACCCTGGCCTTTAATGACGGAACGCCGTTTGCCGATGAGGTCACGCTGAACTGGATAAATCAGAGCGTGCTGGACGATATGTCCGGCTGGCGGGATGAGCCGGCCAGTGCCGTCAGTGGAGCGGATAACGATATCCTGGCTCTCGAGCCAGAAGCGCTGGAGAAGGCGGACGCTGAAGGTCTGGATGCCACACTCCACTGGCTGCAGACGCGGCCGGGCACCGACACCACAAAAGACCGATGGCTGCTGCGTCTGCTGATGGCCCGGGTGGCCGAGCAGAAGGGCAAAAATGAACTGGCGCTGCATCTGCTGGGTGAACTCGACGGCGCTGCGCAGTCCATCACCCTCACGCAGTGGACACCGGCGCTGTTGTTTGAAGTCAAATCGCGCCGCCTCAGGCTGCTGCGCATGAAAGCCACTCGCAGTGAAACCGATAAATCGCGGCTTCAGCCCGAGATGGATCTGCTTCTGGCGGGTCTTATCGCGCTCGACCCGGCAAGCAGCGCGGTATTGTGCGGATAATAAGGACTGAATTTATCAAGGAGAGCCACACATGGCAGAAGGTAACTATCTGGTGCAGGGTGATAAAACAACCTGTGGCGGGAGAATAACGACGGGTGCAGAGGATCACACTATTTTTGATAAACCCGCTGCCAGAGAGCGGGACAGTGTGACCTGCGGCAAGCATGCCGGGCTTTTTAAAATTGCGGGCGGTATCGATAACGACACCATTCATGACCGGCGTATGGCTGGCACCCTCGACAGTTACAGCACCTGCCCCTGCAAAGCAAAATTTATTCCGTCGATGTGGGACGATACATACGAGAAGAGTTCAGGGGCATCTGGTTCAGATACTCCCGAAACAGAAAAAACACCTGTCGCTGATGCTGTTTCCATGGCATTCCTTGCTGGCTCTCAGAGCGACACAATGTTGGCTCCAGGTTATCCGCAATTGATCAATACCCATACCGTTCCGGATGACAACGTTCGAGGGATGCTAAGACGTAACAGGCATGATTTCCTCTTGCTGACGCTGGAGGAATGCCAGCGGATTATTGATGGCTGGGATTTTGTAAAAAAAACATGGAAAAACGCTACAACAAATCCGGTTGGAAATACTGTCAAAACATATGCAACGAATATCAATGATGCAGCCAGCGCTTCAACGATGGTTTATAAACTAGGAAGTATAGGTATTACCGCGACCGTGTTTGTTAACCACAAAGGAACACGTCTGATAAAAATTAGTGGTTATGCAGCAATCAGGAAAACGCTAAACGCCCCAGTCTTTGCAGAGATGAATCCAAAAATCATCGAGGCAGGGATAGGTAAATTTGGGTTGCAGAAATCCATCGTTGAAGGCACGATTCTCGGTTTTGTGTATGTGTCTGTTATCGATACGATTGATTTCATATTGAATGATGAAACAACACTTGCAATGTTCCTGGGAACACTTGCTACCGATTTTGTCAAAGTAGGAATTTCATCGGCAGCGCTCTACATCGTTGGGTTATATACAATGTCTACGTATGTTGTCCTGAATATTGCTGTTGTTCTGGTTTTTGGTGCTGGGATAGCCTGGGTGTTAAACACACTTGATAAGAAATATCATATTACGGATGGTCTGGTTGAGTTTATGGCCCCTTATATCGAGTCTGCACAGCAAGAGTTTGTTGAAAAATCCAGAGAAATCTCAAATGATGTACTTGATTTAGGCGCGATGTATGTTGATGGAATGCTTTGGAAAGGACGGCAAGTCATCGAATCTGAGATAAAGCAATATGTTAAAAAATATATTGGCGACCTGATCCCGCAGGTGGTGAATTTATGAGTCCGAAGCGTAGGTTTTTGGCGTGTATTATTATTTGGTGTGTTTCGTCTTTAGGCTCACTGTGGTTTGCAAAAGATGCGTTTAGTGAGTTGCTTGGGTTTGGTAGTAATATTATATTTTCACCAACCGTATCTGCTCTGCTAATGATTCCGATAATTCTTCTCTTTCCATGTATATACTGGTATTTGGCTATGCGGTACGGAGAGGAACAAGCAATTATCAAATGCAAAAACACCAATAGGGTTTTTATAGGTTTGGTTGGTGTTTTTCTCGTGAGCTCTGTCATCTTTTCCTTTGCATACACTTCAACCCTTCAAAGTAAAGGCTATGTGAAATGCGCTGGTCGCCCGAATGGATGGATGCCTGGAATGGCAACAGAGTATGTTCTCCCGCCAGCAATATGTGGGGGGAGAAATTAACTTTATCTTGCAGGGCACCATGTCATGACAAGCCATAGGCCGCTGTTAAAAAGTGGTTCATGATTATTGATTTTTTGATGTGTCACTGAGGATACAATGTTCACCCAAAAAGTTAACTGCTGAACGTAGGACAAAATTATTTCATTTAAGAAGTCTAATTGTACGTGAAGGATGGCTTGCAATACATTTAAAAAGAAGTGTACTAATAAAAATTGAAAAGATAAGACCCTTTTTTGCAATTGTTATTATCTTGGGGGTATGGATGCTTTGCTTCTTCCTCGGGCGTTCTGAGTTTGGTGAGTATTTTTCATTTGGTCAGGTGGTTGTCTTTTCATGGTTGTCCATTTTCTTTGTTGCACTACCACTGGTGAGGGTTTTCCCTCTTTTCTATTCTTTACTTTTTTTATTAAAGACGAACGCTATGCCACCCAGTATATGGGGAGATTCGTAGTATATCTTAAGTTTTTATTTGTATTTATCGGCGTGGTTAGTTTTGCGTTTATCATTATTTATAAGTACGAACTTAGTGAAAGAGGCTACACATCTTGTAATGGAATCCCTTTAGGATGGATGCTGGTATGGCAAAAAAATATGCCATAGAACCGTCCCTTTGTACTCAGCATTGATGGTTCTCTTTTCTCTATGATTACCCGTGCCAGACTCCCGGAGTCTGCTGCAGTGTTTAACACGCAGCAATTTACTAAGCAGAATAAATATGGATGATTTAACCCTGCGTTATTATGACGCTGAAATGCGCTACCTGCTGGAAGCCGGTGAAGAGTTTGCCCGTGCTCACCCCGAGCAGGCGGCAATGCTCAATCTCGATAAAGCAGGCGCACGCGACCCGTACGTAGAGCGGCTGTTCGAAGGCTTTGCTTTTCTGATGGGGCGTCTTCGCGAGAAGCTCGACGATGACCTGCCTGAACTGACCGAAGGGCTGGTCAGCCTGCTGTGGCCGCATTACCTGCGCACCATTCCATCAATGTCGGTGGTGGAGTTCACTCCTGACTGGCGCGAGATGAAAGAGCAGATGCGCATCGCCAAAGGCTTTGAGGTGAACTCGCGGCCGATCGGTGCGAAGGGTACCCGCTGCCGCTACACGACAACGAAAGAGATCGTCCTTCAACCTCTGTCACTTGAAAGTGCGCGTCTGGCAACCGAACCGGATGGTCGCTCGGTCATCACGCTACGCGTTAACTGTAGCCACCTTGCTGACTGGAGTCGTATCGATCTCAGCCAGATCCCATTCTACCTTAACGCTGACGCGCCGCTGGCCTGCGCCATGCATGAAGCCTTTACCATGAACGCTGCGCGCCTCTGGCTGCGCATGCCGGGTGATAAGGACAGAAGACCGCTCGACGGGTATTTCACCGCGCTGGGGTTTGGTGATGATGACGGACTGTGGCCGAAGGGCGACAGCAGTTTCAGCGGCTACCAGCTGCTGCTGGAGTACTTCACCTTTCGTGAAAAATTCATGTTCACCGGCCTGCGTGGGCTGGAGACCGTGGCCTTTCCGGCTGAGCTCGCCTGGTTTGAAATCGATGTGGTGCTGGCGGAACGCTGGGAGCATGACTTCAGCTTTACCGAAAAGCATCTGCGCCTGAACTGTGTGCCGGTGATTAACCTGTTCCCGCTGGAATCTGACCCGCTAACACTTAACTCCCTGCAGACCGAATACATGCTGCGTCCGATGCGCGTGCAGGATGGCCATACCGAGATTTACGCGGTGGATTCGGTGATGTCATCAAGTCAGCATACCTATGTACCGTTTTCGAGCTTCCGTCACAAAGGCGGAATGATGCGTCACGAAGCGCCTGAATATTACTACCACACCCGCGTGCGGCGTGGCCCGTCAGGACTGCATAACACCTGGCTTATTCTTGGTGGCGAAGCCTTTGATAACCACACGGTACCGGAGGACGAAAGTCTGTCGCTGACGTTAACCGGTACCAACGGCCAGCTGCCGCGGCGTGCGTTGCAGAGTACGGTGCTCGATACGGTGATGAAAACTACGTCGGCCAGTATCACCGTGCGTAACCTGTGCGCGCCGACGCTGCCCTGTTATCCGCCTGCGCAGGACCGCTTTCACTGGCGCGTGCTGAGCCACCTCGGTAGCGGATTCCTGTCGATGATGGATAACGCCGAGGTGCTGCGCGGAACCCTGGCGCTGTATGAGTGGTCCGACAGCGAGATGAACCGCCGTCGGCTGGAAGCCATTATTGACGTAAAGCACAGCGAAACCGAGCGCTTTGAACAGGGCTACCTGGTGCGCGGCGTGCAGATTGAAGTGACGCTGGACAGCCAGGGCTTTACCGGACGCGGGGACATCTGCCTGTTTGGCGAGATGCTGAGTCGCTTCTTTGCGCTTTACACCGATATTTATCTGTTTAACCGCCTGTTTATCATCCTGCAACCAACCGGAGAGCGCCTGGAATGGGAAGAGAAGCACAACCGCCGCATTCCCGGCTGACCCCGCGGCTGGAAGCAGACCTTCGCCGGATTAACTTTTATCGATTCTGTCAGCTGCTGGAGAAGCAGAATCCGGACCGGCCGCTAATGGGATCGACCTGCCATCCCGCCGATGACCCGGTGCGGTTTGCGCCGCACCCGGGAATGGGATTTCCGGCCAGCGAGCTGAAGGCGGTGGAGTACGATGAAGACGATGAGAGTAAACCACCAGTCATCCGCGCCACGTTTATGGGAATGTACGGTGTCGACTCTCCCTTACCGACGGCGTATCTCGATGACATTACTCAGCGGCGGGAAGGGCATGAAGCACTGCAGGGATTTCTGGATATTTTCAATCACCGCATCCTGACGCAGTTTTACCGTATCTGGCGCAAATACTCCTATCCTGCCACGTTTGAGCCTGGTGGAACCGACAGCATCTCACAGTCGCTGCTGGGGTTAGTGGGGCTGGGCATTCCCGGCACGGCGAACCATATCGCCACACCGGTTTCGCGCTTTTTGGCGCTCCTGGGAGTACTGCGTCAGCCGGGTAAAACTCAGGAGGGAATACAGGCGCTGGTGACCCTGCTGGCCCCGAAGACCACCGTTAAGGTCACTCCCTACTGTTTGCGCCCGGTAGAGGTCATTCGGCCGATGGGCTTTTACGGCAGTGATGATTTTCTCCTTGACGGCAACATGCCGCTGGGCGACGAGGCAATGGATGCGAGCAGCCAACTGCTGGTTGCGCTCATGACGGATAACGAACAGGAGGCGCAGGGCTGGAAACCGGATGGTCTGCTCTATCAGGATTTGCTGGTGATGCTGCGGGTGTATCTGGGCTGGCGCTTCAAGGCCCGGATTACCCTGACCACGTCTGTCCGGCTGCTGGCCGTGCCGCCGCTGGGCGAAGAACCTTTCTGGCTCGGTATGAACGGCGTACTGGGAGTCGAAAGCGACGATCTCCCGACGGATATTCCTGAAGCCTTTACCACAGAGCTGGGTTACTACACCGGGCTGGAGCCCGCAAAACCACAACAAGGAAATCGACGTGTCAGGTATAAGTTTAATTAAGACTGCGCGCTGGCTGATGCCTCTGATGGCGTTTAGCCTGGCGGGGTGCGGGGTGACGCAGAGCGTCACTGATGGTACTAAATCGGCGTTTAATGCCGTGTTTTACAAAAAGATTAAGGTGTTGCGCCTGGATTTCACCGCCCGTGAGGCGTTAAACACCGATTCCCGCGAGAGTAACTCACTGTCCGAGCCGGTGGTGGTCCGTATCTATCAGCTGAAAGCGCGTAAAACTTTCGATAAAACGGTCTACCAGCAGTTGCTGAAAGACGCGGACACCATTCTGAATGGCGACCTTCTGACCAGCCGTGATGTGGTGTTGAAACCGGGCGGTGATGCAAGCCTCAACATGCCAATGGAGGCCGGTGCGCAGTTTGTGGCGATAGCGGGACTGTTCCGTCACCCGGATATGGTTAACGATAGCTGGAAGCTGGTGATTCCGCGCGAAGACCTCGATCCGGATAAGCCACGCGTTCTGGAGGCTGGCAATAACGCTCTCACATTGCAACCGCTTAAGGATGATTGATGCCCCAGGGACATAACATGCCTTCGCTGTATGAAACGCTCACCGGTCATTTTACCGGTGGACTTGGTCTCAGTCAGGTCAGTGAAGAAAATCAGGTCATTCTCTCAGTACTGGACAATATGCAGCGTATTCTCAACAGCCGTGCCGGCACGCTGGCGCATCTGCCGGACTACGGCCTGCCGGATATGACCAAAATCCTCCAGGGGATGCCGGGAACGGCCCATGAACTGATGGGCGCGTTATCTGCCGTACTGCTTAAATATGAACCTCGCCTGAAAAAAATAACCGTTGTACTGCTGGAACAGAACGTCCCTGGCGAGCTGCGTTACGCTATTGATGCCGAACTTAAGGGCATTGGACTGGTGCGCTACGGCACCGATTTTATGCCTGAAGGACGGGTCCTGTTGAGACACCTCAAGAACCAACAGTACCTCGACTCAGCCGTCCCTCTGTAAGGCCAGATCGCACCATGTCAGTAAAATCACAGTTTCTCAAAAAACTTCAGGCCAGACAGACAGCTCCGGTTTCTTTTACCAGCAAGGCTCAGGCCGATATTGCAGAATTTCGTCTGAGAATAACGCAGCTTCAGGAGCAGATGGACGCGTGGCTGGTGGATACCGGACTAAAAACGGAGACGCTACCTGTATCTGTTACGGACCTGCTGGTTGAGGGTGGAGCTTTTGAGATTGCCGCAATTGTGCTGCGTTACGACGAGCGAGAGATAAAATTTATGCCGCTATTTTTGTACGGCCAGGGGGTGACAGGCTGCATTGAAGCTATCAGCTATAGCGAAGGACAGGTGACTCCACTGGGGCGTTTGTTTATGCGCTCGACTAGCGTGAGCGACTGGATCTTCACTTCGCCAACGGGTTTATCCCGCCATGGCCAGAGTTTTGATGAGAGCACATTTTTTGCTTTGATTTTAGCGCTCCTGCCGTAGCAGCATCGGAGTGAATAATCGTTTTTTGCCTGGTCGGCACTGCCTATTTACCCGGCACAGCAGCTAATAGCTGACGGAGAAAAGGCCCTAAATACCTGATAAATTATGGATATTCGAATGAGAAGATTAATCTTCCTTCTGGTTTCAGGAATACTGTTTACGGCACAGGCTGACGCTGCGCGTGGAAGGCAGCCCTGCTCAGGTTCAAAGGGGGGCATTGCACACTGCACATCGGATGGAAGCTTTGTCTGTAATGACGGCAGCCTGAGCCAGTCGAAACGATTCTGTTCCGGATATGGTTCATCAGAAGCCAGCAGACAGGTAAAACATTCTGCTTCGAGCCGTAAAACGCAGAAGAAAAAGGTGTCAGCTACGCAAAAGCAGAAACCGCAACGCGTAGCAGAAAACGACGAACCTGTCAGCACACAACCCCGACAGCCAACATGCGCTCCTCTCTATATGGCCAACAAGCCGGGATATACCGATTTACCGGTTTGTTCTGGAAATCATTATTAATACGGTATTGCCCAGCGTCCTTGCCCGCAGTACTGATAAAACCCTCACAGTGTTGAGAATAAAAGAATAAAGCAGGGTTCGCAGGAAAAACGACAATATTGCGCATGTTATTCTGGTTGTTATTAGCGTCGTTGCCTGAGGTATTAATGTTGTGCCAGGCGCATTAATGAACATTAATGAGCCGTTTATTGACTTTGCGTTCAACCCGGCGGGCATCACTGAAGATCCCCTCGGAAAAGCGTCTGGAACGGGAACAGTAAGTCCAGGGCGTGCCTCAGCAGTATAAGCACGCTATATCCATGGCGTGGATCGCTAAGCAGGGAAATGTGTGTGAACTACCGCATCTGCAGCGTCTGGAATATACAGACAGCAACATCATATTCTGAGTTTTTGGCAGCGAAGCGATTATAAGGCTCCGCTGATAGACGGAAAATAAGTGGATAACATTGTATGGCGAAATTAATGACGTCCCTGACGCTTTGTGCCGGGAGAATGACGCAGGGGGAGCGGCGGGTAGCTCAGCGCCTTGAATCACATCTCGGGGATGACTGTCTTATCTGGTATGACATTCCGGTTGGACGGCAATACCGGCATCCTGACTTCGTTATTATCGATCCTGCAAACGGTCTTATTTTTCTTGAAGTAAAAGACTGGAAGCTGAGCACGCTTCAGCATATGGATCCGCAGACCGTAACGCTTGCAACAGCGCAGGGAGAAACGCAGCAGAAAAATCCGCTATTACAGGTCAGAGAATATGCCTGTGCGACCGTCGAATCGTTAGCCCGGAACCCGAAGCTGCAGCAGGATACCGGCCTGTATAAAGGTAAACTTAACCTTGCCTGGGCTTATGGGGTTATTTTTACTAATATTACCCGACAGCAGTTAACTTCCCTTTCAGCCGATGGAGCCGTAGAGTCCCTATTTCCTCAGGCACTAACGATTTGCCAGGATGAAATGACGGAGTCTGTCTCTGTTTCTGCCTTTCGTTCCAAAATTTCTGGATTATTTACCACCCGATTCAGACCAGCAGTCACTCCGGCAATCCGGGATATTCTCCGCCAGCACCTGTTCCCGGAGATTGCTATTCGGTCAAAGAAAAAAAGTAATCAGGTTTGCAGAGTAATGGATCTGCAGCAGGAGGTACTGGCCCGTAATCTTGGAGAGGGGCATCGCGTCATACATGGGGTGGCGGGTTCCGGCAAAACGCTGATTTTACTTTATCGCTGTCTGTATCTTTCAGAAACGACAACGCGTCCTGTATTAGTGCTCTGTTTTAATATTATTCTGGCGAACTATATTCGTGAATGTATTGCTGAAAAAGGGTTATCGGATAAAGTACAGGTGTATCATTTCCATGACTGGTGTGCGAGCGCTGTCCGAAAATTCAAACTAGATGTGAGCCGGGATGGGCTATTTTTTGATAACTGTTTTATCGCGCTGGAAAATGCCGTTAACAGCGGAGCCGTAACAGATAGCGGCTATGATGCCGTGCTGGTTGATGAGGGACATGATTTTGACCAGCGCTGGCTTTCATTAATCGCCCGGCTGTTTGACAATACAACACGTTCGCTACTGCTAATGTACGATGACGCGCAGTCACTATACCGCCGAGAAAGAGCACTTAATTTCTCACTGGCGAGTGTGGGTATTCAGGCTCAGGGACGCACATCTGTCCTTCGGGTTAACTATCGTAACCCCTGCCGCATTCTCAATTTTGCTTACGCCTTCTCACGTGACTATTTTGAAAGTCATCATAATCAGGAGCTCCCTCTGGTGCTGCCGGAAGCCTGCGGAGAGGAGGGTGATATTCCTGATATTGAGTTGTGCCAGTCTGACGTTGAAGAGGCCCGTCGCGTTGTGACATGGCTGAAGGAGAAACACGCGATTGCGGGTCGCTGGGGAGACATGGCTGTGCTGTGCCCGACGCGTTATTCAGCAGACAGGCTAACCGGATTGCTGGAGCAGCATAAAATACCCGTCGCAATCGGCTTTACGCATGAAGATAAAAAAGCCTACTCACATCACGCTAACGTTGTACATCTCATGACTTTCCAGAGTAGTAAAGGGCTTGAGTTTCCTTACGTTGCCGTCATCAATGCGTCCTTTGTCCATAAGGCCGCCGGGGATGAGTCTGAAGCCATTCCAGCGCTCTATGTGGCGTTTACCCGTGCGACGCGTTCGCTACTGGTGACCTGCTACAAAGAAAACAGCATCAGCCGTCAACTGACGAAATATGCTGGCGTGGACCTGCAGGAGCGACAGGATGATTCTGCATAAGGCATTAAAAACCGGTAGCGATCCGCGCTCGCTACCGGATTATGCCGCCCTGCGCGATGAACTCCGTAAGCTGACCCATCCGGCTCGCCCGGATGTGAGCTGGCAGTATGTCGAAAAACTCTGCCTCTCGCTGTTTGAGCTGAACGGCGTGGAGCTGCAAACGGCGGCCTGGTATGCTCTGGCGCGTACGCAACTGGCCGGCTTAGCAGGGCTTAATGAGGGTCTGGAAATACTGGAGGCGCTGATAAGCCATCAGTGGGAGACGCTGTGGCCGCAGCCAGTCCATGTCCGCATGGAAATCCTTAACTGTTTAAGCCAGCGTCTGCAGCAGCAGATGCGCGCGCGCCTGTTAACGACTAGCGACCTCAGCCAGTTGTATCGGGCGGAGCAGCTGCTTGTCAGTCTGGAGACGGTGCTGCAGCGCCTGGAGGTTGAGCATCTGAGCCAGCTCGATGCGCTGCGTAGCCTGATGCACCACAATGCTGTCAGGCTGAAAAACAGCGCGGGCATATCCAGCACCGGGCCGAACATTCAGACAGGTATCGTGTTACCGGACAACGTAAGGAATGAGACGGCCGTCGCCGCAATGGATATTGTTCCTGAAGATACGCCAGACGAGGCTGTAAAGCGGGTGTACGTTGCGCAGCCAGAACGTCAGGCGAATATGGAAGTACAGACGGCCCGGCCCGCTCCGGTAAAAAAATGGAAATCCTTCGCCGCCGGAATGTGTACCATGCTGGTGATAAGCGCCAGCGTAGCGTGGATCTGGCAGTATCTTCACCGGCCAGATCCGCTCCAGACTCAGCTTGCTGCCTCACTGGCCCCGATACCTACACCTCTCGCCCCTGAAAAGCGGGTCGTGTTGCGTCAGCAAGCTCAGTTGCCGAGGGATCTTATTGCCCAAACGCAGCAGCAGCTTGCCCGGCTGGATAAACTACCGCCTGACTGGAATATCACTTACGCCAGAAAACTGACAGAACAGGCTCAGTCGCTGTGGCCGGAAGAGGCCGATCCTTTGATGAAGCAGTGGCAGCAGCAGATTAACGTCTCAGCGCTGTCAACGGATGCCATGAACGGCTGGCATGAGGGAATGGCTCAGCTTCAGGCGCTTACCGATAAACTCAACAGGCTTGACGGTCAGAGGGGAAAATATCTCACCGTCAGTGAGCTTAAATCGCAGGTCTTTGGCATGCTGACGAGTTTCAGGCAGACCGTGCCGGTAGAAGAACAGTTTCGACTGCTGAGGCAGTTGCCCGAAGACTCACTGCAGCGTCAGCAGCAGATTCACCTGGTTGAGCAGCGCCTCCGGGCTCAAATCTACACGCTGGCGCAGGAAAAACAGCGTGAATGATGCAAAGCATGAAGTGGCTGTGTTGAGGGATAACAGGACCCTCATGCGGAAAGCGCGTCTTGATTCTTGTCGAAAGGGCCAGGCAGCAGTTGACGTCGCATCGCCAGAGGAGTGGGGTTTTTATGGACTGCGTCAGGAGTCAGGAGAGGTGCATATGGCGTCCCCTGCAGGAATCGAACCTGCAACTAGCCCTTAGGAGGGGCTCGTTATATCCATTTAACTAAGGGGACGGCGGCGCGCAGTATAGCGCAACTGCGCCGCAAGAATAACCCAACTGCGGCGCGTTTGCTCATTTCCTCAACAGCTTAGCGCTGTTTTTCCTGCTGCTGCGCTTTGCGATGCTTCGCTTTTGCCTCCTCTTTCGCCGCCTCGCTCATATCGTTGCGGATCTGCGCATGGCTAATCAACGCGAATATCAGCGTGCCGCCGGTGATGTTACCCAGCAGCGTCGGCAGCGCGAACGGCCAGATGAATTCATACCAGCTAATCTGGCCGGTAAAGACCAGATAGAGAATCTCCACTGAACCCACGACGATATGCGCCAGATCGCCCAGCCCGACCAGCCAGGTCATCATGACGATCACTATCAGCTTGGTAGCGCCCGCCTGCGGCATCATCCACACCATGGTGGCGATAATCCAGCCTGAAATTACCGCATTGGCGAACATCTCGCCGGGCGTATTTTCCATCACCTTCTGGCTGATGGCGCTAAAGGCCTGGCGCGTCGCGTCGTCGAAAATCGGCATCTCGGCGAAGGCGAGGGAGGCGAGGGCGGTACCGATCAGGTTGCCGAGCAGCACCAGACCCCACAGCCGCAGCAGCAGGCCAATATTGCCCAGCGTCGGTTTGTGCATAATGGGCAGCACGGCCGTTACCGTATTCTCGGTAAAGAGCTGCTGGCGGGCCATAATGACGATGACAAAGCCGAAGGTGTAGCCCAAGTTCTCCAGTAAAAAAGCGCCGGGCAGGCCGTCAAGATGTACCTGAAAGATTCCCTTCGCCATTAATGAGGCGCCCATCGACAGACCGGCCGCTATCGCCGACCAGAGCAGCGCCATCCCGTCGCGTTCCAGCTCCTTTTCGCCATCCTGGCGAATCTCTTCGTGTATCGCCGCCGCGCGCGAGGGCAGGGCGTCTTCGTTTACCTCAATCTCCGTTCCCTGCTCTTTTTCTTCACTATCGACATCATTTTCATCCTGGTTAACAGATGGGGAAGGTTTCATATTTGCTCCTTGTTATTATTGCTGCGCGTAATAAGCGTAGCCTGTTTTAGCAAGGGCGAAATGTAACTATCTTCCCAGTGAAGAGTAACAAAATTTTAACTTAGTTCATTTTTTGAGCGTGCACGGGCTGAATGAGGCGTAACTATCCGATCGGGCGCACCGCGCCGCACGGCATGGGCTTCGGCCCACCGTAACCTTATGCTATCATCCCGGCCACTTTTTACCTGGCGCGACTCCTCCGGCATGCTTGAAGTCATTAATCTCTCTTGCGTTCGCGATGAACGCACGCTGTTTCACAGCCTCTCATTTGGCGTGGCGGCGGGCGATATCGTGCAGATAGAAGGGCCGAACGGCGCCGGAAAAACGTCGCTGCTGCGACTGCTGGCGGGGTTGAGCCGTCCTGAAGAGGGCGAGGTGCGCTGGCAAAGCGAGCCGATACGCCAACAGCGTGAACAGTGGCATCAAAACCTGCTTTTTCTCGGCCATCAGCCTGGCGTAAAAGCGGTATTATCGCCGCTGGAAAATCTGCGCTTCTATCATCCGAACCGCGACGCCGCGCAGATATTCGACGCGCTGGAGTGCGTCGATCTGCTGGGCTATGAAGAGGTGCCGGTAGCGCAGCTCTCGGTGGGGCAGCAGCGGCGCGTAGCGCTGGCGCGGCTGTGGCTCAGCGACGCCGCGCTGTGGATCCTGGACGAGCCGCTGACGGCGATAGATAAAGAGGGTGTGGAGAAATTAATGAAGCGCTTTACGCAACATGCCGCCAAAGGCGGCCTGGTTATTCTCACTACCCATCAGGATCTGCCAAAAAGCCACGCGCGCGTGCGTAAAATCCGGCTTACTGGCGCGGAGCTGAGCTGATGTCGCTGCGCGTCGTTCAGCGCGAGCTGCGCATCGCCTTTCGCAGCGGCGCGGAGGTGGTTAATCCGCTCTGGTTCTTTCTGATCGTGATTACGCTGTTTCCGCTCGGCATTGGGCCGGAGCCGCAGCAGCTGGCGCGCATCGCGCCGGGCGTGGCCTGGGTTGCTGCCCTGCTCTCATCGCTGCTGGCGCTGGAGCGCTTGTTCCGCGACGATTTTATCGACGGATCGCTGGAGCAGCTGTTGCTGCTGCCGACGCCGCTGCCGGTTACCGTGCTGGGCAAGGTGATCGCCCACTGGTTGGTTACGGGACTGCCGCTAATTCTGCTGTCGCCGCTGGCGGCGCTGCTGCTGTCGCTCGATTTCAACAGCTGGCTGGCGATGGCGCTGACGCTGCTGCTTGGCACGCCGACCTTTAGCTTTCTTGGCGCCATTGGCGTCGCGCTGACGGTCGGACTGCGGCGCGGCGGCGTGCTGCTGAGCCTGCTGGTGCTGCCGCTGGCGGTGCCGGTGCTGATTTTCGCCAGCGCGGCAATGGACGCGGCGGGTCAGGGGCTGCCGATCGGCGGCTATCTGGCCATCCTCGGCGCAATGCTGGCGGCCAGCGCGACGCTGGCGCCGTTCGCTACCGCCGCCGCGCTGCGTATCGCGCTGCACTGATCCGCACATGCGACAGACATGTCGGGAATGATTTTTTAACCTGTGAGCAATGCAACATGTGGAAATGGTTACATCAGCTGGGAAGGCCGGAGCGGCTTTATCAGCTCTGCGGGCGTTTGATTCCCTGGTTTGCCGTGGCGGGCGCGGCGACGCTGCTGCTCGGCTGGATCTGGGGCTTTGGTTTCGCGCCCGCCGACTATCAGCAGGGCGATAGCTTCCGCATTATGTATATCCACGTTCCGGCGGCGATGTGGTCAATGGGCGTCTACGCCGCCATGGCGGTCGCCGCGTTTACCGGCCTGGTGTGGCAGATGAAGATGGCGGATCTGGTCTCTACCGCGATGGCGCCGGTCGGCGCGGTCTTTACCTTTATCGCCCTGATCACCGGCTCCGCCTGGGGCAAGCCGATGTGGGGCACCTGGTGGATTTGGGACGCGCGCCTGACGTCGGAACTGGTGCTGCTCTTCCTCTATATGGGCGTGATAGCGCTCTATCAGTCGTTTGACGACCGCCGCACGGCGGGGCGCGCGGCCGGCATTCTTATCCTGGTCGGCGTGGTCAATCTGCCGATCATTCACTTCTCGGTGCAGTGGTGGAACACCCTGCATCAGGGCTCGTCAGGCATTTTGCAGCAGGCGATTGCGCCGAGCATGCGCACGCCGCTGCGCTGGGCGATCCTCGGCTACCTGCTGCTGTTCGTCACGATGACGCTGATGCGCCTGCGTAATCTGATCCTCTACACCGAGCGTCACCGCCCCTGGGTGGCGAACCTCGCCAGCGGAGGCCGTAAAGCATGACGCCCGCGTTCTCTTCCCTGTCCGCCTTTTTCGCCATGGGCGGCTACGCCTTTTACGTCTGGCTGGCGGTGGTCTGCACCCTTGTTCCGCTTGGCGGGCTGCTGCTGCATACGCTTCTGCAGCGCCGCCGTCTGCTGGCTGAAATCCGCCAGCGTCAGTCCAGGGAGCGCCGCATTCGTTCGGCGAAAATGAAACAGGCCGCCAGTGAAGCGGCAGGAGATCCAATGTGAATACCCGTCGTCGTCAGCGCCTGTACGTCGTCGTAGCGATTTTGGTTGGGCTGGGCCTCGCCACGTCGCTGGTTATGTATGCGCTGCGTTCCAATATCGACCTGTTCTATACGCCGAGCGAAATTCTTTACGGCAAAGGCGAGGATCATGAAAAGCCGGAAGCGGGGCAGCGCCTGCGCGTCGGAGGCATGGTGATGCCGGGCAGCGTGAAGCGCGACCCGAATACGCTGGCCGTCTCGTTTAAGCTTTACGACGCCAACGGCGTGGTCAGCGTCAGCTTTGAAGGCATATTGCCGGATCTGTTCCGTGAAGGGCAGGGCGTTGTCGCGCAGGGCGTGCTGGAAGAGGGCAACCTGGTCAATGCCAAAGAGGTGCTGGCGAAGCATGACGAGAAGTATACGCCGCCGGAAATTGAGGATGCGATGAAGAAGAATCACAAAAGCCCGCAGGCGCTGGCGGAACAGGCGAGAACCCAGTCATGATGCCTGAAGTTGGAAGCTTTCTGCTCTGTCTGGCGCTGGGTATCGCGCTGCTGCTGAGCGTCTACCCGCTGTGGGGCGCGGTGCGTCAGGATGCGCATCTGATGGGGCTGGCGCGTCCGCTTGCGGGCGGGCTGTTCCTCTGCATCGCCGGGGCGTTCCTCGTGCTGGTGCACGCCTTCGTGGTTAACGACTTTACCGTCGGCTATGTCGCCGCCAACTCCAACACGCTGCTGCCGCTCTATTACCGTATCGCCGCGACCTGGGGCGCGCACGAAGGCTCGCTGCTGCTCTGGGTGCTGCTGCTCAGCAGCTGGACGCTGCTGGTGGCGATTTTCAGCCGCGGCATGCCGCAGGATGCGCTGGCGCGCGTGCTGGCGGTGATGGGCATGATCAATCTCGGCTTTCTGCTGTTTATTATTCTCACCTCGAATCCCTTTACTCGCACGCTGCCGGACTTCCCCATCGACGGGCGCGACCTCAATCCAATGCTGCAGGATATCGGCCTGATCTTCCATCCGCCGCTGCTTTATATGGGCTACGTCGGCTTCTCGGTGGCGTTCGCCTTCGCCATCGCCTCGCTGATGGCGGGGCGGCTGGATACCGCCTGGGCGCGCTGGTCGCGGCCCTGGACCACCGCGGCCTGGGTGTTTCTGACCATCGGCATCGTGCTCGGCTCGGCATGGGCCTATTACGAACTCGGCTGGGGCGGCTGGTGGTTCTGGGATCCGGTCGAGAACGCCTCCTTTATGCCGTGGCTGGCGGGCACCGCGCTAATGCACTCGCTGGCGGTGACGGAAAAGCGCGGCACCTTTAAAGCCTGGACGGTGCTGCTGGCGATCACCGCCTTTTCCCTCAGCCTGCTCGGCACTTTTCTGGTGCGCTCCGGCGTGCTGGTGTCGGTGCACTCCTTCGCCTCGGATCCGGCGCGCGGCATGTTTATCCTCGCCTTCCTGGTGATCGTGATCGGCAGCTCGCTGCTGCTCTACGCCATTAAGGGCGGACAGGTGCGCAGCCGCGTGCAGAATGAAACCTGGTCGCGCGAATCTTTCCTGCTCGGCAACAACGTGCTGCTGATCGCCGCGATGCTGGTGGTGCTGCTCGGCACGCTGCTGCCGCTGGTGCACAAGCAGCTCGGACTCGGCAGTATCTCCGTGGGCGAGCCGTTCTTTAACACCATGTTCAGCTGGCTGATGGCGCCGTTCGCGCTGATGCTCGGCATCGGGCCGCTGGTGCGCTGGCGTCGCGACGAGCCGCAGAAGCTGTGGAAACGCCTGGCGCTGGCGCTGGTGGTGACGCTGGCCAGTGCGATCCTGCTGCCCTGGCTGCTGCAGGATCGCATTGAGGCGATGACGGTCGTGGGACTGCTGATGTCGGTGTGGATCCTGGTGCTGACGCTGATGGAGCTGCACGAGCGCGCTACTCACCGTCACCCTTTCTTTCGCGGCCTGCGCCATCTGTCGCGCAGCCACTGGGGCATGGTGATGGGCCATATCGGCGTCGGCGTCACGGTGATCGGCATCGCCTTCAGCACCCAGTACAGCGTCGAGCGCGACGTGCGCATGAAGGCGGGCGACAGCGTCGATATTCACAGCTACCACTTCGTGTTTCGCGACGTGCATAACCTGCAGGGGCCGAACTACAGCGGCGGCGTCGGCATCATCGACGTCAGCCGCAACGGCAGGCCGGAGGCGGTGCTGCACGCGGAAAAACGGTTCTACACCGCGGCGCGCACCATGATGACCGAGGCGGCAATCGACGGCGGCTTCACGCGCGATCTTTACGCCGCGCTGGGCGAAGAGCTGGATAACGGCTCCTGGGCGGTGCGCATCTACTACAAACCTTTTGTGCGCTGGATCTGGTTCGGCGGCCTGTTTATGGCGCTCGGCGGCCTGCTCTGCCTGCTCGATCCGCGCTACCGCTCGCGAAAGAAAGCCGCACGTGAGGAACGGGCATGAACAAGAAAATTCTTTTTATACCGCTGATCCTGTTTTTGCTGCTGGCGGCGGCGCTGCTGTGGCAGCTGTCGCGCAACGCCAGCGGCGACGATCCGACCCGCCTGGAGTCGGCGCTGATTGGTAAGCCGGTGCCGCTGTTTAAGCTGGAAGCGCTCGACAGGCCCGGCAAGATTTACGACCAGAAAGTCCTCAACGACGGCAACCCGATCCTGCTGAACGTCTGGGCAACCTGGTGCCCGACCTGCCGCGCCGAGCATCAGTATCTCAACCAGCTGGCGGAGCAGGGCATTCGCGTGGTGGGCCTTAACTACAAAGACGATCGCGCCAAAGCGGTAACCTGGCTCAACACGCTGGGCAATCCCTACGCACTCAGCCTCTATGACGGCGACGGCATGCTGGGGCTGGATCTCGGCGTCTACGGCGCGCCGGAAACCTTCCTGATCGACGGCAACGGCATTATTCGCTACCGCCACGCGGGCGATCTCAACGCGCGCGTCTGGCAGCAGGAAGTGCTGCCGCTGTGGCGGAAATACAGCAAGGAGGGCGCGTGAAACGCTTTCTCTTTCTGCTTTGCGGCGTGCTGTTTAGCTGTAGCCTGTGGGCGGCGATCGACACTTACCAGTTTGACTCCGTGGCGCAGGAGGAGCAGTACCGCGATCTCACCGCCTCGCTGCGCTGTCCGAAATGCCAGAACAACAGCATCGCCGACTCGAACGCGATGATCGCGGCGGATATGCGCCTCAAGGTCTATGAGCTGATGAAGCAGGGCCAGAGCCGCCAGCAAATCATCGACTATATGGTGGCGCGCTACGGCAATTTCGTCACCTATGAGCCGCCGGTCACGCCGTCGACGCTGATCCTCTGGGTCGGCCCGGCGCTGTTCGCCGTGCTCGGCGGTCTGGTCATCGTTCTGCGCAGCCGCCAGCGTAAAACGCGCAGCGAGCTGGACGATACCGATCAACAGCGCCTTGCGGCGATACTGAAACGCGACGGGAAGCTGAAATGAGCGCTTTGTGGATAAGCATTATTCTTCTGCTGGCGGCGGCCAGCGCCCTGTTTCTCGGCGCGGGCTGGCGTCAGCGTCAGGCGAGCGAAGCCGAGCGCGATCGGCTGAACACCGAGTTTTATCATCAGCGCCTGCGCGAGCTGGAAGAGGATGAGGCGCAGGGCGTGATCGGCGAGCGCGCCACCATGGTCAGCGAACTGCAGCAGACGCTGCTGACCGATATTCCGCCGCAGAACGCCGCGCCGTCGCGCGCCAGCGGCCGCCTGGCGCTGCTGCCCGGCGTCGTGGCGCTGATCGCGGTGTCGCTCGGCTTTTATCTGAAAAGCGGCGGCCTGACGCAGGTCGCCGCGTGGATGCAGGTGCAGCAGGATTATCCGGCGCTGCGCGCGCGGGTGATGGATCCGCAGGCGAAGCCGCTGACCATGGAGGAGCTGGCGCGGCTGCAGCTTGGGCTGCGTACCGCGCTGCAGTCAGAGCCTGATAATCTGAACGACTGGACCATGCTGGGCCGTCTCGGCATGGTGCTTAACAATGCCGCCAGCGCCAGCCAGGCGTTCGAGCATGCGCTGCAGCTCGCGCCTGACAACCTCGCGCTGAAACAGGACTATGCTGAAGTACTGACCCGCTCCAGCGATCCGCAGGATAACCGCCAGGCGGGCCTGATGCTGCGCGATATGCTGAAAGAAGATGGCGGCAACCTGCGCACGCTCGGCCTGCTGGCGTTTAACGCCTATGAACAGCAGCAGTATGACGAGGCGATTAGCAGCTGGAAGGCTATGCTGAAACAGATCCCGGCCGACGATCGCCGCCGCGTGATGATCGAACGCAGCATTGAGCAAGCAAAAACCGACGCCGGTCAGCAGAATACGCAGCTGGCGCTAACGGTGACGCTGACGCCGGAGGCAGAAAAAATGTTACCGCCGGGCGGAGTCATGTATATTTCTGTTTCTGACGGTGTTTCACCGGTGCCCGTGGCCGTTAAGCGCTTGCCGCTGAGCCACTTTCCGTTATCGCTTACGCTGGATGACAGCAACGCCATGATGCCGGAGCGCCTGCTTTCGGCGCAGCATCAGGTGCAGGTTCGGGTGCGTATCTCCCGCGACGGCAGCGCCAGTCCGCAATCCGGCGACTGGTTTGGTCTGAGCGCGGTGACGCCCTGGGATGGTCATCAGCACATGGCTGTGGAGATTAATCAACAGCAGCCCTGAAGCGATACTTCATTAAACCGCACAGGGAGATAACAATGGCTTACCGCCTGACCAGCCTGGTTTTGGCCAGCGTCATTCTGGCTGGATGCGCCAGCTCAAAGCCGGACAGCGAAGCGCCTGCGCAGCGCAGCGATCCGCTTGAGGGCTTTAACCGCACGATGTTCAACTTTAACTACAACGTGCTGGATCCTTACGTGCTGCGTCCTGTCGCGGTGGCGTGGCGCGACTACGTGCCGGTGCCGGCGCGTACGGGCTTAAGCAATTTCCTCGGCAACCTGGAAGAGCCGGCCAGCATGGTGAACTCAATTCTGGTCGGCGAGCCGCGCCAGGCGGGGATTCACTTCACCCGTTTCTTCCTGAACTCGATTCTGGGTCTGGGCGGTTTTATCGACGTGGCGGGCAAGGCGAACCCGGAGCTGGCGCGTGAAGTGCCGCACCGTTTCGGCAGCACGCTCGGCCACTACGGCGTCGGCTACGGCCCCTACGTGGAGCTGCCCGCCTACGGCAGCTTCACCATCCGCGAAGATGGCGGCGACTACGTCGATACGCTCTATCCGGTGCTGGGCTGGCTGACCTGGCCGATGTCCATTGCGAAGTGGACGCTGGAAGGGGTGGAAACGCGCGCGCAGCTGCTTGATTCCGATGCGCTGCTGAAGCAGCAGTCCGATCCCTACGCCTTTATCCGCAACGCCTATTTCCAGCGTCATGATTTCCTGGCGAACGGCGGCCGCCTGAAGCCGGAAGAGAACCCGAACGCCAGCGCGATTCAGGACGACCTGAAAGATATCGACGCGCCGTAACGGCGGTAAAATAGCAATGGCGACCCAGGGGTCGCCATTTTTTTCAGCTAAGGTGCCTACGCGCGTGGCATGGGCCGATCGCAAAGACGCAAAAAGCGGCATCCCTGCCGGCTCGGCCCGCGCCATCCCTGGCGCGGGACGCTTTGCTCTTCTGCCCATGCCACGCGCGTTTTACGATTAGTGCATACCATTAAAAATAGCGACCCAGGGGTCGCTATTTTTATATCCCAACCTCAGCATCAGAACTTGTAGTTAAAGTTCGCGCCGTACAGCCAGGCCTTGCCCACGGAGTTAAAGGTATAGGGGCCTTCTTCCACCGTGACGTGCTGGCCGTGCATATAAGAGACGCCCACATCGACGGAGGCGTCGTCGTTAAAGGCGTAAGAAGCGCCGGCGCTCAGCCAGAGACGATCCTGATCGGGAATCGAGATAGAACGCTTGTCCGCCGGAACCGGGCTGTCATCAAAGGCGATGCCGGTGCGGAAAGTCCAGTTCTGATCGTAATAGTAGGTGGTACCCAGCGCGATGCGGTAGGCGTCCTTGAAGCTCTCATCTTTATAGAACAGCGTCTGACCGCTGGAACCGGTGGCTTTCAGCTCCTCGAACTGGCTCCAGCTGGTGTAGGCCAGGCTATAGTGCACCGCCCACTGCGGCGCTACTTTATGCCAGCCTGAAACCTCCCACATCTCCGGCAGGTTCAGCGTTAGCGCGCCCGGAATAGTGGCGCCGCCGGTCGCATAGGGCAGGCCTAAATTGGCCGCCTGATTGATGCGGTTGATTGAGGTCGGCAGGCTGCTCTTATAGTCGCCGTCGAAATCGACCTTCACTTCCGAGCGATAGCTCAGGCCAAAGCGGTTATTTTTATCTACCTCATACAGAATGCCCGCGTTCCAGCCGTAGCCCCACTCGTCGCCCTTGAGATGAGCCACCTGCGTATCGGCGGGAATGCCGAGCGCCGCGCCGGATTCGCCCGCGTAGCGCTCAATCTTGGCGCGCGCGTAAACCGCGTCGAAGCCGACGCCGAAGCTGAAGTGCTCATTAAGGCGGTAGGCGGTGCTGAGGTTAAAGTTGCCGGTCATCAGATCGGTTTTGCCGCCGTAGCCGCCGGCGGTATAACCATCGTTGAATTCCGTCGCCAGACCATAGTTTGAGGTTGCAGACGCGCCAATCCACCACCGATCGTTAATCGGCTGCACATAGTGGATATTGGGCACCCACTGCGTTGGCGCGATATTGCTGGCGTCGAGGCTGCGGCCGGTCGGGCTGTTGCCGGTAATATCGACATCGGGATCGATAAAAACCGCGCCGACGGAAAACATCGGTCGATCCATCAGCGCCATAGTCGCCGGGTTGCGGCTGGCTGAGGCGGCGGTATCGCCCATCGCCCCTTCGCCGGAATAGGCGCGCCCCAGACCAGCAGAGGAGAATTCGTTAAGCTGAAATCCCGCTGCGTATACGTGTGAAGAGACAAGCGCCACTGCAGCCGCCACGGCTGACTTTGCGAACAGGTTTTTATGGCTCATGACCACAACCTCATATGAATTATTATTAAACTGTAATTGTTACATCGCGTAACAAGGGTCGGCGGATTGTAGGGACTGACCAGAAGCTGACAAATCAGACCAGTGCGGCAAGTATAGGTCTGACCTGTGTAGATGTTGCAATATTGTTTTTAAAATATTTCTGAATTGATCTGCAAAATTTCGATCCGCTTAACAAAAAGAGCGGAGCAGAGCACAGCATAGCGACTCTAATTTGTTTTGGATCAAATTTTATTGTGATATTCGTCACTTAGCGAGTCTGACATAGCGCATTTCTAACCATAAGCGTAAAATTTCGGGCGTTAATCCAGATCGCTAACCGATTTATTCCAGGAGAACCCCATGAGCAATACCATGAATAAATGCAGCGCGAATGAAACAGCTGCCTGCTGTTGCGTGGATGTCGGCACCGTAATGGATAACAGCGACTGCACCGCCAGCTGGTCAGAGCGGTTTGCGCAGCGCAGCGAGGCCGAAGCCAAACTGGCGAGCCTGACGGAAAAAGCGCGCCAGATTGAGTCGGAGCCCTGTCAGATTGATGCCCGCTTCGATGAGCGCGACGACGGCGTGCAGCTGGATATCGATTTCACCTTCGCCTGCCAGGCCGAAACCCTGATTTTTCAGCTGGGCCTGCGCTAAGCCTCTGAACGCCGTTGCTTAACGGCGTTTTCTATTTTCGTGTTTCCCCTCGCAATTTTTTTCTTTCCTGATTGGCGGCGCGCCCGCTTGTCGTTAACACTGTGGATCAGGTCAGACCTCTCAGGGCAATGACGCCCGGTCAACATTCACAGGTGAAACAGATGAGCAAAGCGCAGCCGCTGCTGACGCGTGCGGGCGATCGCATCGCCATTACCCACGGGCTTCGCACGCCGTTCCTGCGTCAGGCGACAGGCTTCCATGGTATTCCCGCCGTGGATCTCGGCCGTATGGTGGTAAGCGAGCTGATGGCGCGCAGCGAACTGCCGGTCGAGGCGATAGAGCAGCTGGTGTTCGGTCAGGTTATTCAGATGCCGGAAGCGCCCAATATCGCGCGGGAAATCGTGCTCAGCAGCGGACTAAGCGTGCATACCGACGCCTACAGCGTCAGCCGCGCCTGCGCCACCAGCTTCCAGGCGGTCGCCAACGTGGCGGAAAGCCTGATGGCAGGCACCATCCGCGCGGGTATCGCGGGCGGCGCGGACTCCTCATCGGTATTACCCATCGGCGTCAGTAAAACCCTGGCGCGCGCCTTGCTCGATCTCAGCAAGGCTCGCAGCCTGGGGCAGAAAGCGCAGATTCTGCGTCGCCTGCGGCCGCGCGATCTGCTGCCGGTGCCGCCCCCCGTCGCCGAGTACTCCACCGGCCTGCGCATGGGCGACACGGCGGAGCAGATGGCGAAAACGCACGGCATCAGCCGCGAGGCGCAGGATGCGCTGGCGCTGCGATCGCACCAGCGCGCCGCCAGCGCCTGGCAATCCGGCGTGCTGCGGCAGGAGGTGATGCCCGCCTTCGCGCCGCCGTGGAAAGCGCCCATTGAGCAGGACAACAACGTGCGCATGGCGGCGAAAATCGAAGACTATACGCGGCTGCGGCCGGCGTTTGACCGCCAGCACGGCAGCGTCACCGCGGCCAACAGCACGCCGCTTACCGACGGCGCGGCGGCAGTGGTGCTGATGAGCGAGGGCCGCGCGCGCGAGCTGGGCATTCCGCCGCTGGGCTATCTGCGCAGCTACGCCTTTACCGCCATCGACGTGCAGCAGGATATGCTGCTCGGTCCCGCCTACGCCTCGCCGCTGGCGCTGGATCGCGCCGGTATCGCGCTGAGCGATCTGACGCTGATCGATATGCACGAAGCCTTCGCCGCCCAGACGCTCTGCAATCTGCAGTGCTTCAACGACGAACGCTTCGCGCGGGAAAAACTTAATCGTCCGCAGGCGCTGGGCGAGGTGGACGACGCGCGCTTCAACGTGCTCGGCGGCTCTATCGCCTACGGCCATCCTTTCGCCGCCACCGGCGCGCGTATGATTACCCAAACGCTGCATGAGCTGCGGCGTCGCGGCGGCGGGCTGGCGCTGGTCACCGCCTGCGCGGCAGGCGGCTTAGGCGCGGCCATGATTCTGGAGGCGGAATAATGGAGCAGAACGCTTTCTCTCTACAGATGCGGCCGGATCGCGTTGGCGTCATCGTCATCGACGTGCCGGGCGAAAAGATGAATACGCTGCGGGCCGCCTTTGCGCAGCAGCTGGCAACGGTTATCGACGAGGCGCGGCGCGATACGCAGCTGGCCGGTCTGGTGCTGATCTCCGGTAAGCCAGACAATTTTATCGCCGGTGCCGATATCAGCACGATCGCCGACTGCCACAGCGCCGAGCAGGCGGAATCGCTGGCGCGGCAAGGGCAGGAAGCGATGGCGGCGATCGCGGCGCTGCCGTTTCCGGTGGTGGCGGCGATCCACGGCGCCTGCCTGGGCGGCGGACTGGAGCTGGCGCTCGCCTGCGATGCGCGCATCTGTTCCCTGGATGAAAAAACCCGGCTCGGCCTGCCGGAGGTTCAGCTGGGACTGCTGCCGGGGGCGGGCGGCACCCAGCGCCTGCCGCGACTTATCGGGCTGCGGCAGGCGCTGCCGCTGATACTCACCGGCAAATCCCTGCGCGCGAAGCAGGCGCGCAGGATGGGGCTGGTGGATGACGCAGTGCCGCAGGCGATCCTGCTGGAAACCGCGGCGGCGCGCGTGCTGAAGGGCAGGCACGCCGCGCGCGCGCTGCCGCTGCGCGATCGCGTAATGCAGGCGCCGCTGGCGCGCCACGCGCTCTTTGCGCTGGCGCAGCGCGAAACCGCGCGCAAAACGCACGGCAACTACCCGGCCGCGCAGCGCATTATCGACGTGGTGCGCATCGGCATCGAGCAGGGCAGCGAGGCGGGACATCGGGCAGAGGCGCGCGCCTTCGGCGAACTGGCGATGACGCCGCAATCCGCCGCGCTGCGCAGCCTGTTTTTCGCCAGCACGGCGATGAAAAAAGAGACCGGCGCCGAAGCCGAGCCGCGCACGCTGCGGCAGATCGGCATTCTGGGCGGCGGGCTGATGGGCGGCGGCATCGCCAGCGTCACGGCGATCAACGCCGGGCTGCCGGTCCGCATCAAGGATATTCACCTGCAGGGCGTCAACCATGCGCTGAAAGCGAGCTGGGAGGGCCTGAGCGCCAAAGTCAGACGGCGTCATATCAGCGCGGCGCAGCGCCAGCAGCAGATGGCGCGCATTACCGGCGGCACCGATTATCAGGGCTTTGCCCAGCGCGATCTGGTGATTGAGGCGGTGTTCGAAGATCTGCCGCTCAAACAGCAGATGGTGCGCGAGGTGGAAAGCCACTGTGCGCCGCACACTATTTTCGCTTCGAATACCTCATCACTGCCGATCGCAGAGATCGCCGCCCAGGCGCAACGGCCGGAAAACGTCATTGGCCTGCACTACTTTAGCCCGGTAGAAAAGATGCCGCTGGTGGAGGTGATTCCGCACGCCGGCACCTCGCAGCAGACGCTGGCCACTACCGTGGCGCTGGCGAAAAAGCAGGGCAAAACCCCTGTCGTCGTAGCGGATCGCGCCGGGTTCTACGTGAATCGCATTCTCGCGCCCTATATAAATGAAGCAATGCGCTGCCTGCTGGAGGGGGAACCGGTGGAGCATATCGATCGCGCGCTGGTCAGGGCGGGCTTTCCCGTCGGCCCGATTCAGCTGCTCGACGAGGTAGGCATTGACGTCGGCAGCAAGATTATCCCGGTGCTACAGCAGGCCTGGGGCGAGCGCTTTGCCGCGCCCACCGCCTTTGAGGCGGTGCTGAAAGACGATCGCAAAGGGCGTAAAAACGGCAAAGGCTTTTATCTCTATGGCGGCGGTCGGCGCGGCGGTAAAAAGCCCGA
>Ga0153961_1000052_pt1 | contig 56009 bp, 53 predicted proteins | sample TSFL045MetaG_FD_104748 | JGI IMG/M metagenome (GOLD analysis project Ga0153961, IMG submission 104748) | Attine ant fungus gardens microbial communities from Florida, USA - TSFL045 MetaG | ecosystem: Host-associated > Fungi > Mycelium > Unclassified | place: USA: Florida, Withalacochee...
AGCACCGGATTAAAGCGCAGCAAAAAGCCGATGACGATCGCCGCAATGCCCAGCAGCGGCCAGAGGTTGGTTACGTTATCCATGGTTACCCTTATGTTGAAAAAACCCAGCTGCGAGGCCGGGCAAAAAAATAAAAATGCTACGCGCTGGTGACGGTGATTTGTTCGGCGGCGAAGACGTCACGCAGGCGCTGCGCAAACAGCAAGGCGTGCGCGCCGTCGCCGTGCAGGCAAACGGTCTGCGCGTTGACCGCCACCCACTCGCCGCTGATGCTCTCTACCCTTCCCTCTTTCACCATGGTCAGCGTCTGCTGAATGGCGCGCGCCTCTTCTTCAATCATTGCGCCCGGCTGGCTGCGCGGCACCAGCGCGCCGCTGCTCAGATAGCCGCGATCGGCGAACACCTCTTCCCGCGTGCACAGCCCGTGATGCGCGGCGGCGCGTATCGACTCGCTGCCCGCCAGTCCGACCAGAATCAGATCCGCGTCGATCGCTTTGACCGCGCGCGCAATGGCGTCCGCCAGCGTTGCGTCAGCGGCGGCCTGGTTATAGAGCATGCCGTGCGGCTTAACGTGCGCCAGCCGCTCCCCTTCGCTCTCCGCCAGACTCTTCAGCGCGCCAATCTGATAGATCAGCTGCGCGTAAACCGTTTCCGGCGGCAGCTGCATCGCGGTGCGGCCGAAATTTTCGCGATCCGGGAAGCTGGGGTGCGCGCCGATCGCCACGCCGAACGCTTTTGCCCAGCGCACCGACTGCAGCATGGTCTGCGCGTCGCCGGCGTGAAAGCCGCAGGCGATATTGGCCGAGCTGACCAGCTGCAGCAGCGCGCGATCGCTGTCGCCGCCTTCGCCGAGATCGGCGTTCAAATCAATTTTCATTAGCAAGTCCCCATGCCATATGCTCCAGCGCGCGCCGCTGATGCATGCGGGCCTGCATTGCCACAGGCAGCGAGCACTGGAGAAAGTGAATCGGCTCGCCCAGGCGGATCTGCGCCAGCTGATAGAGATCGGCGTCGATCACGCAGGCGATGCGCGGATAGCCGCCGGTGGTCTGCGCATCGGCCATCAGCACGATCGGCTGGCCGTTCGGCGGCACCTGCACCACGCCGGGCACCAGCCCGTGCGACAGCAGCTCGCGCGTGGTTTCGCGGTGTAGCGCTGGTCCCTGCAGGCGATAGCCCATGCGGTTGCTCTGCGGGCTGAGCATCCACGGCGTGCGCCAGAAAGCCTGCTGCGCCTCGCGGCTAAATTCATGATATTCCGGCCCCGGCAGCGCGCGGATGCGGTTGCCCCACAGCAGCTGGCGGACGCCCGCTTTACGCGTAAAGATCTGCGTTGGCTTGCCGAGCGGCAGGCGATCGCCGTCTTCCAGCTTGCGCCCTTCCCATCCGCCGAAGCCCGCTTTTAGATCGGTGCTGAGAGAGCCGAGTATCGGCGCAACGTCGAAGCCGCCGTGGATCGCCAGATAGCTGCGCATGCCGTGCAGCGGCATTGAGAGCGTCAGCACCTGCCCTTTTTTCACCGGCAGCCGCCAGCCGGTCCAGACCGGTTTATCATCCAGCTCGGCATTGCAGGCGGCGCCGGTCAGGGCGAACCAGCCGTCGCGCATAAATTCAGCCTTGAACTGGCCCAGCACGATTTCCAGCACCGCGCTGTCCGGCGCGTTGCCGACCAGCAGATTGGCGGTGCGCATCGCCGGCAGGTCGAGCACCCCGCCGACGCTGATGCCGGACTGCCGCCAGCCGGTACGGCCGCTGTCCTGAAGCGTCGTCGCCAGTCCGGCGCGCAGGATCCTCAACATATGCCCTCCTTTTGCGGCACAAAGCGCACGCTGTCGCCGGGGCGCAGCAGCGTCGGCGGCTGCTGATGCGGATTAAACAGCGCGACGGGCGTGCGCCCCAGCAGCTGCCAGCCGCCCGGCGTGGCGAGCGGATAGATGCCGGTCTGGCTGCCGCCGATGCCCACCGAGCCGGCCGGGACGCTCAGGCGCGGTTCGGCGCGACGCGGCGTGTGGAGACGGTCGTCAAGGCCGCCCAGATAGGGGAATCCCGGCTGAAAGCCGATAAAATAGACCACGTAGTCGATGCTGCTGTGCAGTTCCACCACCTGCTGCGGCGTCAGGCCGGCGTGCTCAGCCACTACCTGCAGATCCGGCCCGGCGTCACGGCCGTAGATCACCGGGATCTCCACCAGCCGCGACGTCGCCTCCAGCGCCTCGCTCTCTTCCCACCAGCGCTGCAGCTGTTCAACCGCGTCCAGGGCGCTCTGCTGCGGGTCACGCAGCAGCAGCGTAATATTGTTCATGCCCGGAATCACTTCCGCCACCTGCTGATGCTGCTGCAGATGCTGCGTTAATCCCCAAATGCGCTGCTGGCTTTGCAGCGATACCGGTGGTTCAAGCTCCAGCACCACCGCCTGTTCGCCAAGCAGATAACATCGTGCTCGTTGCAAATCCCACCTCCACTTTTACGCTGCGCGACGCGCGCGGCGGCTGATGATTATCGGCATAAAGCAAATAGTTATGCGAAAGTGTCAGAACGGTGTCAACAGATTTGCGCCCGAAGCGGGCGCATGGGAGGGAATAATCAGGCCGGATTGGGAATATCGATGAAGGTCACGTCAAGGCCGTGCTCGCTGGCCAGCCACTCGCCCAGCGCTTTGATGCCGCCGCGCTCGGTGGCATGATGGCCGGCGGCAAAGAAATGGATCCCCTGCTCGCGAGCGCTGTGAATCGTCTGCTCAGAGACTTCGCCGGTAATATAGGCGTCGACGCCAAATTCAGCCGCGCTGTCGATAAATCCCTGACCGCCGCCGCTGCACCAGGCGACGCGACGGATCTGCGCCGGCGCGTTGTCGCCGCAGTGCAGCGGCGCGCGCCCCAGCGTTTCTTCGATGCGCTGCGCCAGCGCCTCGCCGCTCAGCGGCGTGGTCAGCTCGCCCCAGAAGACCAGCGGCTGCACCTCGCCTTTGACCTCAATATCCAGCAGCTTCGCCAACTGGGCGTTATTGCCCAGCGTCGGATGGGCGTCGAGCGGCAGATGCCAGCCGTAGAGATTGATATCGTTCGCCAGCAGCGCCCGCAGGCGGTTGCGCTTCATGCCTTTGATGACCGCCGGCTCGCTTTTCCAGAAGTAGCCGTGATGCACCAAAATCGCATCCGCGTTGCGCGCCACCGCCTCATCCACCAGCGCCTGGCTGGCGGTCACGCCGGTGATCAGGGTGTTAACTTCGGTTCGTCCCTCAACCTGCAGGCCGTTCGGCGCGTAGTCGCTAAAGGCGCTGCTGTTGAGCTGCTGGTTAACGATGTTTTCAAGTTCGTAGTGATTCATAACGGCTCCATACCGCCTCAGGCTGCGTTTTTCGCGCGCACAAAGGCGTCTAATGTCTTTTTACGGGCCTGCTTATGTTCCACGATTGGCGCTGGATAATCGAGTTTCTTGTGGTTTTTCTCCGCCCAGCGCTGCGGCTGATGAATGTCGCTGTCCGGCACCTCTTTCAGTTCCGGCAGCCACTGGCGGATAAATGCGCCGTCGCTGTCGAAGCGTTCGCCCTGCGTCGTCGGGTTAAAGATGCGGAAGTACGGCACCGGATCGGTTCCGGTCGACGCTGCCCACTGCCAGCCGCCGTTGTTCGCCGCCAGATCGCCGTCGATCAGGTTCTGCATGAAATAGCGCTCGCCTTCGCGCCAGTCGATCAGCAGATCCTTTACCAGAAAGCTGGCGGTTATCATGCGCAGCCGGTTATGCATCCAGCCCAGCGCTTTCATCTGCCGCATGCCGGCATCGACAATGGGATAGCCGGTTTTACCCGCTTTCCACGCGCTGAAGTGGGCTTCATTGCGTTGCCAGTCGACGTTGCGCGTCCAGTCAACAAACGGCTGATGACGGCAAAGCGCCGGAAACGCCACCATCAGGTGTCGGTAAAATTCGCGCCAGATTAGCTCGTTAAGCCAGGTAAAAGGCTTGCTCGCCTCCAGCGCTTGCGGATGCTCTTTCAGCACGCGATGCAGACACTGACGCGGCGACAGTACCCCGGTAGAGAGATAGACCGAAAGGCGGCTGGTGCCGTCCACCGCAGGCGTATCGCGCGCTGTACCGTAGTCCATAATCGGCTGGCGGGCGAAATGGCGCAGCCGCTCCAGCGCCGCACGCTCGCCCGGCGGGAAGCGTTCGCGATCGTACTCTTCGATGGGATAGTCGAAGCGCGCCGGCGCGGCACCCGTTTTGATGGCGCCGCCGCCGCGCGGCTTCGGCGCGGCGGCGCACTCCGGCAGTGCCTGCTGCAGCCGCCGCACAAACGCTTTGCTGAACGGGGTAAAGACCTTGTACATCTTGCCGTCGCCGGTCTGTACGCTTCCCGGCGCCAGCAGCAGACTGTCGTCAAAGCCCTGGCAGACCACGCCCGCCTTATCGAGGCGCTTTTCCGCCTCGGCGTCGCGCCTGCGCTCGTTCAACTCATACTGGTAGTTATAAAACAGCGCGTCGACGCGATGCTTTTCGCAGAAGGCGCTGAGCAGATCCAGCGAAGCGGCAAAATCAGCGCATGCCTCGCTGTACAAAGCGATACCGCGGTCGGCCAGCGCCTGCTGCAGTTCGAGCAGGCTGTCGTAGATAAAAGCGGCCTGCTTCGGCGCCATATCATGCTGACGCCACTGCTGCGGCGTGGCGATAAACAGCGCGATGACCTTTGCGTCGGCGTCGCGGCAGGCGGCGCTCAGCGCCAGATTATCATTTACGCGTAAATCATTACGCAGCCAGACCAGATGCGTACGCATATTACTGGCCGTAGCGCAGGCGCAGCGCCTCCGGATAGGGGTCGAAGTAGCGCTGCTGCGTCAGCCAGGGATGCGGATACTGCGACATATAGTGTTTTAACATGGTGATCGGCGCCAGCAGCGGCTGCACGCCGCAGCGATAGCGATCGATCAGCTCTGCCAGCTCCTGGCGCTGCGGCGAGCTGAGCTGACGACGGAAGTAGCCCTGCGCATGCATTAGCACATTGGTATGGTTGCGACGCGACGCGGGCTGCGACAGCAGTTCCATCATGCGGTTACGGTATTCGAAGGCAAACGCCTCCAGCGAATCCCACCGGCTCATTGAGGCGACAAACGGGCCGAGCTCGCGATATTTCTCCTGCGAGTGCGCCAGCATCAGCAGCTTGTAGCGGCTATGGAATGCAATAAGCTGCGCGCGCGTAAGGCCGCGCTGCCACATCTGATTAAATTCATGCAGCGCACAGATACGTCCAACGAAGTTTTCACGCAGCGCCGGATCGTGCAGGCGGCCATCTTCTTCCATCGGCAGCCAGGGCATTTCCGCCTTAAGCTTTTCAGCAAACAGGCCCATACCCGCTTTACGGTTGTTATTGGTGTCGGGCTCGTAGACGCGCACGCGCTCCATGCCGCAGCTGGGCGATTTGGCGCACAGGATGTAGCCGCACAGGTGGTGCAGCGATTTAACCCGTTCAGCAGACCAGTCGTTCATCTGCTGGGTCATCTCTTCGCCGCCCTCTTTGCTAAAGCAGAGGTGGATCTCTTCATCACCCTGCTTTACCAGTCGCAGCGCCGGGCGCGGTGTCGGCAGGCCTATCGCCATTTCGGGGCAGACGGGTTCAAAGCGTACAAAGGGCGCAAGCTCGTTGACGGCGAACGCCAGACGTTTATGACCACCGTCGAAACGGACTTGTTCCCCCAGCAGACAGGCGCTAATGCCCAAAGGAATTTTTACGCTCATACTTGTACAACCTCCGAAATCTTGTAGAGGTTTAAGTGTAGCTGAAAATGGAATGAATAACAGTCCCAGACCAGGGCTGAAAGGGCCTTTCTCTGTGACGACGCTTCAGAAACAACAAAGCCCGACGGGGGAATCGGGCTTTATTTCGCAGCGGAACGGATTACCAGAAGACGCCGCCAGCGGCTTCACTCTGCGCCAGCCAGACGGGTTTAGCGCTGGTTTTACACCACATGCGGTGAAGGTAGCTGTAAAAACGCGCCCGATCCTGGCGAAACAGCATCACCGGCAGCGCAACCACGCCAAGCAGGATTACCAGCGCGCGGCGCATCAATATTTTATAAAAGGGATACTTCTGGTACATGGCTGGCCTCCTGTAAAGCTGCGGGTAAAATGTGATCTTGCTCAGATATTACGCTTCACTGTGTAATTTTACTACTCATCCGACCACTATTTTTTTGTTTTTAAGACTCCTGCTCAGACCATAATGAAATTAAGTTACAAATCAGTTAAATAATTGATCATCTTATGATCCGTTCGCAGCGGGATATTTTACTGCTACAGTAGCGACAGGTTTTCAGGCATGGAGCACCGCTGCGTGGCCACGGTATTAATCGTTGAAGATGAAAAAGAGATCCGGCGCTTTGTGCGCCTTGCGCTGGAAGGCGAAGCGCTCAAAGTGTTTGATGCCGATACGCTGCAGCGCGGGCTGATTGAGGCGGCGACGCGCAAGCCTGACCTGGTAATCCTCGATTTGGGCTTGCCCGACGGCGACGGACGCGATTTTATCCGCGAGCTGCGCCAGTGGAGCGCCGTGCCGGTGATCGTGCTGTCGGCGCGCGTCGACGAGCAGGATAAGATCGACGCGCTCGACGTCGGCGCAGACGACTACCTGACCAAACCCTTCGGCATCGGCGAACTGCTGGCGCGCGTGCGCGTGGCGCTGCGCCGCCATCCCGGGCAGCAGCCGGAGCCGGTAATGCGTTTTGCCGACGTTAGCGTCGATCTGGCCGCGCGCCGCGTGGTGCGCGCCGATGGCGAAGTTCATCTGACGCCGATTGAGTTTCGTCTGCTGAGCGTACTGCTGAATAACGTCGGGAAAGTGCTCACGCAGCGGCAACTGCTGAGCCAGGTCTGGGGTCCAAATGCGGTGGAGCACAGCCACTATTTACGCATCTATATGGCGCATCTGCGCCAGAAGCTGGAGATAGATCCGACGCAGCCGAAGCATCTGCTGACCGAAACCGGCATCGGCTACCGCTTTATGCCATAAAAAAAGCGCCCAGAGGGCGCTTGATGCGTGGGTCACCGTGCGGATGCGGATGGCACAGACCGATCGCGCCAGGTCCCCGGCATCCATGCTCGCTCGTCCCGCGCGATGGCGCACCTCATCCCTGAGGTGCGCCCGTAAACGGGCTCACGCGCTGCATTGTTCAAAAACGCTCCCGGCGTTTTGTCCCTGTCGCGGAACGCTTTGTTCTTCGGTCCGCGCCAGGCGCGTTTCGACTATTGAGCCGCCTGGAATCCCTTTGGTTTACCGGCCAGCTCAATACTATCAGGCGTTTTTCAGCACTTCACTGACGATCTCTACCGCTTCTTTCTCGATCTGCGCGCGATGCTCCGCGCCCAGGAAGCTTTCGCAGTAGATCTTGTAGGCGTCTTCGGTGCCTGACGGACGCGCGGCGAACCAGCCGTTTTCCGTCATCACCTTCAGGCCGCCGATAGAGGCGCCGTTGCCCGGTGCCGCCGTCAGGCGCGCGGTGATCGGATCGCCCGCCAGGGTGTCGGCGCTGACCATCTCCGGCGACAGCTTCGACAGCGCCGCTTTCTGCGCAGAGGTCGCAGGCGCCTGCAGACGGTTGTAGCTCGGCGCGCCAAAGCGCGCGGCCAGCTCGTCATAGTGCTGCTGCGGGTTCTTGCCGGTAACCGCGGTAATTTCCGCCGCCAGCAGGCAAAGAATGATGCCGTCTTTATCGGTCGACCAGGCGGTGCCGTCGAAGCGCAGGAAGGAAGCACCCGCGCTCTCTTCGCCGCCGAAGCCGAAGCTGCCGTCGAACAGACCGTCAACGAACCACTTAAAGCCTACCGGCACTTCCACCAGCTTACGGCCGATATCGTTAACCACGCGGTCAATCATCGCGCTGGAAACCAGCGTTTTGCCGACGGCGACCTCCTGGCCCCACTGTGGACGATGCTGGAACAGGTAGTTGATCGCTACGGCCAGATAGTGGTTAGGGTTCATCAGGCCCGCCGGCGTGACGATACCGTGACGGTCATAGTCCGGGTCGTTGCCGAATGCCAGATCGAACTTGTCTTTGTAGGCCAGCAGCCCCGCCATGGCGCATTCAGAGGAGCAGTCCATGCGCACCACGCCGTCTTTATCCAGATGCATAAAGCGGAAAGTCTGGTCGATAGCGTCGTTGACAATGGTCAGATCGAGCTGATAGTGCTCGGCGATGCGCTTCCAGTATTCCATACCGGAGCCGCCCAGCGGATCGACGCCCAGCTTCAGGCCCGCTTTCTGGATAGCGGCGAAGTCGATAACCTGCGCCAGCCCTTCAACGTAAGGCTGAATCAGATCTTTCTCGACGATGCGGCCGCTCGCCCACGCCTGATCCAGCGGCAGACGCTTAACGTCTTTCAGGCCACCCTTGATCAGCTGGTTGGCGCGATCTTCGACCACTTTCGTGACGTTGGTGTCGGCCGGGCCGCCGTTCGGCGGGTTGTACTTGATGCCGCCATCTTCCGGCGGGTTGTGCGACGGCGTAATGACGATGCCGTCCGCCTGCGCGCCGCCCTGCTTGTTGTGCTCGAGAATAGCGTTGGAGATGGCAGGCGTCGGCGTGTAGCCGTTGTCCTGCTGCACGATAACGTCTACGCCGTTGGCGGCCAGCACTTCCAGCACGGAAAGAATCGCCGGCTCGGAGAGCGCGTGCGTATCTTTACCGACATAGCACGGCCCGGTAATGCCGTTTTTCTTGCGCTCTTCCGCGATGGCCTGCGCGATCGCCAGAATATGGTGCTCGTTAAAGCTCTGGCGTCCTGCGCTGCCGCGATGTCCGGAGGTGCCAAATTTCACCGCATGGTCCGGATTCGCCACGTCGGGCTGCAGGACATAGTACTGTGATGTTAGCTGTGCAACGTTAATCAAATCGCTCTGCTGGGCGGGTTGCCCGGCACGGGGGTGACTGGCCATTGGCGCTTCTCCCTGACGCTTCAGTTTAAATGGTGCCGCAAACTTTCTCTGCCAGCTCCTGCGGGAACTGCATTGAGACCATGATGTGTTCCACCATGCTGCATTTACGGCCGGTATTGGTATTGGTGATCACCCAGTACGGCGTGCCGGGAACGTGCTTCGGCTTAGTATGGGTGCCATTTTGCAACAGCGTTTGCTCGTCGCCCGCAAAATAGACGCGCGTGCGGCCCTGCAGCGACGCAGTGGCCTCAGCAAATGCTGAAGGATCAAGACGATAGAGCGTTGAGAGAACCATCATAAAGCGATTGACCGCTTTCTTCTGTTCGGCATATTCGTCCGACAGCAGCAGCTCACGCACGGCGCGCACGCGATCCTGCGGGCGATTTTCCGCGCGCACGGGCTGGATCGCTTTTTGCGCCGCATCGCCAGCGGCTAACGGTGCCGCCGCTGCAGGCGCGCCCTGACCGGCGTTAAATTTTAGCATCCGCCGTAAAATGTCAGAGGCGCTCTCGCCGATATGTTGCGTGTGGCTAGCGATATAGCGGTAGAGGTCTTCGTCAACTTCGATCGTTTTCATCTTTTTCCGTACGGTTTCGACTCGTGACAGAACCACGCCAGCCTGAAAAGCGCCGTTGCAACGCTCGGTTGTTCGCGCAGCAGGCGGGTTCTAACATAAGGATTATAAAGTTAAATCCAGGCGGGCTGATAGCCTTCGCACGCTCAGAGGGTAAAAGTCAGAATATGCCCTAAAGCCTGCCGTGTCGTCGCGCCTGGAAAGGTGAAAGCATGATAACCTAACCCAAGGTCCCCATCTTAAGAACTTTGCCATGATTTTAAATGCTCGTCTGCAAACTGACCAATCAATCGCTGATTCCTTGCCCATCCTGCTTATTCACGGCCTGTTCGGCAGTCTGGATAACCTTGGCGTGCTGGCGCGCGGCCTGAAAGACGCGGGCCCGCTGATACAGGTTGATGTACGCAACCACGGCCTGTCGCCGCGCGCCGACGAGATGAGCTACCGCGCCATGGCGCAGGATATGTTCGACACGCTGGATGCGCACCACCTCGATCGCGTCGCCGTTATCGGCCACTCCATGGGCGGAAAAATCGCCATGGCGATGAGCGCGCTGGCGCCGCAGCGCCTGGCGCGACTGGTCATGATCGACATTGCGCCGGTGGATTATCAGACGCGACGCCACGACGAGATTTTCGCCGCTATCCGCGCCGTCAGCGCTGCGGGCGTGCGCCAGCGCAGCGAGGCCGCGCAGGTGATGCGCGCGCATATTAATGAAGAGGGCGTCATCCAGTTTATTCTTAAATCGTTTCAGGATGGCGAGTGGCGCTTCAACGTTCCGGCGCTCTGGGAAAATTACGCTACAATATCTGGCTGGGAAACGGTGCCGGCCTGGCCGCATCCCGCGCTCTTTATTCGCGGCGGCGACTCGCCCTATCTCGACAACCAGCATCGCGACGCGCTGCTGCGTCAGTTTCCCGCCGCGCATGCGCACGTTATCAGCGGCGCCGGACACTGGGTGCACGCCGAGAAACCTGATGCCGTATTGCGCAGCGTCCGCCGCTTTTTTGCGCTTTAAAAGCAAAAGCTTGCCGTTCGCGGTTTAGCATTGGCGTCATCACTTCGGCTGGAGTATGATGGCGCGCTAAATTTTGCCGCTGCTCATTTTTTTGCCGCGGCAATGGCCCATTTCGTTATAAACGCGCCTGCTCGCGCCGCTAGTTTTACTAACCCATGGCAAAAGAACACACTGACCGCACTACGCTGGATCTGTTTGCAAACGAGCGTCGGCCCGGTCGACCTAAAACCAGTCCGCTCTCGCGTGATGAACAGCTGCGCATCAATAAGCGCAATCAACTGAAACGTGACAAAGTGCGCGGGCTGCGTCGCGTCGAACTCAAAATGACCAGCGAAGCCGTGGATGCGTTAAACACCCTGGCTGAGCAGCGCAACATCAGCCGCAGCGAACTGATTGAACAAATGCTGCTGGCGCAGCTCAAACTGGGTTGAATCGCGCAAAGCGCACGCAGAAGCAAATGGAGCGGCTTTTCGAGTTCCGCCCTTTTGCCCGCTCTGCTATTATTCGCTTAATTGTGCGCTCTGCGCATGCACTCATTATCAGGATTTAAGAGGTTATTTATTCCATGGCAATCGTAGGCATCTTCTTTGGCAGCGATACCGGCAACACCGAAAACATTGCAAAAATGATCCAGAAACAACTGGGCAAAGAGGTTGCGGAAGTGCATGACATTGCCAAGAGCACGAAAGAAGATCTCGAGGCGTTCGATATCCTGCTGCTGGGTATTCCAACCTGGTACTACGGCGAAGCGCAGTGCGACTGGGACGACTTTTTCCCCACGCTGGAAGAGATCGATTTCAACGGCAAGCTGGTGGCGCTGTTCGGCTGCGGCGACCAGGAAGACTATGCGGAATACTTCTGCGACGCGATGGGCACCATTCGCGACATTATTGAGCCGAACGGCGCGGTGATCGTCGGCCACTGGCCGACCGAAGGCTACCATTTCGAAGCCTCTAAAGGTCTGGCGGACGACAAGCACTTCCTCGGCCTGGCTATCGACGAAGATCGTCAGCCAGAACTGACCGGCCAGCGCGTAGAGGCTTGGGTTAAGCAGATTTCCGATGAGCTGCAGCTGCAGGCGATCATCGAGGCCTGATTACCCACATACTCAATGTGGGCGCTGGCTCACATTGAGTTAACGGTTTTTCCTATAGAAATAATAGCTACAGTTTTTTAACTTTTATCTCTGATTCTGTACAATACCCACATCGGTTATCTGCTTATTTCTTCCGCGAGGTCAGGAAGTTAGCGAGATGATAACGAACCTCCTGCATTTTTCCGCCCGGCGCCGTTACGCATCTTCTTACAGCCCGTGTTGATTTCAGGCGTTTCCCTCGGTTTTCATTTCAAAACTTCACCTCTATAATGAGACGCAAATGAGAATAGACACCGAACGACATTCAAGGCAAGGCGCCTCAAGTAACCAGCAAAGTAACAGGACAATATCCGCATGACTGACAACAATACCGCATTAAAGAAGGCTGGCCTGAAAGTCACGCTGCCCAGACTTAAGATTCTGGAAGTGCTTCAGGAACCTCAGTGCCATCACGTCAGCGCGGAAGATCTCTATAAACGCCTGATCGATATGGGCGAAGAGATTGGTCTGGCTACCGTGTATCGCGTACTGAACCAGTTTGACGATGCGGGCATCGTTACGCGTCATAACTTCGAAGGCGGGAAATCAGTTTTCGAACTGACCCAGCAGCATCATCACGATCACCTGATCTGTCTTGACTGCGGCAAAGTGATCGAATTCAGCGACGAATCGATCGAAGCACGCCAGCGGGATATCGCTACCCGCCACGGCATCAAGCTGACAAACCACAGTCTCTATCTCTATGGACACTGTTCGCTGGGCGATTGCCGCGAAGACGAAACGCTCCACGATCAGTAAAGATGTGCTATGCAGTAATTCTAAAAGCCGGTCTGGGTACCGGCTTTTTTTATGCCCGTCAGGCAACCAGCGTTTCGTGCAGGTAACGCCAGCGCGGAATCGACGTGGTGCAGTCCAGGATCGCCAGCGAAATACGCACCTGCTCGCTGCCGTTCATCATTTGCAGCTCCCGGTATTGAATAGTGATTTCATCTTTGCGCTGGGAAATCACCTCATGTTCACTGGTGGCGATGCGCATCCCCTCCCGACGCCCCTGCAGCTGTCGGAACAACTCTTCCGTTTGATTTAAATCGAGCAGCCTGCCCTGCGGCGTAACCATGCGAAAATCGGGGTGAAAGTACGAGAGCAGCAGATGGAAAGTATCATCTTCGCCAGAAGGCTGATTAAATATACGTTCGATTAACTGATGTAAAACTACTACGCTGTGTTTTGCTTCCTGAGCAAGAGCTGTCATCATTTTTCCTTTTTATGCCTGCTTCGCCGCGTTTAAAAGCGAATAGCCTACCTGAAAAAAGGAAATTCACATCTGTAAATTGATTAATTATCGTTAACTCAGACAACTCCCACAGCGGGCGATTGAAGAGAATATTGTTTGTTATAGAACAAAAAGGCGCCCTGTCTCAGACAGCAGGTATAAAAAAGGGCGATTGCTCGCCCTGTAATGATTTTATCATGCCGTTAATGCAAAAATTTAATCGCCGATTTTTGCCCAGGTATCACGCAGGCCGACGGTGCGGTTAAACACCAGCTGGTTCGGACGAGAATAGCGGCTGTCGGCGCAGAAGTAGCCTTCGCGCTCGAACTGATAGGGCGCTTCCGGGCTGGCGTTCTGCAGGCCTGGCTCGACGAATCCCTGACGGATCTCCAGCGAGTTCGGGTTGATGGTGGTCAGGAAATCCTCTTCCGCGCCCGGGTTCGGCACGCTGAACAGACGATCGTAAAGGCGGAACTCGGCTGGCAGCGCGTGGTCGGCAGAAACCCAGTGGATCACGCCTTTTACCTTGCGGCCGTCTGCCGGATCTTTGCTCAGGGTATCGACGTCACAGGTGCAGTAGATGCAGGTAATATTCCCCTCTTCATCTTTCGCGACGCGCTCGGCGCGGATGACGTAGGCGTTGCGCAGACGCACCTCTTTGCCCAGCACCAGACGCTTGTACTGCTTGTTAGCTTCTTCGCGGAAGTCAGCGCGATCGATCCAGACCTCACGACCAAACGGCACTTCGCGGGTGCCCATCTCCGGCTTGTTCGGATGATTTGGCATCGTGATGACTTCGTTATGACCCGCCGGCAGGTTTTCAATCACTACTTTCAGCGGATCGAGCACCGCCATGGCGCGCGGCGCGTTTTCGTTCAGATCGTCGCGAATGCAGGATTCCAGCGACGCCATCTCGACCACGTTGTCTTGTTTAGTGACGCCGATACGGCGGCAGAATTCGCGGATCGAGGCGGCGGTGTAGCCGCGACGGCGCAATCCCGAGACGGTCAGCATGCGCGGATCGTCCCAGCCTTCTACCACCTTTTCATTAACCAGCTGCGTCAGCTTGCGCTTTGACATCACCGCGTATTCGAGGTTAAGGCGCGAGAACTCATACTGACGTGGATGCACTGGAATAGAGATATTGTCCAGCACCCAGTCATAGAGGCGGCGGTTGTCCTGGAACTCCAGCGTACAGAGCGAATGGGTAATATTCTCCAGCGCATCGGAAATGCAGTGGGTAAAGTCGTACATCGGATAGATGCACCACTTATTGCCGGTCTGATGATGCTCGGCAAACTTAATGCGGTAGAGCACCGGATCGCGCATCACGATAAAGCTGGACGCCATATCGATTTTAGCGCGCAGGCAGGCTTTACCCTCGGCGAACTCGCCGTTGCGCATTTTTTCGAACAGCGCCAGGTTCTCTTCGACGCTGCGATCGCGCCAGGGGCTGTTTTTGCCCGGCGCGGTCAGGGTGCCGCGATATGCGCGGATCTCTTCCGGCGTCAGCTCGTCGACATAGGCCAGACCTTTATTGATCAGTTCAACCGCGTAGTGATAAAGCTGATCGAAGTAATCTGAGGAATAATGAACGTCACCACTCCACTCGAAGCCCAGCCACTGCACGTCACGCTTGATGGACTCGACGAACTCCATATCCTCTTTGACCGGGTTGGTATCGTCGAAACGCAGGTTGCACTGCCCCTGATAGTCCTGAGCGATGCCGAAGTTCAGGCAGATCGACTTGGCATGGCCAATATGCAGATAGCCATTAGGCTCAGGCGGAAAACGGGTATGCACGCTGTTGTGCTTGCCGCTCGCCAAATCTTCGTCGATGATCTGACGAATAAAGTTCGTTGGGCGGGCTTCAGCCTCACTCATCTCTCAATCCTCAATACGTATAGCGGATGGTTTGTACCACGAAGTAACGGAGTATGATCCACAAAGCGCCGAAGGGAAACAACCGGTTTGTTAAGGCGATAAAACGAAAAAAGGCAGGAATAGCTTCCTGCCTGCTTTTTTTTACGGCAATGCGGTAAAGGACTTAGCCTTTAACCTCATAAAGCGGAGTTTCGCCAGCCACAACCGGACCGGTCGCCAGCAGCGTCAGCCCGGCGAAATCTTCGCTGTTGCTGACCACAACCGGACTGATCATCGAACGCGCATTAGCGTTGAGGAAATCAAGATCCATCTCCAGTACCGCCTCGCCCGCCGCGACCGTCGCGCCCTCTTCCACCAGCCGGGTAAAACCTTTACCGCCCAGCGCCACGGTGTCGAGGCCCATATGCACCACAATTTCGACGCCGCTGCTGGTTTCCAGACAGAAAGCATGGTTGGTATCGAAAATCTTCACCACGGTGCCGGCAACCGGCGCCACCACGGTTTTACCGGTCGGCTTAATCGCCAGCCCTTCACCTACCGCTTTGCTGGCGAAGGCTTCGTCAGGCACCGCGTCCAGCGCGACCACCTCGCCGCTTACCGGCGCCATCAGCGTCACGATAGTTTTGCTCTCGCGGTTCAGCACCGCCTGAGGTTTCGCCGCGGCTACGGCAGGCGCGGCAGAAGCGCCGCCCGCCGAGGCGACCGGCCCTTTTGTCAGCACTTTTTTCATCGCGCTCGCGATGCTTTCCGCCTGGGTGCCAACAATCACCTGCACGCTCTGTTTATTCAGGCGGATAACGCCTGATGCGCCGAGATGTTTGGCAACGGCTTCATTGACCTGAGCCGAATCTTTCACATTCAAACGCAGACGCGTGATACAGGCGTCGATGCCGGTCAGGTTGTCAGAGCCGCCAACCGCGCCGATATAGCGGCGCGCCAGCGATTCGGTCGCGCTCTCGCCGTTGTCGGTGGTGTCAACGTTCACGTCGTAGCCGTCCGTTTCGTCGCCCGCCACCGCCAACTCGCGGCCCGGGGTCATCAGGTTGAATTTCTGAATCGTGAAGCGGAAGACCACATAGTAGAGCGCAAAGAAGACGATGCCCTGCGGGATCAGCATCCACCAGTGGGTCGCCAGCGGGTTGCGGCTTGACAGCACCATATCAACCAGGCCGGCGCTAAAGCCGAAGCCAGCGATCCAGTGCATACTGGCAGCGATAAACACGGAGATGCCGGTCAGCACCGCGTGGATAACGTACAGCACCGGCGCGACGAACATAAAGGAGAACTCCAGCGGCTCGGTGATGCCGGTGAAGAAGGCCGCGAAGGCTGCGGCCAGCATGATGCCGCCGACTTTAGCGCGGTTTTCCGGACGCGCGCAGTGATAAATCGCCAGCGCTGCGCCAGGCAGGCCGAACATCATAATCGGGAAGAAGCCCGCCTGATAGCGCCCGGTGATGCCGACAATGCCGGTACCGTTCGCAATAGACTGCGCGCCGCCGAGGAATTTCGGAATGTCGTTAATGCCCGCCACGTCGAACCAGAACACCGAGTTGAGCGCGTGGTGCAGACCAACCGGGATCAGCAAGCGGTTAAAGAAGGCATAGATACCTGCGCCTGCGGAGCCCAGTTTCTGAATATGCTCGCCGAAGTTAACCAGGCCATTAAAGATAACCGGCCAGATATACATCAGAATAAAAGCTACGATAATCATCAGAAACGAGACGAGGATGGGTACCAGACGTCGTCCGCTAAAGAAAGAGAGCGCTCTGGGCAACTCGACGTGACTAAAGCGGTTATAGACTTCCGCCGACAGTATACCCACCATGATACCCACAAACTGATTTTCAATTTTCCCGAATGCAGCGGGCACCTGATCGGCTGGGATCTTTTGGATCATTGCTACGGCAGCAGGTGAGCAGAGCGTCGTGACTACAAGATAACCGACGAAGCCGGTTAGCGCGGCTGCGCCGTCCTTGTCTTTAGAAAGTCCATATGCTACGCCGATAGCAAATAGCACTGACATGTGCTCAATGATTGCCGCGCCCGACTTAAGCAATAATGCAGCAAATGCATTGCCTGCGCCCCATGCATCTGGGTCGATGTAGTAACCAACCCCCATAAGTATTGCCGCTGCCGGTAAGACAGCTACCGGCACCATTAGCGCGCGGCCTACCTTCTGTAAGTAACCTAACATTTGTCCTTTCCCCCTATGAGACTGGCTTGTCGCCCTGCGCCGCTTGCTTTTTATTGTCAGCCGCAGGGGTTGATTGACACTACACTTCACGCTGAGCAGTGTACTGACAAATTAATTCGCCTCGCAAATTATACGCGTCTCTTCTGTGATAATTATCACCAAAAAGCACCATTAACTGCCGAGACATCTGGCGAACCACCCTGACTTATTTTATGATGAAAAATATCAGCACGCAGTCATGCCATACTGAGAAGCCGTCAGGCTTTGCCGTTATGATGACCGAATGATGACTGCTAACCCCCTTTTCTTTTCTCAGAATGAGGTGAAACATGCGACTTATCCCTTTGGCTACCCCTACTCAGGTCGGTAAATGGGCGGCCCGACATATCGTTAACCGTATCAATGCCTTTAACCCCACCGCTGACCGTCCCTTCGTACTGGGACTGCCGACGGGCGGCACGCCGCTGGAAGCCTATAAGCACCTTATTGAGATGCACAAAGCGGGCCAGGTCAGCTTTAAGCATGTGGTGACCTTTAATATGGACGAATATGTCGGCCTGCCGAAAGAGCACCCGGAAAGCTATCACAGCTTTATGTATCGTAACTTTTTCGATCACGTTGATGTTCAACCAGAAAATATCAATCTTCTGAATGGCAATGCGCCAGATATTGACGCAGAATGTCGCCAGTATGAAGAGAAGATCCGCGCGCTGGGCAAAATTCATCTGTTTATGGGCGGCGTCGGCAACGACGGCCATATCGCCTTCAACGAACCCGCGTCTTCGCTCGCTTCGCGCACCCGCATTAAAACGCTGACCCACGAAACCCGTCTGGCGAACTCGCGCTTCTTCAATGGCGATGTGGACCAGGTGCCGAAATATGCCCTGACCGTCGGCGTCGGCACGCTGCTGGATGCGGAAGAGGTGATGATTCTGGTGACCGGCCATGTCAAAGCGCAGGCGCTGCAGGCCGCCGTAGAAGGCAACGTCAACCATATGTGGACCATCAGCTGCCTGCAGCTGCATGCAAAATCGGTGGTGGTCTGCGACGAACCCGCCACCATGGAACTGAAAGTGAAAACCGTCAAATATTTCCGCGAAATGGAAGCGGAAAATATGAAGGGCGTGTAAGACAATGTTGTAAATGCCCGCCGCAGGCTCTGGCGGGCTCAGCCGGGAGAACCACGATGTACGCATTAGTAAACGGCCGCATTTATACCGGTCATGAGATTCTGGATAACCACGCGGTGGTTGTCGCCGATGGGCTGATTGAACGCGTCTGCCCGCGCGACGCGCTGCCGGCCGATATCGCGCTGCGCGACGTCGCAGGCGCGCTGATCGCTCCCGGCTTTATCGATTTGCAGCTGAACGGCTGCGGCGGCGTGCAGTTCAACGACGACATCGACGCCCTGAGCGTCGAGACGCTGGAAATCATGCAGCGCGCCAACGAAAAATCGGGCTGCACCAGCTTTCTGCCGACGCTGATCACCAGCAGCGACGAGCTGATGAAGCGCGCCGTCGACGCCATGCGCGCCTATAAAAGCCAGCATCAGCATCAGGCGCTCGGCCTGCATCTGGAAGGTCCCTGGCTGAATAAAGCCAAAAAAGGCACCCATAATCCCGATCTTATCCGCCTGCCGGATCCGGCGCTGGTGCGCTATTTATGCGATAACGCCGACGTCATCACCAAGGTGACGCTGGCACCGGAAAATGTCGGCGAGGCGGTGATCCGCCAGCTGACGCAGGCGGGCATTATCGTTTCCGCCGGCCATTCCAACGCCACCTATGAAGAGGCCAAAGCGGGCTTCCGTGCGGGCGTGACCTTTGCGACCCATCTCTACAACGCCATGCCTGTTTTCGCCGGACGCGAGCCGGGCCTGATCGGCGCGCTGTTCGATTCGCCAGATGTTTATTGCGGCATCATTGCAGATGGGCTGCACGTCCATTACGCTAACGTGCGCAACGCGAAGCGGATCAAAGGCAGTAAGCTGGTGCTGGTCACCGACGCCACCGCGCCCGCAGGCGCCGAAATTGATAAATTCATTTTCGCTGGCAAAACAATATACTATCGCAATGGCCTGTGCGTGGACGAAAACGGTACGCTGAGCGGCTCCGCGATTACTATGATTGAATCGGTACGCAACGCCGTCGAACATGTCGGCATCGCGCTGGATGAAGCGCTGCGTATGGCAACGCTCTACCCGGCGCAGGCAATGGGCGTGGAAAAACAGCTGGGTACGGTGGAAGCGGGAAAAGTCGCCAACCTCACTGTTTTTACGCGTGATTTCAATATCACTAAGACGTTTGTCAACGGAGACGACGTCCTGAGCGAGTAAGCACTGAATGACCACTGGCGGCCAGACACAAATAGGAAATGTCGATCTTGTCAAGCAACTCAACAGCGCGGCCGTTTACCGGCTGATCGATCAGCAAGGCCCTATTTCGCGCATTCAGATTGCCGAACTGAGCCAGCTTGCGCCCGCCAGCGTCACCAAAATTACCCGTCAGCTAATTGAGCGCGGCCTGATCAAAGAGGTGGATCAGCAGGCATCCACCGGCGGTCGCCGCGCCATCTCCATCGTGACCGAAACGCGCAGCTTCCACGCCATCGGCGTACGGCTTGGCCGCTATGACGCCACCCTGACGCTGTTCGATCTCAGCGGCAAATCGCTGGCGCAGGAGGATTATGCCCTGCCGGAGCGCACCCAGGAGACGCTGGAGCATGCGCTGTTCGCCGCTATCGCCAGCTTTATTGACGCCCACCAACGTAAAATTCGCGAGCTGATCGCTATCTCGGTGATCCTGCCAGGCCTGGTCGATCCGATAAACGGCGTGATCCGCTATATGCCCCATATCGCGGTTAGCCACTGGCCGCTGGTGGCGGGACTGCAAAATCGCTTTAAGGTCACCAGCTTCGTTGGTCACGACATCCGCAGCCTGGCGCTGGCGGAGCACTACTTTGGTGCAAGCCGCGACTGCGCCGACTCGATTCTGGTGCGGCTCCATCGCGGCACCGGTGCCGGCATTATCGCTAACGGCCATATTTTTCTCGGCAGCAACGGCAACGTAGGGGAAATTGGCCACATTCAGGTCGATCCGCTCGGCGATCGCTGCCACTGCGGCAATTTTGGCTGCCTGGAAACTATCGCCGCCAACGGCGCGATTGAAAATCGCGTGCGCCACCTGCTTAGCCAGGGCTATCCCAGCGTGCTGACGCAGGATGCCTGTCAGATGGCGCAGATTTGTAAAGCCGCCAACCAGGGCGATGCGCTGGCCTGCGAGGTGATTGAATATGTCGGGCGCTATCTGGGCAAAGCGATCGCCATTGCGATTAACCTGTTCAACCCGCAGAAAGTGGTGCTGGCGGGCGAAATTACCGACGCCGAGAAAGTGCTGTTCCCGGCTATCGAAGGCTGTATCAACACGCAAGCGCTCAACGCCTTCCGCAAAAACCTGCCGGTGGTGCGTTCCGAGCTCGATCATCGTTCAGCGATAGGCGCCTTTGCACTGGCAAAACGCGCTATGCTCAACGGCATTCTGCTGCAACATTTACTGGAAGAGTAAACGCCACCCGGACTGAATCTATGACGATAAAAAGCGTAATTTGCGATATTGACGGCGTGTTGATGCATGACAACACCGCAGTGCCCGGCGCGCGGGAATTTCTACAGCGCATCCTGGAAAAAGAGATGCCGCTGGTGGTGCTGACCAACTATCCTTCGCAGACCGCGCAGGATTTGGCGAACCGTTTTGCCAACGCCGGCGTCGAGGTGCCCGACTCGGTATTTTATACCTCCGCGATGGCGACCGCCGATTTCCTGCGTCGCCAGGAAGGAAAAAAAGCCTACGTGATTGGCGAAGGCGCGCTGATCCATGAACTTTATAAAGCGGGCTTTACCATCACCGACGTTAATCCCGATTTCGTGATCGTCGGCGAGACGCGCTCCTTCAACTGGGAGATGATGCACAAAGCCGCCTTTTTCGTCGCCAGCGGCGCGCGCTTTATCGCCACCAATCCCGACACCCACGCGCGCGGTTTTGTGCCCGCCTGCGGCGCGCTCTGCGCCGGTATCGAAAAGATCTCCGGCCGCCGCCCTTTCTACGTCGGCAAGCCCAGCCCCTACATCATGCGCGCCGCGCTGAATAAGATGCAGGCGCACTCCGAGGAGACGGTCATCGTCGGCGACAACCTGCGCACCGACATTCTGGCCGGCTTTCAGGCGGGGCTGGAAACCATTCTGGTGCTCTCCGGCGTCTCGACGCTGAGCGATATCGACGCTATGCCCTTCCGTCCCGACTGGATCTTCCCTTCGGTCGCGGATATCGATCTGTTTTAATCGCGCTTTTCGCGCCGCCTGACGCCAGGCGGCCGCATTCCCACTTCTCGCCTCGACGCTGCCTGACTCTTTTTTAGCCACTTACGGCCATCCGTTGACGATCCATCAATAAAAAGCGCGTTAAATTGAATAATATTTAAATTAAAGCCTTTGGCGACAATCTTTTTATCAGTAAAAGGCGAATATGCTTGCATTGATCGCCTGTATTAGCGCATTTTCTTATACATCACGCAGCCGCTGGCTGCCGGACAAGGCAACGATAACATCGCCGACAGGCGAGCTCAGGAGTCAGAATATGTGTTCTATTTTTGGTGTGTTGGATCTGAAAAGCGATCCGGTTGATCTGCGTAAAAAAGCGCTGGAGAGTTCTCGCCTGATGCGTCACCGCGGGCCCGACTGGTCTGGCGTCTATGCCGACGATAAAGCGATTCTCGCGCATGAGCGTCTTTCTATCGTCGACGTAAACAACGGCGCTCAGCCGCTGTACAACGCCGACCACACCCATGTTCTGGCGGTTAACGGCGAGATCTACAACCATCAGGCGCTGCGCGCTGAGCTGAGCGATCGCTACCAGTTCCAGACCGGATCCGACTGCGAAGTTATTCTGGCGCTTTACCAGGAAAAAGGCGTCGACTTCCTCGACGACCTTGAAGGCATGTTCGCTTTCATCCTGTGGGACAGCAAGAAGCAGCAATACCTGATCGGCCGCGACCATATCGGCATTATCCCGCTCTATATGGGCAACGACGAACACGGCAACCTGTTTGTCGCGTCAGAAATGAAAGCGCTGGTGCCGGTGTGCCGCTCGATTAAAGAGTTTCCGCCGGGAAGCTATCTCTCCAGCGCCGACGGCGAAATTCGTCGCTACTGGCAGCGCGACTGGATGGAGTACGCTGCGGTAGAACGCAACGTCACCGATGCGGCGGGCCTGAAACATGCGCTGGAAGAGTCGGTGAAAAGCCACCTGATGTCGGACGTGCCGTACGGCGTGCTGCTCTCCGGCGGCCTGGATTCTTCTATTATCTCGGCGGTTACCAAACGCTTTGCCGCGAAACGCGTCGAAGATCAGGACAAAAGCGACGCCTGGTGGCCGCAGCTGCACTCCTTCGCGGTCGGTCTGGAAGGCTCGCCGGATCTGAAGGCGGCGAAAGCGGTAGCAGAACATCTGGGCACGGTGCATCACGAAATTCACTTTACCGTGCAGGAAGGGCTGGATGCGATTCGCGATGTGATTTATCACATCGAAACCTACGACGTCACCACCATTCGCGCCTCGACGCCGATGTACCTGATGTCGCGTAAAATCAAGGCGATGGGTATCAAGATGGTGCTCTCCGGCGAAGGCGCGGACGAAGTGTTCGGCGGCTACCTCTACTTCCATAAGGCGCCGAACGCCAAAGAGTTTCATGAAGAGAACGTGCGCAAGCTGATGGCGCTGCATATGTACGACTGCGCGCGCGCCAACAAAGCGATGTCCGCCTGGGGCGTGGAAGCGCGCGTGCCTTTCCTCGACAAGAAATTCCTCGACGTGGCGATGCGCATTAACCCGCAGGACAAGATGTGCGGCAGCAACGGCAAGATGGAAAAGCACATCTTGCGCGAATGCTTCTCTTCGTACCTGCCGGAAAGCGTCGCCTGGCGCCAGAAAGAGCAGTTCTCTGACGGCGTCGGCTACAGCTGGATCGATACGCTGAAAGAGGTTGCGGCGAAGCAGGTCAGCGATCAGCAGCTGGCGACCGCGCACTTCCGCTTCCCATACAACACGCCGGCGTCGAAAGAGGCCTACCTCTATCGCGAAATTTTTGAAGAGCTGTTCCCGCTGCCGAGCGCGGCGGAGTGCGTGCCGGGCGGTCCGTCGGTTGCCTGCTCCTCGGCGAAAGCCATTGAGTGGGACGAAGCGTTTAAGTCGATGGACGATCCTTCAGGTCGCGCGGTAGGCGTGCATCAGTCCGCTTATAAATAAGCAAAATAAGTGATAACAAAATGGGCCTTGCCGGGCCCCTTTTTTTTAGCTTTGATGTGGTTACGATCAAAACCTGTCGAATAATTCATCACCCTGGTTACAAGCCAGACAAACAGGCGCGCGGAGGCGAAAATCGGCAAAAAATGTGTTGACGCTCCTGAGCTCAATACGCATAATGCGCCCCGCAACGCCGATGAAGGTAGCGCGAAAAAAAGATGGCTACGTAGCTCAGCTGGTTAGAGCACATCACTCATAATGATGGGGTCACAGGTTCAAATCCCGTCGTAGCCACCATCTTTTTTGCGGGAGTGGCGAAATTGGTAGACGCACCAGATTTAGGTTCTGGCGCCGCAAGGTGTGCGAGTTCAAGTCTCGCCTCCCGCACCATTTCAGTCTTCGGCAGCCGGATGGGGTATCGCCAAGCGGTAAGGCACCGGTTTTTGATACCGGCATTCCCTGGTTCGAATCCAGGTACCCCAGCCAATCCGATGCGCTCTCGTGGATACGAGTCGACGAATGGGATATCGCCAAGCGGTAAGGCACCGGTTTTTGATACCGGCATTCCCTGGTTCGAATCCAGGTATCCCAGCCACATCGGGTGCAGTAAGCAGTACATTTGGCTACGTAGCTCAGCTGGTTAGAGCACATCACTCATAATGATGGGGTCACAGGTTCAAATCCCGTCGTAGCCACCAAATTATTGGGGTATCGCCAAGCGGTAAGGCACCGGATTCTGATTCCGGCATTCCGAGGTTCGAATCCTCGTACCCCAGCCATACAAGACAATTTGAACAGACACTATTGGGGTGTCGCCAAGCGGTAAGGCACCGGATTCTGATTCCGGCATTCCGGGGTTCGAATCCCTGCACCCCAGCCAAATTGACAACAGGCCCGCTTTTGCGGGCTTTGTTGTTTTTGTCGTCTGACAAATTTGTGTTTCAAACAGCTACGCTGCTGCTCCTTCCGGTCACAGACAGGTTACCCGAGGAGTAAAGCGTCCCGCGCAAGGACCAAAACGCCGGGAGCGTTTTTAAACAACGCAACGCGTTGGCCCGTTTACGGGCGCACCTCAGGGATGAGGTGCGTAATCGCGCGGGCCGAGCGGTCATGGATGACGAATAGCGGCTTTGCGATCGGGGAGCCCCTCTGTGGCCGCGCACGGACGCCGCAGCCACGCCTGTTCTCAAGCACTTAACACTCTGCTCTTTGGCTCCAAAGACCGCAGCCGCGCCTGCCTCTTACCTACAATCCCAGCGCGTAGCGCAGCACCTTGCGCTTCAGCGCGCCCGAACGCTCGGCGGCCATCAGCCCCAGATTGCGGGCGAATTTCAGCGGCGGCAGCCGATTGCTAAAGGCGAAATAGAACAGATCCATCCCGCCCTGCATCAGCAGATTATCGCGGCGACGCTGCGACTGATAACGACGCAGCACATTCTCGGACGCCCACTCCTGCGCGTTGGCGCGCGCCTCCACCAGCACCTCCACCAGCGCGTCCACGTCGCGATAGCCCAGATTAACGCCCTGCCCCGCCAGCGGATTAATGGTATGCGCCGCATCGCCAATTAACGCCAGGCCGGGCAGCACATAGCGCTGCGCATGACGCCGCACCAGCGGAAAGCCGCCCGCCGCGTGCGCCTTAAAGCGCCCCAGCCGCGCCGGAAAAGTCGCGGCGATCTCTTTCTCCAGCTGCGGCAGCGGCATCGCCTGCAGCTGACGAACGCGCGCCGGCGCGTCATACCACACCAGCGAGGCGCGATTGCCATACAGCGGCAGAAAAGCGCGTGGTCCCTGCGGGGTAAACTGCTGCCAGGTGGCGTCGCCCGCCGGATGCTCGCAGGTCACGCTAATCAGCAAGCAGGATTGCGCATAGCTCCAGCCGTCGATGCCGATGCCCGCCATCTGCCGCACCTGCGAATTAGCGCCGTCGGCGCCGACCACCAGCCGGGTATGCAGCGCTTCACCGTCGCTGAGGTTGAGTCGCCAGCCGCCGTTCTCCTGCTGCAACCCTGAAAGCGTTGCGGGACAGCGTAGCGCAATCCCGAGCTGCTCCATCCGTTCCCACAGCGCGCGCTGCAGCACGCTATTCTCGACCATAAAACCCAGCTCCGGCAGGCCGAGCGACGCAGCGTCGAAGCTGACGTGGGCGGTCTGCCACTCCCAGGTTTCCAGCTTGCGATAGGGCGCGCATCGCATCGCCTGCACGCGCGGCCAGACGTCAAGCTGCTTCAGCAGTCCTGCCGAGGCGCTGCCGATGGCGGAGATACGCACGTCGGGATCGCTGTCGGGATCATATGGCTCAGGCTCCGCGCGCTCCACCACCGCGACGCGAAACTGCTGCAGCGCCAGACCGCACGCCAGCGCGGCGCCGACCATGCCGCCGCCCACTACCACCACATCAAAGCGATTATCCTGCATTGCTCATCTCCTTCTGATCTTTACCCGCCGTTAAAAAGCGGGATAGCTGGCGCAAAGTGTACCGGAAAAACCGTCTGCCGGCAGAAATGCCCGCCCCGGACGGTGAGAGAACGGCGCCTGCGCCGCAGATATGCGAAGTATGACGGCTATGCGCTGGTCACAACAGCGTCAAAGCATTACAATACGCGCCCTGCACCTCACTGCACTGAATCAATGGCTAGTTCGACAATGAAAAAACTGCATATCAAAACCTGGGGCTGTCAGATGAATGAGTACGATTCATCCAAGATGGCTGACCTGCTGAACAGCACCCACGGTTACACGCTGACCGAGGAAGCTGAAGAGGCGGACATTCTGCTGCTCAACACCTGCTCAATTCGCGAAAAGGCGCAGGAAAAGGTTTTCCACCAGCTTGGACGCTGGAAAAACTTAAAAGAGCGCAACCCTGATTTGATTATCGGCGTCGGCGGCTGCGTGGCGTCGCAGGAGGGGGATCATATTCGCCAGCGCGCCAGCTATGTGGATATCGTATTCGGCCCGCAAACCCTGCATCGCCTGCCGGAAATGATCAACAGCGTGCGCGGCAGTAAAAGCCCGGTCGTGGATATCAGCTTCCCGGAAATCGAAAAATTTGACCGTCTGCCGGAACCGCGTGCGGAAGGCCCCACCGCCTTCGTCTCCATCATGGAAGGCTGTAACAAATACTGCACCTTCTGCGTCGTGCCCTATACGCGCGGCGAAGAGGTCAGCCGTCCCTGCGACGACATCCTGCTGGAGATCGCGCAGCTGGCGGCGCAGGGCGTGCGTGAAGTCAACCTGCTCGGCCAGAACGTTAACGCCTATCGCGGCGCGACCTTCGACGGTGAAATCTGCACCTTCGCCGAGCTGCTGCGCCTGGTGGCCGCCATTGACGGCATCGACCGCATTCGCTTCACCACCAGCCACCCGATCGAATTCACCGACGACATTATTGAGGTCTACCGCGATACGCCTGAGCTGGTGAGCTTCCTGCACCTGCCGGTACAGAGCGGCGCGGACCGCATTCTGACGCTGATGAAGCGCGCCCATACCGCGCTGGAGTACAAGGCGATCATCCGCAAGCTGCGCGCCGCGCGCCCGGATATCCAGATCAGCTCCGACTTTATCATCGGCTTCCCCGGCGAAACCCAGCAGGACTTTGAACAGACCATGAAGCTGATCGCCGACGTCAACTTCGACATGAGCTTCAGCTTTATCTACTCCGCGCGTCCCGGCACGCCGGCGGCGGATCTGCCGGACGACGTTTCGGAAGAAGAGAAAAAGCAGCGCCTCTACATCCTTCAGGATCGCATCAACCAGCAGGCGATGGCCTGGAGCCGCCGTATGCTCGGCACGGTACAGCGCATTCTGGTGGAAGGCACTTCGCGTAAAAACGTGATGGAGCTATCGGGCCGTACCGAAACCAACCGCGTGGTGAACTTTGAAGGTTCGCCGGAGATGATCGGCAAGTTCGTCGATGTAAAGATCGTCGACGTCTACACCAACTCGCTGCGCGGCAAAGTGGTGCGCACCGAAGATGAGATGGGCCTGCGCATCGTTGAAAGCCCGGCATCGGTCATTGCGCGCACGCGCAAAGAGAACGACATCGGCGTTGGTACCTTCCAGCCTTGATCTTGCCTTTAAAAGGCGGCAGCGCACGCTGCCGCTCTTTTCTCTCCCTGCCCTTGGTTTCTGGACGCGCTGCCCAAATATCGTTAGCGATGCTTGCGCCCCGGCAACATGCCATAAATAATTTCTTCAAGTGCCGACGTTCATCAACCCGGCATTAGCACACATTCTAACTGGCCCTGAGTGACCCAAAGGATTCGTTTGAATATCGAAACTCGTGAAATCGCCCTTGAACCGGCAGACAACCGCCGGCTGATGAGCCTGTGTGGTCCGTTCGACGACAACGTTAAACAGCTTGAGCGTCGTCTGGGCATTGAGATCAACCGTCGCGACAATAGCTTCAAGCTGATTGGCCGCGCGCTCTGCGTCAACGCCGCTGAAGATATTCTGCGCACCCTTTACGTTGACACCGCGCCGGTGCGCGGCGTTATCCCGGATATCGATCCGGAGCAGATCCATCTGGCCATCAAAGAAAGCCGCGTGCTGGAGCAGACCGCCGACAGCGTGCCGGACTTTGGCAAAGCCGTGCATATTCAAACCAAACGCGGCGTCATCAAGCCGCGCACGCCGAACCAGGCGCAGTACATCGCCAATATCCTTGACCATGACATCACCTTCGGCGTCGGTCCGGCCGGTACGGGGAAAACCTACCTGGCGGTCGCGGCGGCGGTGGATGCGCTGGAGCGACAGGAGATTCGTCGCATCCTGCTGACGCGTCCCGCCGTGGAGGCGGGCGAAAAGCTCGGCTTCCTGCCAGGCGACCTGAGCCAGAAGGTCGATCCCTATTTGCGTCCGCTCTATGACGCCCTGTTCGAAATGCTCGGCTTCGAGCGCGTCGAAAAGCTCATGGAGCGCAACGTGATTGAGGTCGCCCCGCTGGCCTATATGCGCGGCCGTACGCTGAACGACGCCTTTATCATTCTTGACGAGAGCCAGAACACCACCATCGAGCAGATGAAGATGTTCCTGACGCGTATCGGCTTCAACTCCAAAGCGGTAATCACCGGCGACGTCACGCAGATCGACCTGCCGCGCAGCACCAAGTCCGGCCTGCGCCACGCCATTGAAGTGCTTTCCGATGTCGAGGAGCTAAGCTTCAACTTCTTCCACAGCGAAGACGTGGTGCGACACCCGGTGGTGGCGCGCATCGTCACCGCCTATGAAGCCTGGGAAGAAGCGGATCAGAAACGCCGCGACAAGCTGGCGGAAGAGCGCAAACGCGACGCGCTGGCGGCGCAGATCGAGGCGCAGGAGAGTAAATGAGTCAGGTAATTCTTGATCTGCAGCTGGCCTGCGAACAGACCGGCGGCCTGCCTGACGAAGCTGCCTTTCAGCGCTGGCTGGAAGCGGCGGTCACCCCTTTTCAACCGGAAAGCGAGGTGACCATTCGCCTGGTGGACGAGGCAGAGAGCCATGAGCTTAATCTGACTTATCGCGGCAAAGACAAGCCGACCAACGTGCTCTCCTTTCCCTTTGAGGCGCCGCCGGGCATCGAGCTGCCGCTGCTGGGCGACCTGATCATTTGTCGTCAGGTGGTGGAGCAAGAGGCGGAAGAGCAAGGGAAAAGCGTGGAGGCGCACTGGGCCCATATGGTGGTGCACGGCACGCTGCACCTGCTCGGATACGACCATATCGAAGATGACGAAGCCGAAGAGATGGAAGGGATTGAGACGGAGATAATGCTTGCTCTTGGTTATCCCGATCCGTACATTTCGGAAAAAGAAGACGCCTGAGCCGCTGGCTCAGTTTATCCCGCTGTCGGCGAAGATGCCGACAGCGACCACCCTCACCAGAGAGATCTCTAAAAAAACGCCATGAGCGACGACCATTCTCAAAACAGCGATGCACCCAGTAGTAAAAAGGGATTTTTTTCCCTGCTTATCAACCAACTGTTTCACGGCGAACCGCAAAACCGTGATGAACTACTGGAGCTGATCCGCGACTCCGAGCAAAAAGATCTGATTGACGAAGATACCCGCGACATGCTCGAAGGGGTGCTGGAGATTGCAGAGCAGCGCGTGCGCGACATCATGATCCCGCGCTCGCAAATGATTACCCTGAAGCGCAACCAGTCGCTGGATGAGTGCCTGAACGTGATTATCGAATCCGCGCATTCACGCTTCCCGGTTATCAGCGAAGACAAAGACCATGTTGAAGGCATTTTGATGGCGAAAGATCTGCTGCCGTTTATGAGCAGCGAATCAGAGCCGTTCAGCATGGAAAAAGTGCTGCGTCCGGCAGTTGTCGTGCCGGAAAGCAAGCGCGTCGACCGTATGCTGAAAGAGTTTCGCTCTCAGCGCTATCATATGGCGATCGTTATTGATGAGTTCGGCGGCGTCTCTGGCCTGGTCACTATCGAGGATATCCTTGAGCTGATCGTCGGCGAAATCGAAGATGAGTATGACGACGAAGAAGATCGCGATATCCGTCAGCTGAATCGCCAGACCTATACGGTGCGCGCCCTGACCCCGATTGAAGATTTCAACGAGGTGTTCGGCACGCAGTTCAGCGACGAAGAGGTGGATACCATTGGCGGACTGGTCATGCAGGGATTTGGCCATCTCCCCGCCCGGGGAGAGAGCATTGACATCGACGGTTATCATTTCAAGGTCGCGATGTCTGACAGCCGCCGCATCATCCAGGTGCATGTAAAAATTCCGGAAAACGCGCCGCTCCCCCAACTGGATAACGAATAACGCTATGTCTTTGGCCCGACTTTACCCGCGCCAGCGGGTGCGTTTGTTGCTGGCAGTGTTAACGGGTGCCGTCGGCACCCTCGCCTTCTCTCCCTATGATTTCTGGCCCGCCGCCCTGCTGTCGCTGTGCGGTCTGCAGCTGCTGACGCTGGATCGGCGCAGCGGCCAGGCTACCGCCATCGGCTTCGCCTGGGGCTTTGGCCTGTTCGGCAGCGGCATAAACTGGGTCTACGTCAGTATCGCCACGTTTGGCGGCATGCCCGGCCCGGTCAACGTCTTGCTGGTGATCTTACTGGCCGCTTATCTCTCGCTCTACCCGGCGCTGTTCGCCGGCGTGCTGAACCGCATCTGGCCGCGCGCGACGCTGTGGCGCCTGGCGCTGGCGGCCCCGGCGCTGTGGCAGCTCAGCGAGTTTCTGCGCGGCTGGGTGCTGACCGGCTTTCCCTGGCTGCAGTTCGGCTACAGCCAAATCGACGGCCCGCTGAAAGGCCTGGCGCCGCTGGCGGGCGTGGAAACCCTGACCTTTATTCTGATGATGGTCGCCGGTCTGCTGGCTTACGCGCTTTACCAGCGCAGCGTTAAAAGCGCTGTTGCCGCGCTGCTGCTGCTGGCGCTGCCCTGGCCGCTGCGCTATATCCACTGGACCCAGCCGCAGCCGGCGCGCAGCGTCGAAGTCGCGCTGGTTCAGGGCAATATTCCGCAGTCGATGAAGTGGGATCCGCAGCAGCTGCTCAGTACGCTGCGCGCCTATAACGGTCTGAGTCAGCCGCTGATGGGCAACGCGCCGCTGATTATCTGGCCGGAGTCGGCGATTACCGATCTGGAAAGCAACCAGCAGCCCTTTTTGCGCGCGCTGGACGGCGAGCTGCGCCAGCGCGGCAGCGCGCTGATCACCGGCATCGTCGATTCCCGACTGGAACAGAACCGCTATCACGACTACAACTCGGTGATCGTGCTGGGCGGCGAAACGCCTTACAGCTACCAGAGCACGAACCGCTACCAGAAAAACCATCTGGTGCCGTTCGGCGAATTTGTGCCGCTGGAGAACCTGCTGCGTCCGCTGGCGCCCTTCTTCGATCTGCCGATGTCCTCCTTCAGCCGCGGCGACTACCTGCAGCCGCAGCTGCAGGCGGCGGGCTATCGCCTTACCAGCGCCATCTGCTACGAGATCGTGCTGGGCGAGCAGGTGCGCGCCAATTTCCATCCCGACACCGATTTTCTGCTTACCGTCTCCAACGATGCCTGGTTCGGCCACTCTATCGGCCCGTGGCAGCACTTCCAGATGGCGCGCATGCGCGCGCTGGAGCTGGGGCGTCCGCTGCTGCGCGGCACCAACAACGGCGTGACCGCGGTAGTGAATGCGCAGGGCGAAGTCGAGAAGATCCTGCCGCAGTTTACCCGCGGCGTGCTGCTGGATAAGGTGACGCCAACCACTGGCGAAACGCCATACGCCCATGCCGGACTGTGGCCGGTATGGCTGTTAACGCTGTGCGCCGCCCTGCTGGCGCTGTGGCGCCGCAAAGCCTGACCTGCTGACGGCGGCGAGCAACCTGCTCGCCGCCTTCTTCCCCATTTTCCGCTCGCTTTCTCACCTTCCTTCACGATTTTCTGCTGCGCCAGCGATCTGGCACGATGCTTGCTCTTAGTAACCCTGTTTCCTGTAAACCTGGCGGACTAACGCGTTAACGCGAGCTGCGCTGCACCGTTTAAAGGCAGCGCGACGCACCCGGAGCGCGCAACCCGAGAAATACGCCTCAATTTGGTGCGGAACACTTCGCAAAATAAGAAACTTTTTCGTTTCATAACGTTAACAATCCGCTATGTTAGTGAATATTCTTAGCGCGCCAACGCGATGAGATAACAAAAAAAGCAGCAGGAAATACACACAACATCACACATCTGCGCAGTTTATATTCTGCGCGACATCTCTTGAAGGAGTTGGACCATGCAGATTCGCAAAGTGGCATTATCGCTTTTGCTGGCGGGCGCTGCGGCAGCGGGCGCAGCCCAGGCAGAAGACCTCAGCGGCACCCTGAAGAAAATCAGCGATAATGGCGTTATCGTCGTGGGGCATCGCGAGTCCTCTGTTCCTTTTTCTTATTACGACAATCAGCAAAAAGTCGTGGGCTATTCGCAGGCTTACTCCAACGCCATCGTTGAGGCAATCAAAGCGAAGCTGAACAAGCCGGATCTGCAGGTCAAGATGATCCCTATCACCTCGCAGAACCGTATTCCGCTGCTGCAGAACGGCACCTACGACTTCGAGTGCGGCTCAACCACCAATAACCTTGAGCGCCAGAAACAGGCGGCGTTCTCCGACACCATTTTCGTTATCGGCACGCGTCTGCTGGTGAAAAAAGGCGGCGACATTAAAGATTTCGCCGATCTGAAAGGCAAAACCGTGGTCGTCACCTCCGGCACCACCTCGGAAGTGCTGCTGCATAAGCTGAACGACGAGAAGAAAATGGAGATGCGCATCATCAGCGCGAAAGATCACGGCGACTCGTTCCGCACGCTGGAAACCGGCCGCGCCGTCGCCTTCATGATGGATGACGCCCTGCTGGCTGGCGAACGCGCTAAGGCGAAAAAGCCGGACAACTGGGAGATCGTCGGCACGCCGCAGTCGAAAGAGGCCTATGGCTGCATGCTGCGTAAAGACGACGCGTCGTTCAAAACCCTGGTCGATGACACCATCGCCAAAGCGCAGACCTCGGGCGAAGCCGCAAAATGGTTTGATACCTGGTTCAAGCAGCCTATTCCGCCGAAGAACCTGAACCTGAACTTCGACCTCTCAACGGATATGCAGACGCTGTTCAAAACGCCGAACGACAAAGCACTGAACTAACAACGACAACAAGGGCGGCCTCGCCGCCCTCTCGATTGCTGAAAACCCGGCGCGGACAGACAAGCTGCTCAGGTCGTTCCCCTGAAGCAGGCAGTACAGACGCCGTTCATCAATCTTCAGGGTAGCTTAGCTACCCTTTTTTACCGGAGCTCGTTATGGGTATCGACTGGAACTGGGGCATCTTTCTCGAACAGGCCCCGTTCGGCAACACGACCTACCTTGGCTGGCTGTGGTCCGGATTTCAGGTGACCATTGCGGTCTCCTGCTGCGCCTGGATTATCGCCTTTCTTGTAGGATCCTTCTTCGGCATTCTGCGTACCGTGCCTAACCGCTTGCTTTCAGCGATCGGCACCTGCTACGTAGAGCTGTTCCGCAACATTCCGCTGATCGTGCAGTTTTTCTTCTGGTATCTGGTGGCGCCAGAGCTGGTGGGCGAGAAGCTCGGCATGTGGTTTAAAGCGGAGCTGGACCCCAACATCCAGTTTTTCACCGCGTCGGTGATCTGCCTCGGCCTGTTTACCGCCGCACGCGTCTGCGAGCAGGTGCGCGCCGCTATTCAGTCACTGCCGCGTGGGCAAAAGAACGCCGGTCTGGCGATGGGATTGACCCTGCCGCAGACCTACCGTTACGTGCTGCTGCCTAACGCCTACCGCGTGATTGTGCCGCCGATGACCTCGGAAATGCTCAACCTGGTGAAGAACTCCGCTATCGCCTCGACCATCGGGCTGGTGGATATGGCGGCGCAGGCGGGCAAGCTGCTCGACTACTCGGCGCACGCCTACGAGTCGTTCACCGCAATTACCCTGGCCTATATCGCCATTAACCTGGTGATCATGCTGATCATGAGTCTGGTGGAGCGCAAGGTGCGCCTGCCGGGTAATGTGGGAGGAAAATAATGTACGAGTTTGACTGGAGTTCCATTCCTCCCAGCCTGCCCTACCTGCTTAACGGCATGGTGATTACGCTGAAGATCACCGTAACCGCGGTGGTGTTCGGCATTATCTGGGGCACGCTGCTGGCGGTGATGCGGCTGTCGACCTTTAAGCCGATCAGCTGGTTCGCCAAAATTTATGTCAACCTGTTCCGCTCGGTGCCGCTGGTCATGGTGCTGCTGTGGTTCTATCTGGTGGTGCCAAGCTTCCTGCAGCAGGTGCTGGGCCTGTCGCCCAAAACCGATATCCGGCTGATATCAGCCATGGTCGCTTTTTCGCTGTTTGAAGCGGCGTACTACTCAGAAATTATTCGTGCCGGCATCATCAGTATCTCACGTGGGCAGGGCAACGCCGCGCTGGCGCTGGGCATGACGCAGTGGCAGGCGATGCAGCTGATTATTCTGCCGCAGGCGTTTCGCGCCATGGTGCCGCTGCTGCTGACGCAGGGCATCGTGCTGTTCCAGGATACCTCGCTGGTCTATGTCTTAAGCCTGGCGGACTTTTTCCGCACCGCGTCCACCATTGGCGAGCGCGACGGCACCCAGGTGGAAATGGTTCTCTTCGCCGGTCTGGTCTACTTCGTTATCAGCCTGAGCGCTTCGCTGTTGGTCAGCTATCTAAAAAGAAAAAGGACGGTTTAAATGATTAGCCTGAAAAATGTTTCTAAGTGGTATGGTCACTTTCAGGTGCTGACCGACTGCACGACCGACGTCCAGAAAGGGGAAGTGGTGGTAGTGTGCGGGCCGTCAGGCTCGGGCAAATCGACCCTGATCAAAACCGTTAACGGTCTGGAGCCGATTCAGCAGGGCAATATTCTGGTGAACGGCACCGAAGTGAACAACAAGAAAACCAATCTGGCGCAGCTGCGCAGCAAGGTCGGCATGGTGTTCCAGCACTTCGAGCTGTTTCCCCACCTCAGCATCATCGATAACCTGGTGCTGGCGCAGGTAAAAGTGCTGAAGCGCGACAAAACCGCCGCGCGGGATAAAGGTCTCAAGCTGCTCGATCGCGTCGGGCTGACCGCTCATGCGCAGAAGTTTCCCGGCCAGCTGTCGGGCGGCCAGCAGCAGCGCGTGGCGATTGCGCGCGCGCTCTGCATGGATCCTATCGCCATGCTGTTCGACGAACCGACCTCAGCGCTCGATCCGGAAATGATCAACGAAGTGCTCGACGTCATGGTGGAGCTGGCGCAGGAGGGTATGACGATGATGGTGGTGACGCACGAAATGGGCTTCGCCCGCAAAGTAGCGAACCGCGTCATTTTCATGGATGAAGGCAAAATTATTGAAGATACGCGCAAAGACGACTTCTTTAATAATCCGCAGTCGGATCGTGCGAAGGATTTTCTGGCGAAGATTCTGCACTAATTAATCCGGCGCGCGTCATTAAGCACTGAACGACGGCGCATTCGCCTGGCAAGCGGAGGGGATGGCCTGAACGCCTTTGCGATCGGGCCATCTTATCCACGTTAGCACAATTGCCCCGCCCGCCCCTTCCTACGGCTCAAACGGCTGGCGCTGGAACTGATCGTGTCCACACTCCGGGCAGCGCGTTAACGTCTCCGGGGTATAAATTGCGCGCGTAAAATGACACTTCTCGCACACCAGATTGCCCAGCCCTACTACCTCGCCGCTCTGATAAACGCCGTGATGATGGAGATCCTGAAACACTTCGCGCCACTCCAGCTGACTCTTGTCGGTAATATCCGCCAGCTCTTTCCACAGGCTCTCACGCATAATGCGCATAAACAGCGAATCACTCGCCTTCTCTGGCTGATGCACCTCCTGATAGCTGCGTGCGAACTCCTCTAAATCGCGTCGAACCGCCGCCAGCGCCCGGTCGATCTCGTCCGGCGTCGCGGACTCGCTGGCCATTAGCTGCTGACGTCGTGACGTCACCAGCGCGCCGATATCCCGATCGCCCTGGCGCAGGCGCTCCGTCAGCGCGGCCAGGGATTCACGGTAAATTTGCGCCACTTTGTTCATTTTGTTCTCCTTTCTGCGCGAGTAAGCCAGCTTTAAGTTTAGCCGCTTTATGCCGTTTGCCGCGCTGTTTAGCAAAGCGGATCGGAATATGAGAGCGGGATACGGCCTTCCGCGAGAAATCGCCGCAACAGGTCGGTGAAGTGTTGTTGACCGGCAGCCATATGGGTATGCTATGCGGATCTTAAAGTAAGCTAAGCGTTATTCATTAAGGACCACAGGCTGCCATGCAAGAGCAATACCGCCCGGAAGAGATAGAATCCCGCGTCCAGCAACACTGGGACGAAAACCAAACGTTCAAAGTGATCGAAGATGAGAGCAAAGAGAAATATTACTGCCTCTCCATGCTGCCCTATCCTTCTGGCCGCCTACATATGGGCCACGTGCGTAACTACACCATCGGCGACGTGATCGCCCGTTACCAGCGTATGCTCGGCAAAAACGTGCTGCAGCCGATCGGCTGGGACGCGTTCGGCCTGCCGGCGGAAGGCGCCGCGGTAAAAAACAACACCGCGCCCGCGCCGTGGACCTATGACAACATCGAATATATGAAGAACCAGCTCAAACTGCTGGGCTTTGGCTACGACTGGAGCCGCGAGCTGGCCACCTGCAAGCCGGAGTACTACCGCTGGGAACAGTGGTTCTTCACCAAACTCTATGAAAAAGGCCTGGTTTATAAAAAAACCTCGGCGGTGAACTGGTGCCCGAACGATCAAACGGTGCTGGCAAACGAACAGGTTATCGACGGCTGCTGCTGGCGCTGCGATACCAAAGTCGAGCGCAAAGAGATCCCGCAGTGGTTCGTTAAAATCACCGACTATGCCGATGAGCTGCTTAACGATCTCGATACGCTGGAAGACTGGCCAGAGCAGGTCAAAACCATGCAGCGTAACTGGATCGGCCGCTCAGAAGGGGTCGAAATTACCTTTGACGTCGCCGATAGCGAAGAGAAAGTCACCGTCTACACCACGCGCCCGGATACCTTCCTCGGCGCCACCTACGTCGCGGTCGCCGCTGGCCATCCGCTGGCGCTGCAGGCTTCAATGGGCAACCCGGCGCTGGCTGACTTTATCGCCGAGTGCCGCAACACCAAAGTCGCCGAGGCGGACATGGCGACGATGGAGAAAAAAGGCATGGCGACCGGCCTGTTCGCCATCCATCCGCTGACCGGCGATAAAGTGCCGGTCTGGGTGGCTAACTTCGTGCTGATGGAGTACGGCACCGGCGCCGTGATGGCGGTTCCGGCGCATGACCAGCGCGACTGGGAGTTCGCCACCAAATACGATCTGCCGATCAAGCCGGTGGTGCTGAACCAGGACGGCAGCGAGCCGGACGTCAGCGCCGCCGCAATGACCGAAAAAGGCACGCTGTTCAACTCCGGTGAATTTGATGGCCTGAGCCATGAGGCGGGCTTCAACGCTATCGCCGACGCGCTGGCCGCGAAAGGCGTCGGCGTGCGTAAGGTTAACTACCGCCTGCGCGACTGGGGCGTCTCCCGTCAGCGCTACTGGGGCGCGCCGATTCCGATGGTGACGCTGGAAGACGGCACCGTGATGCCGACGCCGGAAGATCAGCTGCCGGTGATCCTGCCGGAAGATGTGGTAATGGACGGCATCACCAGCCCGATCAAAGCGGACCCGGAGTGGGCGAAAACCACCGTTAACGGCCAGCCGGCGCTGCGTGAAACCGACACCTTCGACACCTTCATGGAGTCCTCCTGGTACTACGCGCGCTATACCTGCGCCAACTACGATGAGGGCATGCTGGATCCGGCGGCGGCCAACTACTGGCTGCCGGTCGATCAGTATGTCGGCGGAATTGAACACGCCATCATGCACCTGATGTATTTCCGCTTCTATCACAAGCTGCTGCGCGACGCAGGCCTGGTGACCTCGAATGAGCCGGCGAAGCGTCTGCTGTGTCAGGGTATGGTGCTCGCAGATGCCTTCTACTACCTCGGCGCCAACGGCGAGCGCAACTGGGTTTCTCCGGTCGACGTCACCGTCGAGCGCGACGAGAAAGGCCGCATTGTGAAAGCGACCGACAGCCAGGGCCGCGAGGTGATTTACGCCGGCATGAGCAAAATGTCGAAGTCGAAAAACAACGGCATCGACCCGCAGCTGATGGTTGAGCGCTACGGCGCAGACACGGTTCGCCTGTTTATGATGTTCGCCTCCCCGGCCGAGATGACGCTGGAGTGGCAGGAGTCAGGCGTTGAAGGCGCGAACCGCTTCCTGAAGCGCGTATGGAAACTGGCCTACGAGCACACGGCGAAAGGCGCAACGGCGGCGCTGGATATCGGCAGCCTTAACGACGATCAGAAGGCGCTGCGTCGCGATCTGCATAAAACCATCGCCAAAGTCTCCGACGACATCGGCCGTCGCCAGACCTTCAACACCGCCATCGCGGCGATTATGGAGCTGATGAACAAGCTGGCGCGCGCGCCGCAGGAAAGCGAGCAGGATCGCGCGCTGATGCAGGAAGCGCTGCTGGCCGTGGTCCGCATGCTCTATCCGTTTACCCCGCACGCCAGCTATGTGCTGTGGCAGGAGCTGGGCGGCGCAGGCAGCGTGGATAACGCCGACTGGCCGGTAGCGGACGAGGCGGCGATGGTGGAAGAGTCGCTGCTGGTAGTGGTGCAGGTAAATGGTAAAGTCCGTGGTAAAATTACCGTGGCCGCCGACGCGACGCAGGAGCAGGTTCAGGCTCGCGCCGCCCAGGAACATCTGGTGGCGAAGTACCTTGACGGCGTCACCATCCGTAAAGTGATTTATGTACCCGGCAAACTGCTTAACCTGGTCGTAGGTTAAGTTCAGGAGGAACTGTGCGACATCTGATTATCAGGCTGTTTGTCCTGCTGGCGGTGATGGTTACCGCCGGCTGTGGTTTTCATCCGCGCGGCACCACGCAGGTGCCGAGCGAACTGAAAACGCTGATCTTGAACAGCGGCGATCCGTACGGTCCGCTGGCGCGCACGGTGCGTCAGCAGCTGCGCATCAACAACGTCACCCTCGTTGAAGATACGAAGCAGAACCGTACCGACATCCCGACGCTGCGCCTGGGCGCGGAAACGCAGGGCCGCGATACCGCCTCGGTGTTTATCAGCGGTACCACCGCGGAATACTCGCTGATGATGAACGTGACGGCGCAGGTGCTGCTGCCGGGCAAAGGCATCTATCCGATCAGCACCACGGTGTATCGTTCGTTCTTCGATAACCCGAACGCGGCGCTGGCAAAAGATGCCGAGCAGGACATGATCGTGCAGGAGATGCGTCAGCGCGCCGCGGAGCAGCTGGTGCGTAAACTGCTGACCGTGCACGCCGCGCAGCTAAACCAGAAAGAGACGCTGCCGGCGTCTGCCAGCGAACCTGCGGTGCCCGCGCCAGCCTCCTCCTCTTCCGCTACCAGTACGCGATGATCAGGATCTATCCTGAGCAGCTTGGCGCGCAGCTCCGTGAGGGGCTGCGCGCCTGCTATTTGTTAGCCGGAAACGAGCCGCTGCTGCTACAGGAGAGCGCCGACGCGATACGCGCCGCCGCCGTCGCGCAGGGGTTCGAGGAGCATCTCAGCTTTACGCTTGACGCCCAGACCGACTGGGAAAGCCTCTTTGCCAGCTGTCAGGCGCTCAGCCTGTTCGCGCAGCGTCAGACAATGACGCTGCTGTTTCCGGAAAACGGCCCTAACGCCGCGATGGCCGAACAGCTCAACAAGCTGGCGGGTCTGCTGCACGCCGATATTTTGCTCATTTGCCGCCTGGCGAAGCTGACTAAAGCCCAGGAGAACAGCGCATGGTTTAAAGCGCTCTCCGCCCATGGCGTGCTGGTGCCGTGTCAGACGCCGGAGCAGGCGCAGCTGCCGCGCTGGGTAGCGACGCGCGCCAAAAGCATGAAGCTCTCGGTAGACGACGCGGCGATCCAGCTGCTCTGCTACTGCTATGAAGGCAATCTTCTCGCGCTGGCGCAGGCGCTGGAGCGTCTGTCGCTGCTCTGGCCCGACGGCAAGCTGACGCTGCCGCGCGTGGAAGAGGCGGTAAGCGATGCGGCGCACTTTACCCCGTTTCACTGGGTGGACGCGCTGCTGGCGGGCAAAAGCAAGCGCGCGCTGCACATTCTGCACCAGCTGGAAAAAGAAGAGAGCGAGCCGGTGATCCTGCTGCGCACCCTGCAGCGCGATTTAATGACGCTGCTGCACCTGCAGCGCCATCAGGCGCAGCAGCCGCTGCGCGCGCTGATGGATCAGCAGCGCATCTGGCAGAACCGCCGCGCGCTGTTTACCGAGGCGCTACAGCGCGTGGACGGCGCGCGCCTGCAGCGCGCGATTCGCCTGCTGACGCAGATTGAACTCACCCTGAAGCAGGATTACGGACAGCGTATCTGGCCGCAGCTGGAGACGCTCTCGCTGCTGCTTTGTCATCGGCATTTTCCTGCGAGCTTCGCCAGTGTCTGACCTTCACGCCCTGTTCGGCGGTACCTTCGATCCCATCCACTTCGGCCATTTACGGCCGGTAGAGGCGCTGGCGCAGCAGACCGGGCTGGCGCGCGTGCTGCTGCTGCCCAACAACGTGCCGCCGCATCGTCCGCAGCCGGAAGCCAGCGCGGCGCAGCGCGTCGACATGCTGCGCTGCGCCATTCAGGACCGCCCGCTGTTCGCTATCGATACCCGCGAGCTGAAGCGCGAAACGCCGTCGTGGACGGTGGCGACGCTGGAGGCGCTGCGTGCCGAACGCGGGCCGGATCGGCCGCTGGGATTTATCATTGGTCAGGACTCGCTGCTCAACCTGTCGAGCTGGCACCGCTGGCAGGATTTGCTGTCGCTTTGCCACCTGCTGGTGTGCAAGCGTCCCGGCTACCCGACCAGGATGGCGTCGCCGGAGATGCAGCGCTGGCTGGAGAGCCATCTGGCAAGCGAGCCGGCGCAGCTGCATCGGCAGCCCGCCGGCTTTATCTGGCTGGCCGATACGCCGCTGGTGGATATCTCCGCTACGGAAATCCGTCAGCGCCGCCACGCCGGCCTGTCGTGCGAGCAGCTGTTGCCGCCGGCCGTAATCGACTATATCGACCGCGCAGGCCTCTATCTGAAATAAGCGCCAGCCGGGCGTATATCGCATCACTAAAGGCGTGCTATACTGCGCGGCTCAATTTTTTGGCTGCCTTATCGGGGCCAGCAGCCGGCCCGCTACTATCCGTATTAAAGGGGAACCTTTTGCAAGGTAAAGCACTCCAAGAGTTCGTTATTGATAAGATTGATGATCTTAAAGGTCAGGATATCGTCGCGCTCGACGTTCAGGGTAAATCCAGCATCACCGACTGCATGATCATCTGCACCGGCACCTCAACGCGTCACGTTTCGTCGATCGCCGATCACGTGGTGCAGGCGTCGCGCGCTGCCGGTTTGATCCCGCTCGGCGTGGACGGCAAAAACGCCGCCGACTGGGTGGTGGTCGATCTGGGCGACGTCATCGTGCACGTCATGCAGGAAGAGAGCCGCCAGCTTTATGAGCTGGAAAAACTCTGGAGCTGACGCGTGAAACTGCAGCTTGTGGCCGTGGGCACAAAGATGCCCGACTGGGTGCAAACCGGTTTCACTGAGTATCTGCGTCGTTTTCCCAAAGATATGCCGCTGGAGCTGGTGGAAGTCTCTGCCGGAAAACGCGGTAAAAACGCCGATATAAAGCGTATCCTGGAAAAAGAAGGCGAGGCGATGCTGGCCGCGACCGGCAAGGGCAACCGCATCGTCACGCTTGATATTCCCGGCCAGCCGTGGGAGACGCCTCAGCTTGCTCAGCAGCTGGAGCGCTGGAAACAGGACGGCCGCGACGTCAGCCTGTTGATTGGCGGTCCGGAAGGATTATCGCCCGCCTGCAAAGCCGCCGCCGAGCAGAGCTGGTCGCTTTCCGCGTTAACGCTGCCTCATCCGCTGGTGCGCGTGCTGGTCGCTGAAAGCCTCTATCGCGCCTGGAGCATCACCGCCAATCATCCTTATCATCGTGAATGACCGGTAAGGCTAACCCCGACATTTTAAGTAGCGGATGAAATTACAAAGCAACGCCTTTCGCGATTACAGTGCCGAACAGAAACTCTTTGTCCGTCGGGCGTTAATTGCGTTCTTCGGAATTCTGGTGCTTTCCAGCGTGCTGGTGGTCAATCTTTACCACCTGCAAATTCTGCGCTTTGAAGATTACAGTACCCGCTCCAACGAAAACCGCATCAAACTGGTGCCGGTGGCCCCCAGCCGCGGCATTATCTACGATCGCAATGGCACCGCGCTGGCGCTTAACCGCACCATCTATCAGGCAGAGCTGGTGCCGGAAAAAGTCGACAACCTCAAGCAGACGCTCGCAGATTTACGCCCGGTGCTGGATATCACCGACGAGGATCTTGACGCCTTCGAAAAAGAGCGTAAGCGCTCGCGTCGCTTTACCTCTATCCCCGTCAAGATCGGCCTCAACGACGTGCAGGTGGCGCGTTTCGCCGTCAACCAGTACCGTTTTCCCGGCGTCGAGGTGAAAGGCTATCAGCGGCGCTACTACCCTTACGGCCCAACGCTGACGCACGTGGTTGGCTACGTCTCTAAAATCAACGACCGCGACGTGGCGCGCCTCGATAAAGAGGGCAAGTGGCCGAACTACGCCGCGACGCATGATATCGGCAAGCTAGGCATAGAAAGCTACTACGAAGATGTGCTGCACGGCATTACCGGCTATGAAGAGGTTGAGGTGAACAACCGCGGCCGGGTGATCCGCCAGCTGCACGAGCAGTCACCGCAGGCGGGACGTGACATCTGGCTGACCATCGATCTTAAGCTGCAGCAGTATATCGAAACCCTGCTGGCCGGCAGCCGCGCGGCGGTGGTGGTCAGCGACCCGCGCACCGGCGAGATTCTGGCGATGGTCTCCACGCCCAGTTACGATCCGAATCTTTTCGTTGACGGTATTTCAGGTAAAGATTATCGCGGCCTGCTCAACGACGAGAACCGTCCACTCTATAACCGCGCCATCCAGGCCTCTTATCCGCCCGCCTCGACGGTGAAACCCTATGTGGCGGTTTCCGCGCTAAGCGCCGGCGTCATTACCCGCAATACCAGCCTGTTTGACCCGGGCTGGTGGCAGCTGCCCGGATCGGAGAAACGCTATCGCGACTGGAAAAAGTGGGGGCACGGCCGCCTCAACGTCACCAAATCGCTGGAAGAATCGGCGGATACCTTCTTTTATCAGGTGGCGTATGACATGGGCATCGATCGCCTGTCGGAGTGGATGAATAAATTTGGCTACGGCCACCGCACCGGCATCGATCTGCCGCAGGAGAGCGCCGGCAACATGCCGACGCGCGAATGGAAGATGAAGCGCTTTAAAAAGCCGTGGTATCAGGGCGACACCATTCCAGTTGGCATTGGTCAGGGCTACTGGACCGCAACGCCGCTGCAGATGAACAAAGCGCTGATGATCCTGATTAACGACGGCGTGGTAAAAGTGCCTCATCTGCTGCGCGCCACGCGCGAGGGACGCACCATGGTGCCCTGGCGACAGCCGCCAGGCGAACCGATCGGCGACGTTCACTCCGGCTACTGGGAGATCGCTAAAGACGGCATGTATGGCGTAGCGAACCGCGCAAACGGCACGGCGCATAAAAGCTTCGCCGACGCGCCCTATAAAATCGCCGCTAAATCGGGTACCGCGCAGGTCTTTGGCCTGAAAGAGAACGAGACCTATAACGCGCACAAAATCGCCGAACGCCTGCGCGATCATAAACTGATGACGGCGTTCGCTCCCTATGACAAACCGCGCGTCGCCGTCACGATGATTCTGGAAAACGGCGGCGCCGGTCCGGCGGTCGGCACGGTGATGAGACAAATTCTCGACCACATTATGCTGGGCGACAACAATACGGCTCTGCCGGACGCGGTGCCTACCCCGCCCGGCTACGAAGGTGAATAACGATGTCGATGAACGATAGTCCGCAGAAAAGGTCGATCTGGACGCGTATCCACATCGATCCGCTGTTTATGCTGGTGATTCTGGCGCTGCTCGCCTATAGCGCCATCGTGATCTGGAGCGCCAGCGGCCAGGATCCGGGCATGATGGAGCGTAAAATCGGCCAGATTGCGATGGGCCTGGTGATGATGCTGGTGCTGGCCCAGGTACCGCCGCGCGTCTATGAGGGCTGGGCGCCCTATCTCTATATTATCTGCGTGATATTGCTGATTGCGGTGGACGCTTTTGGCCATATCAGTAAAGGGGCGCAGCGCTGGCTCGACCTGGGCGTAGTGCGCTTCCAGCCCTCGGAGATCGCCAAAATCGCCGTGCCGCTGATGGTGGCGCGCTTTATCAACCGCGACGTCTGTCCGCCCACCTTAAAGAATACCGGCATCGCGCTGATTCTGATCTTTATGCCGACGCTGCTGGTCGCGGCGCAGCCCGACCTCGGCACCTCAATTTTGATCGCCGCCTCCGGGCTGTTCGTGCTGTTTCTCTCCGGCATGAGCTGGAAGCTGATCGGCGTAGCGGTGCTGCTGGTCGCGGCCTTTATTCCGGTGCTCTGGTTCTTCCTGATGCACGACTATCAGCGCGACCGCGTAATGATGCTGCTCGATCCGGAAAGCGATCCGCTCGGCGCGGGCTACCATATCATTCAGTCGAAAATCGCCATCGGCTCCGGCGGGCTGCGCGGCAAGGGCTGGCTGCACGGCACCCAGTCGCAGCTGGAATTTTTGCCGGAGCGCCACACCGACTTTATTTTCGCCGTGCTTGCAGAAGAGCTTGGCCTGGTGGGCGTGCTGGTCCTGCTGGTGCTTTATCTGCTGCTGATCCTGCGCGGTCTGGTGATCGCCGCGCGCGCTCAGACCACCTTCGGCCGCGTGATGGCGGGCGGATTGATGCTGATCTTGTTCGTTTATGTTTTTGTTAATATTGGCATGGTAAGTGGTATCTTACCGGTGGTTGGCGTCCCTCTACCGCTGGTCAGCTATGGCGGCTCGGCGCTCATCGTGCTTATGGCGGGATTTGGCATCGTGATGTCGATCCATACTCACAGAAAAATGTTATCTAAAAGCGTTTAAGAGGCTGCACATGCGTAAGGAATGGCCTGCTGTTGCTCTGGCACTACTGGTTTTGACCGCCTGTACCACCACGCAGGAACCGCAAAATACCGCGCCGCCGCAACCGGCCTATAACGGCCCGGTGGTGGAAATTCCGGGCGTCGAGCCGAAATATGAGCCTGTTGATCCCGGCACCAGCCAGGATTACAGCGCGAACGGCAAGTCTTACCGTATCGTCAAGGATCCCTCTAACTTCAGCGAGGTCGGATTAGCCGCCTGGTACGGCGACGAGGCGCAGGGCAAGCGCACCGCCATCGGCGAAAGTTACGATCCCGACGCGCTGAGCGCTGCGCACCCTACGCTGCCGCTGCCCAGCTACGTGCGCGTCACCAACCTCGCCAACGGCCGGCAGATCGTGGTGCGCGTCAACGATCGCGGTCCTTATACGCCCGGACGCATTATTGACCTGTCGCGCGCGGCGGGCGATCGCCTTAACATCAGCAACAATAGTCGCGTACGCGTCGATTACATCAAGGTCGCGCCGGACGGCACCCTCTCCGGCCCCGGCACAGTCGGTACCGTGGTGGCGAAGCAGAGCTACGCCCTGCCCGCGCGTCCCGATCTCGGCGGCAATGGCGTCATGAACGGCAGCAGCCCACCTGCCGCCGCGCCGGTGCCGGCGCAGGATATTCGCGCCGTTGATAATCGTACCCTGCAGAGCAACGGCGAGATGGGCGCCCCCGTCAGCAGCAGCGGCTTCCTCGGCGCGCCTCAGCCGCTGGCGAACGGCGTGCTGGAGGGCAGCGAGCCTGCGCCGCAGCCGATCGCCGCGCCTGCGGCTGCAGCGCCTGTCGCCAGCGGCACGGCCGCGCAGCCGTCCGGCGGTTTCGTGGTGCAGGTAGGCGCCATCAACGACGCCGCGCGCGCGCAGCAGATGGCGCAAAGTCTCGGAGAGAAATATGGCGTGCCCGGCTCGGTCGAGAATGCCGGCAACAACGTCTATCGCATTCAGCTCGGCGGTTTTAAAAACCGCGCCGACGCCGCTGCGCTGCAGCAGCGTCTGAACGCCAACGGCCAGGCTTCATTTATTACCAGCGCGCGTCGTTGACCGCCCGGCTTGCCGCGCTGGACATCTCTGCTAACAACAGAATGCCAAAGCCAGATGCCTGTAAAACAGGCATTTGCTATGATGAGCCACTTTTTTTTTAACCTTAACTCACGGATGTTGTAGTCCATAACATGAACACGCTGAAACCTTCTCGTTTTCTGAAACGCCTGACAGTGGGATCACTGGTCGCCTTTTCGCTCAGCCACGTAGCATTTGCTGATGACGTCAACCTTAAAACGATGATCCCGGGCGTGCCGGATATCGATGCCGAAGCCTATGTGCTGATCGACTACAACTCGGGCAAAGTGCTGGCCGAGAAGAACGCCGACGCCCGTCGCGATCCCGCCAGCCTGACCAAAATGATGACCAGCTATGTGATTGGTCAGGCGGTTAAAGCGGGCAAGATCCACCAGGAAGATATCGTGACCGTCGGCAAAGATGCCTGGGCGACCGGCAACCCGGTGTTCAAAGGCTCGTCGCTGATGTTCCTGAAGCCTGGCGATCGCGTGCCGGTTTCTCAGCTGACGCGCGGCATCGTGCTGCAGTCGGGCAACGACGCCTGCGTGGCGATGGCGGACTATGTCGCCGGCAGCCAGGACGCCTTTGTCGGCCTGATGAACAACTACGTGAAGGCGCTGGGCCTGCAGAATACCCACTTCCAGACGGTGCACGGCCTGGATGCGGAAGGCCAGTACAGCTCGGCGCGCGATATGGCGCTGATCGGCCAGGCGCTGATCCGCGACGTGCCGGACGAATACTCGGTTTATAAAGAGAAAGAGTTCACCTTTAATAATATTCGCCAGACCAACCGCAACGGTCTGCTGTGGGATACCAGCCTCAACGTTGACGGCATCAAAACCGGCCATACCGCTGCGGCAGGCTACAACATCGTCTCTTCCGCCACCGAAGGCCAGATGCGTTTGATTTCGGCGGTGCTGGGCGGCCGCACCTTCAAAGGACGCGAAGTCGAGAGCAAAAAACTGCTCACCTGGGGCTTCCGCTTTTTTGAAACCGTGGCGCCGCTGAAGGCGGGCAAAGAATTCGCCTCTGAGCCGGTCTGGTTCGGCAACAGCGATCGCGTGCAGCTGGGCGTAGAGAAAGACGCCTACCTGACCATTCCGCGCGGCCGCATGAAAGATTTGAAAGCCAGCTACGTGCTGAACAACAGCGAACTGCACGCGCCGCTGCAGAAAAATCAGGTAGTGGGCAGCATCAACTTCCAGCTTGACGGCAAGACCGTGGAACAGCGCCCGCTGGTGGTGCTGAACGAGGTGCAGGAAGGCGGATTCTTCGGCCGCATCATCGATTACATCAAGCTGATGTTCCATCACTGGTTCGGCTAAGCGGCCTGGCGGTTGAAAAGTCGCCACGTCGTCGCCATAACTACGCTATGATAATGCTCCCGCTTCGGCGGGAGCCTGTTTTTTATGCACCGGAGTCAATATGAAAACCAAACTGAATGAACTGCTCGAATTCCCTACTCCTTTTACCTATAAAGTGATGGGTCTGGCGCAGCCGGAGCTGGTTGATCAAGTGGTTGAAGTGGTGCAACGCCATGCGCCCGGCGACTACTCGCCCGACGTCAAGCCAAGCAGCAAAGGCAACTACCACTCGGTATCGATTACCATTAACGCCACGCATATCGAACAGGTGGAAACCCTGTATGAAGAGCTGGGCAATATCGATATCGTGCGCATGGTGCTGTAAGTGCCAGCGTCGGCGAAGGGTCTTGGTCTTGCCCTTTGCCGACGTTATACTCAGCCTTTCCTCCTCAATCGGACCGCCGTTTTGTCAGCAGATACGCTTCTTATTCGTCAGCTCGGCCAGCGCGACTGGCAGCCCGTCTCCGATGCCATGCATCAGTTCACCGATCGCCGCGACGGCGACAGCCGCGATGAAGTCTGGCTGGTAGAGCATCACGCCGTTTTCACCCAGGGCCAGGCCGGCAAGGCCGAGCATCTGCTGATGCCGGGCGATATTCCGGTGGTGCAGAGCGATCGCGGCGGCCAGGTCACCTACCACGGTCCGGGCCAGCAGGTGATGTACGTGCTGATTGACGTCAAGCGCCGCAAGATCGGCGTGCGCCAGCTGGTAACCGCGCTGGAAGAGACGGTGATCGACACCCTGGCGCACTTTGGCGTCGAGGCGCGCGCGCGTCCCGATGCGCCGGGCGTCTATGTCGGCGACGAAAAAATCTGCTCGCTCGGCCTGCGCATTCGTAAAGGCTGCTCGTTTCACGGTCTGGCGCTTAACGTCGCGATGGACTTAACGCCTTTTCTGCGCATCAATCCCTGCGGCTACGCCGGGATGCGCATGACGCAGCTCAGCGCCTTTCAGCCCGGCGTCAGCCTGGCGGACGTGCAGCCGCTGCTGGTAGCAGCCTTCGCGCGGCAGCTGGGCTTTACGCAAGTCGAATGGCTGGCGGCTGAATCCGCGCCGCTGCCTTAACCGTGCATGCGAATTTACAAAATTGTAACCTTTCCCGCCGCCGGACGGCTGTTTCTGTCAGGCGGAACTGATATAATTTTTGAAATTTTATCAAATAAAGTTGAAAGCTTTAGCGCTGGCCTGAAGGCAAAAGCTCTCATCACGCAATCCGACCGGAACCTGCAGACTTATGAGTAAACCAATTCAGATGGAACGCGGCGTCAAATATCGCGACGCAGATAAAATGGCGCTGATCCCGGTGAAAACCGTGGTGACCGAACGTCAGGAGCTGTTACGCAAGCCCGAATGGATGAAAATCAAGCTGCCCGCGGATTCCAGCCGCATTCAGGGCATTAAGGCGGCGATGCGCAAAAACGGGCTGCACTCGGTGTGCGAAGAGGCCTCCTGCCCTAACCTGGCCGAATGCTTTAACCACGGCACTGCGACCTTCATGATCCTCGGCGCCATCTGTACCCGCCGCTGCCCGTTCTGCGACGTAGCGCACGGCCGTCCTAACGCGCCGGACGCAGGCGAACCGCTGAAGCTGGCGCAGACCATCGCCGATATGGCGCTGCGCTATGTGGTTATCACCTCGGTAGACCGTGACGACCTGCGAGACGGCGGCGCGCAGCACTTCGCCGACTGTATCAGCGCGATTCGCGAAAAAAACCCGACCATTAAAATTGAAACCCTGGTGCCCGATTTCCGCGGCCGTATGGATCGCGCGCTGGAAATCCTCACCGCCACGCCGCCGGACGTCTTTAACCATAACCTTGAGAACGTGCCGCGCGTTTACCGTCAGGTTCGTCCGGGGGCAAACTACGACTGGTCGCTGAAGCTGCTGGAACGCTTTAAAGAAGCGCATCCGTCGATCCCGACTAAATCAGGGCTGATGGTAGGTCTTGGCGAAACCAACGCGGAAATTATTGAAGTCATGCGCGACCTGCGCCGCCACGGCGTCACCATGCTGACGCTGGGCCAGTATTTGCAGCCGAGCCGCCATCATCTGCCGGTTCAGCGCTACGTCAGCCCGGCCGAGTTCGATGAGATGAAAGAGGAAGCGCTGGCGATGGGCTTTACCCATGCCGCATGCGGGCCTTTTGTGCGCTCTTCCTACCATGCGGATATGCAGGCGAAAGGCCTGGAAGTGAAGTAATCCGTCACCTTATCGCGGGCAATAAAAAACCAGACGTTTCTGTCTGGTTTTTTTATGTCGGTGAGAAATAAATGGTTACATCTATTCTCTGGCGGTCATGCATCACTCTTTATGAGTAACGCGCTCTGCCGGAACATCTTCAGCCGTTGTCCTGGTTGCGGTGGGTTCTTCGTCTTTCATGGCTTTTTTAAAGCCTTTGATTGCGGAGCCCAGATCGCCACCCAGTGAACGTAACTTGTTGGTGCCAAAAAGCAGTACGATAAGCGCACCGATGATCAGCAGTTTGGCAATACTGATACCTTCCATACTTTACCTTTTCAACCTAAGCGAAAATGAACAGTGCTATTTACGCGCAGATCGCGCTCAACCTCAACTAGATTCTGTAACAGAGTAAGATTGTTTACGCAGCGTTAAATAAAGCGGCTTAAAAACGCCTGGGTTCGCGGGTGCTGCGGCTGCGCGATCACCTGCTCGGGCGGCCCCTGCTCCACGACCACGCCGCCATCCATAAACACCACCCGATCGGCCGCTTCGCGCGCGAAACCAATTTCATGAGTCACCACGATCATGGTCAGCCCCTGATCCGCCAGGGTGCGCATGGTGGCGAGCACTTCGCCTACCAGCTCAGGATCCAGCGCAGATGTCGGCTCGTCAAACAGCATCAGCGTCGGCTTAATCGCCAGCGCGCGGGCGATCGCCACGCGCTGCTGCTGACCGCCGGAAAGGTGCCGCGGCCAGGCGTCTGCCTTGTCGCTCAGGCCCACCGTCGCCAGCAGCGAGCGCGCGTAGGCGATCGCCTCGTGACGCGGAAATTTATGCACGCCGACAGGCGCCTCAATAATGTTTTGCAGCACCGTCAGATGGGGATAGAGGTTGAACTGCTGAAATACCATGCCGATCTTCTGCCGCTGATGGGCGATTTTACGCGGCGAGAGGCGGTGCAAAATGCCCTTTTTCAGCTCGTAGCCAATCTGCTGCTCTCCCACCATAATCGAGCCGCCGTTCATATCTTCCAGATGGTTGATGCAGCGCAGAAAGGTCGATTTCCCCGAGCCGGACGGACCAAGGATCACCACCACCTCGCCTGGATAGACGTCAAGGTCGATCCCTTTCAATACCTGGTTATGGCCGTAACTTTTATGCACGTTACGCGCGCTGACCAAAGGCGTGACAGCACTCATATATCCTCCTTCTGCAGCAGACGCGCGCCGGAGAGCGGCGTGGTTGCGCGCGATTTCACCGCCTCTACCGTGCGGCGGGTGCCGCGCGCGTAGTAGCGCTCTATCGCCGACTGGCCAACGTTCAGGATCGACGTGATCAGCAGATACCAGATCACCGCCACCATCAGCATCGGGATAATTTCAAAGGTGCGGTTGTAGATCGCCTGCACCGAATAGAGCAGATCGCCCATGGCGATCACGCTCACCAGCGAGGTCGCTTTGATCATGCTGATCAGCTGGTTGCCGCTGGGCGGAATAATGGCGCGCATCGCCTGCGGAATAATAATGCGTCGCAGCGCGCGACTGCGGCTCATGCCGAAGGCCTGGGTGGTTTCGACCTGACCGTTGTCCACCGACAGCAGTCCGGCGCGAATAATCTCCGCCATATAGGCCGCCTCGTTCAGCGCCAGCCCGGCGATAGCCGCCGTCAGCGGCGTGATCAGGTCGTTGGTGTTCCAGCTGGCCCAGGTCAGGGATGTCCAGGGCAGCGTCAGCGAGATCGTCGGAAACAGTGTCGAGAGGTTGTACCAGAATATCAGCTGCACCAGCAGCGGCGTGCCGCGAAAAAACCAGATATAGAGGCTGGCGATGCCGCTCAGCAGACGGTTTTCCGACAGGCGCCACACCGCCAGCAGCAGCCCCAGCCCGGTGCCGAGGATCATCGAGACCACGGTGAGGCCAAGCGTGATTTCCAGCCCCTTCAGCACCGACGCCTCGGTGAACCACTGCAGCACCACCTTCCACTCGAAGTTCGGGTTAGTTGCCACCAGCCAGAGAAAGTTCGAGGCGACGATCAGCGCCACAATCCAGGAGACCCAGCGTCCCCAGGCGGGTGCGCTGCGGGCGAAAGCCACGTCGCGCTGCTGCACGTCGGCCTTATCCCTGGCTCGTGTTTTGTGGATGATCGAACTCATTTTACCGCCCCTTTCGCCAGGTTAAGACCCGGCGCGCTAATCATATTGCCGTCCAGCTTCCACTTTTTCATGATGGCAGCGTAGGTGCCGTTTTGATAAAGCGTCTTATAGCCGTCCAGCACCACCTGGCCCAGCGGCGACCCTTTCGGCACTACCGTGCCCTGGAAGATATCGCCGAAGCCGTTTTTTTGCCCCTTGCCCGCCAGCTCAAGCTGGCCGCTCGCCTGCTCGATAAAATACGTCAGCGGCGCCTGCGATGAGAAGAAGGCGTCAGAGCGCTTCGAGCGCACCGCAAGAATCGAAGAGGGCTGGTCGGTAAAGGATTGCACCACCACGGCGGGTTTGCCTGCCGCCACGCACGCTTCCGACTGTTTGCGGATCACCTGCTCTGCCGATCCCGCCGCCATGACCGCGATGCGTTTGCCGCAGGTATCCTCCAGTCCGTTGATCTTTTTCGGATTGCCTTTTTGTACCCCAAACACCACGAACTCCTGCACAAAGTCGATAAAATCTACCTTCTGCTGACGATCCGGATAATCGCCTATCGGGCCGATCGCCAGCTGATAGCGCCCGGAATTGATACCGGAAAGCACCCCCGACAGGCCGCTGACGGTGGCATGCTCGATTTTTACGCCCAGCAGCTGGCTCAGCGCAAGGCTAAGGTCGGCGGACGCGCCGTCCAGAGCGTGCGGGCCGTTGACGATTTCATAGGGCGGAAAGGATCCGTTGTTCACGGAGATCATCTTGCCCGCCTGCTTAATCGCATCGGGCAGGCGGTCATGCAGTGCCCGATCGACCTGCTGCGCTGGAATGGCGTCGGCGGCGTGGGCCAGCGAGGCGCTCAGGCCAAGCGCCAGCAAAATGGCGGTTGCACTCTTTTTCACGGTGGTATCTCCCAGGCGATCTTAGTCTGTTTTGAGTTCCGGACGGGCAAAGCGACGATTTTCCAGCACCGGCAGCACGCTGCGCGCGTAGGCGATGCGCTGCGGATCGAGCTCAGCAAACACCAGCGCGGTCGACTCCGGCGCTTTAGCAATGGCGACGCCCAACGGATCGATGACCAGGCTATTGCCGATATTGCGCGGACCGCACTCGCCCACCGCGACCATATAGCAGGTGTTCTCCAGCGCGCGCGCCGTGGTCAGCAGCTCCCAGTGCATCTCTTTCAGCGGCCCTTTCACCCAGGCGGCGGGCAGCACCAGCACCTCCGCGCCGTCCAGCACCAGACGCCGCGCCAGTTCGGGAAAACGTACGTCGTAGCAGGTCATCAGCCCCACCTTCATGCCCGCAACCTCAACCAGCGGCGGGATTGCGGCACCAGGATTGACCCGCTGCGACTCCTGCATAGCAAAGGCGTCATACAGGTGCAGTTTTTCATAGGCGGCGATGATTTCACCGTTGCGCAGCGCCACCAGCACGTTCAGCGCTTTATCGCCCTCGGTCGGCACGTGCACGCTCATCATGGTGGTCAGCGCGCTGCCCTGGCTTTTCGCCAGCAGCTGCGTCAGAAACGGGCCGTCGAGCGGCTGAGCCGCCTTCAGCACCAGATCCGGGTCGGCGATATCGCGCGCCAGCACGCCTTCCGGCAGCACCAGCAGATCGGCACCGCCCGCTTCGGCGCGCGCCATTAAATCAAGGCAGATTGCCGTGTTTTCCTGCCATTCGCGGCTAACCGCGAACTGTCCCATCGCTACTTTCATCACAGGTCCCCCTTGCTGGCCGCCGGAAAGATCGCTTCCGGCGTCAGGCGCGTTTTCGTTAAACCCTGCAGATACAGCTCATCGGCAAAGTCGGCAATCATCTTCTTGTTAACCTCAAACCCGTTTTGATTCCAGCTGGCGGGCAATTCCTGCGCGGTGCGTCGCAAATCATCCAGCAGCCAGGGCGTGGTGTCGGCGTATTTTTCTCGCTTCTGCATCCATAGCCGCCATGAGCGGTCGATAGTGTCGCTAAGCGCCTGCGGCAGCCAGGGATGCGCCGCGGCCAGCGCCGGCTTGAGCGCCAGAATATGAATGCCCGGCACATAGCCGACCCGGTTGAAATAGGCGCTTTCCGCCTGCTGGAAATCGGCCTGAAGCTGGCGCAGCCCTGACCCCGGCAGGAAAAAGCCTTCCGGCATAAAGGGGGTAAACACCGCGTCCAGCTCGCCTTCCCGCAGCAGATCGAGCAGCGGGCGCTCGCCCGGCGCGGCTTCGATACGTCCCGGCCGGCCAAAGCCCGCCAGGCGATCGACGACGGGATGCGCTGCCGTCAGGCGACCGGCAAACCACCAGGCATCGTCGATCTCGACGCCCGCCTCGCGCAGGACCGCGCGCGTCCAGGTGTTGCCCGAATCCTGCCAGCCGGTGACGCCGATGCGTTTATCCTTAAGCTGCGCCGGGCTGGTAAGCGGGCTGTCGGCGGTGGTGATAATGCAGCGCTGCCGAAAGCCACGCATTAGAAAGTGCGGCAGTCCCAGCAGGCCGGTTTCGCCGCGCGCGCGCCCCTGGGCATAGCGGCTGAAGGAGACCTCTCCGCCCTCATAGTCGGGGCTGTCGGCCAGGTTATCCACCAGCGTGCCGACGCGGTCGATAACCAAATCAAATCCTTCCGGTTGCAGGTCGCCCAGCGCCAGCGGCGTGAAGTAGTCCCAGTCGCGCACGGCCAGTCTGACAGTTAAAGTGCTCATGTTTGCCCCGTTAGCAGGTGACGTCCTGCTGCGCCGATGATTAATTCATCAAATAGTGCTTGAATTTGATACTAGTTCGGGAATACTTATCTGAACAATCATTAATTCGTTACTGAACAAAGTATTTTCTTATGACGCAAACGGTGGATATCGACTGGCTGAGCGAGCAGATAAGCGACGCCTCAGTGAAAGGCATCGCGCTGGCGGCTTCAACGCTGATCCGCGAGGGAAAGATTGCGGTAGGTATGCAGATGCCTGCAGTGCGCGAGCTGGCGGAGAAGCTGGGGGTCAGCCCGGCGACGGTATCGGCGGCCTGGGGACAGCTTAAAAAGCATAAGGTGCTGGCGGGCAAAGGGCGCAGCGGCGTCTGGGTATCGGGCAACACCGTGATGCCGCGTCCGATTCGCTTTGAAAAAATCGGCAACTACGGCGACAACATTCGCGCCGATCTGGCGATGGCCTCGCCCGATCCCGCGCTGCTGCCCGATCTGCAGCCTGCCCTGCTGGCCGCGCTGCGGTCGCCGCACCTCAACAGCTATGTGCGCGAGGCGATTTCGCCGGTGCTGCTGTCGGCCATTACGCCGCGCTGGCCCTATCCTGCCGAAGCCTTTCTGGCAACGGACGGCGGTTTCGACGCGATGAATCTGGTGGTGCAGACGCTGGTATCGCCGGGCGATCGGGTTGTCATTGAAGATCCCACCGCGACGCGGCTGCTGGATATGCTCGATAACGTCGGCGCGGAAATCCTGCCGTTAGCCTGCGACGATGAGGGGCCGCTGCCGGAAATGCTTGGCGCACTGCTGCAGAAGTCGCCGGTAATGGTGATTTACCAGCCGCGCACCCATTCCGCAACCGGCAACAGCGTCAGCCGAGCACGTCAGACGGCGCTGGCGCAGACCCTGGCGCAGAGCACAACGCTGATTGTCGAAGATGACGGCCTGGGGGATCTCTCCGCAACGCCCGCCTGGAGCCTTGGCAATATCTTTCCTGACCGCACGCTGCACGTCCGCTCCTTTTCCAAAGCCTACGGCCCCGATCTGCGGCTGGCGGTTCTGTCCGCCACCGCGGAGATGGTGAGACGCATTCAGGCCTGGCGCAACTTCGGCGTGAGCTGGACCAGCCGGATTTTGCAGGAGAGCGTCGCCTGGCTGCTGCAGGACGCCGCGACGCAGGAGAAGATCGCCGCCGCGCGCGCGACCTATCGCCAGCGGCGCGAGCGGATGCTGGCAGCGCTGGCGGCGCACGGGCTAAAGCTACCGATGCGCGACGGGCTAAGCATTTGCATACCGGTGGCGTCGGAGCAATATGCGATGATCACCCTGGCGGCGCGCGGTATCGCCGTGCTGCCCGGCGAACGCTGTCGGCTGGGTCCGACGCAGTTTATTCGCGTCAGCATCGCCTGTTTGCAGGAGACGCAGCTGGAGATGCTGGCCAGCGCGCTGGCGATTGCCGCCGGACGCGAGGCGCGGCTTAGTTCAGACCTTTGATATGGTAGCGCGGCGACTCTTCGTAGCCTTCGCGCAGATAAAACTGATTTGCCTTGAGCCGCGACGCGTGGCAGTGCACTTCCATCCGGTCGCAGCCGCGCTGTGCCGCCATCTCTTCGGCGTGCCGCAACAGCTGCTGGCCAACGCCTTTGCTGCGCTCTCCTTCGGCGATGCAAAAGTAGCTGATGCGCGCAAAGTCCCCCGCCAGCGCCAGCTGG